>JGI24702J35022_10002248_pt1 | contig 11866 bp, 8 predicted proteins | sample TergutTh196P4_FD_35022 | JGI IMG/M metagenome (IMG submission 35022)
TCCCTTTTATTGTGTAATCTGCATTTTCATTCCAATCCCAAACAGACGTTACTCCGTATTTAGTCGTTACAATTAGGGTATCGGTTTCAATATTTAAAATCTTTTTCGTTTTTGCAGTATTTGTATCCAAAAAAGTCAAACAAAGATAGCGATTATGCCAAGCATCAATTACTTTCCAACCGCGTTTTTGAGGATTATAATAAACATCTTGACATAATTGAAAAACAGTATCATTTTGAATAGTATTTTGTTCTGTATAGTACCTTTTGTGTTTATACATCAATACGTTACTGCAAGAAGATAATGCTGTTAAAAGTGTGAGTGTCAATAATATTCGTCTCATGTTTTTTATTATTGTTTCACCACCTTAAATACTTTCCCGTCTATTCTCAAAAAATACATTCCCGCTGCCAAATGGGATATGTCTATTTCAATCTCTTCATTGGGCAAAATATGTTTTGCCCCTACGCTGTACTGTTTCCCGACGACATCAAACATTTGTACAGACGTTGCGTGCAAGGTCTCTGCATACGTAATGTGCAATTTCCCGTCCGTTGGGTTAGGATATATATTTACTATATTTTTATTATCCATATCGCTTATTGACAGCGGAGTTATAACCAGCGGCGTTCCCCAAGTTTTATCTCCTTTTTTGTAGTATTGCAACACGCGTTCTTCGGCAAATTCAAAAAACATATAATCATAATAAGGACCGCCTAAGCCTTTTAGACAATGTGGTACAACAAAATACATTTCATAATCGTAAAGTATCCAACAACCATCATTGCTGCCCAAATAATTTTCCTTTATTTTTTGATGGGCGATGAGCGTCTTTTTGATAGTATCACCTATTTCTATTCGTACATCTGAAATATTACCGTCTACATACTCAGGTACACCGGTCACGTCCGCAGTATTATTAATAATTTCACCAGATAGTTTATCCAAAACAGAATCTGCTTTATAAACCATTGCAACAGTATCGTGTATATACGTGTGCGTCTCAATGGTATTGCCCCACGGAGCCGTGCGGCGTCCAATGATTTGCTCTTCCCTATCAACCGTATAAATGATAGAATCTGAAAATACAATTTTAGCCAAATAAATGTATTTCTCCTTATGTTCTGTATGCAAAGTTGTCGGGTATTCTACATGCGAATCATACCCGCTTATATGTATTTCATCTCCTATATCAAAATCATAAATTTCTCTCCACGTAAGATTGACTATGCCGATTTCAGGCGATGACATTCCAAGCAAATCATAGGTTTGTACTCCTTGATTACCTTGTACTATACTCGGAAACAAACTAAAATTCATTGTTTCTAATAAACCAAAATTTTCACTAATAATGATTGTCTTATTGTTAATCGGAAGGGAAATGGAATCCATATTTTGATTATAGGCAGTGAATGAAATTGTTTTTGCTGAATCTGTTTGTCCTAAAAAAGACAAGGTATCGTGTTTAACAACTTCCGCCACAATAATAGTGTCCGATATTTCGTAAGCAATCCAATTTTCATTCAATTGGGCGAACGTATTGATTTTAACCGTATCGTTTTCTCTGTTAATGAAACAGTTATATCCGTCTGGTTTGATAATCATCTTTTTCCCAATCCAAGAGTAAGAAAACGGCAAATAACAATCATAATCAATCATTTGAATGTTATAAAACGGATAAAAAACAGAATCTCCGCCATAAACAAAACTGCTGTCTATTCGGATAGATTCAACTTGTTGGTCATTATTCCCGATAAACGCAGTTGTTACCGAAGAATTTACCGTTTGGTAGTTTTGGGCGATAAGCCCAATATGCAGACCAAACATTAGGGAGACAACTCCCGCCACTCTAAAAGAAACTGAAATTCTCTTCATTTTGTAAAAAATTATATTATTATATTGAGATTTGCAAAGATACACTTTTTTAATACAAAACGTAAAAAAGACGTTTTTTTGAAAAAATTCCAAACCAATCTAATTAACCAAAAATGTGTATCTTTGCGTCTTTTAATACAAAGACATAGAGAAGAATGACAGAACAGGATTTAGTAGTTGGTGCGTGTGTGAAACACAGTCTTTACGGAATGGGATACGTCTGTTCCGAAAATTTGGTAACCTGCGGGATTATTTTTGAGCGGGGCGGATTGATTAGTTTCTCCAAAAAAAACGTTTTGGAAGATTTGGAACTTCTGGAATCGCCTGATTCTGAATACGATGAGCCTAAACTGACCTTATCGGAAGTGGAAGAGGCGTTGGGCAGTATTCTGGAAAAATATAATGCGGTCGAACACAATGTTCCGCTTGGCGAACGCTGGCTAAATGGAACGATAGTCCTGCAACCCAACAACAATACGCAACCCAAAGAACTGCCCATCGAAACGTTTTTTCACAAAATTGTGATGGTGCGGGACAGATTGAGGGTGTTGGAGCAAAATATCAACAGCCACAAAAAATTGACGGACGAAGAAAAAATAGACCTGCAACAGTATATTACGCGTATTTACGGCAGTTTGACCTCGTTTAACCTTCTTTTTAAAGACAAGGAAGATTATTTTGTCGGGACGGGCGGAGATAAGTAGCCGCAAAACGTACCGTATCCAAATTATTTGCGTAATCGTTCAGTTTCGGTCGTTGCGATTGTCCTAACGGAAAACAGGCGGGAAAATCACAGATATTGCTCACCGTACACTGCAAATTTTCCCCCAATTGAGAAAGCGTTTTTATAACCTCTTCTTTTTCAGTGTAATATTCGTAATGCACCACCGAAACAGGAGAATCCAAAGCCATATTTTCCTTAAAGAGACAAATACCTTGGTCTAAAAAAGAAATACCGTTGATAAGATGCGTAACCTTTTGATATTCAAGATTATTCAAATATTTATGATGTGCATTGCAAATATCTTTATAAGCATTCAAAGCGGTGAAAAGCGGCTCAAAATGGTAATTTTTCGGAACGTATAATTTGGAAATATTTCGGCAACCCAAACCAAAATAAAGCATAATATCATCGGCGAGGGCAAGCAATTCTTCCGCCGATTCGTTGCCGTCCAACACCGCCGCACTGTTGCAATGCCTGCGGATAAGCAGCGGATATTGCTGAAAATAACGGGCAAAATGCTGTGCGGTATGGTTTCCGCCCGTAACAATCAGTTTGTCAATGGGATTAAGTTTGTCCTGACAAAATTCTATTTTAGCGGCAAATTGCGGTTCAATTTCACAAAGTATTTTGGCTAAAACAGGCAGCAACCGATTGTCGTTGGAAGAAAGTTTGCCCACAAAAACGTGTCCGCTTATCAGCACGGAAAGGAAATCGTGAAACCCAACCAAAGGGATATTTCCCGCTGTAATTACGCCGATACGATACGGATTTTGCTGATTTTTCATCAGGTTTTGATAGGGTAATAGCCATTTTTTCAAATGCTCTTCCCGCAAACAATTTGCTATTTCCGCAAGGGCTTTTTTAACAAAAAAAGGGACAAACCAAGAATTGTAAATCTGTTCATTTTCAATTTGTTGCGCAAGTTCTTCCGACCCTTTTTCGTTAGCCGAAAGCGTATCGGAAATAATCAACGACAGTTGATTAAATGCCGCAATGCGAACATTTTCCATTTCTAATTCTCGTCCCTCATTCCCCATATCTGTATATTATCTTTTTGAAATTTGTTTTGCAAAGATACAGTTTTTTATTATTGTTGATTTGGTTTATCACATTCAATCACACAAATCACCCTTCGGACGAAACCTCTTCACCCCGCCAACAGCACCTTTGCCGCCTCTACGGACGAGGGAGAAATTTTTTCGTTGCTAATCATTTTAGCGATTTCCACAATTCGTTCTTCGTCGTTGAGGCGTTTGATGGAGGAAATCGTTTTTTCGCCTTCATTTTCTTTGTAGATGAGGTAATGCGTTTGGGCTTTGCTTGCTATTTGCGGCAAGTGCGTTACGGCAATCACTTGCGAAAAACGAGCAATATCCCGCATCACCTTGCCCATTTTGGCGGAGACTTCGCCCGAAACACCGCTGTCTATTTCATCAAAAATGATGGTTGGCAATACGTTTTTCTGCAAAATCAGCGACTTCACGCCCAGCATAATGCGGGATAATTCGCCACCCGATGCAATTTTCGCAATCGGCTGCATTTCAGCACCTTTGTTTGCACTGAAACGAAAAATCGGTCGGTCGAAACCCATTTCGGTAAGTTGTTCTTCTTTTTCCAAAATTATTTCGATTTGTGCCTGCGAAATATTCATTTCTTGCAGTTTTTCCTGCAACGCAGACGCAATTTGAGGCAATGCCGCCCGCCGTTTTTGCGATAGATTTTCACCCAATTCCTGCAACTGAATTGCTGCATTTTCGATTTGTTTTTGCAGATTTTCCAAACTGTTTTCTGCCTGATACATTCGGTCTAATTTTTGGAACAATTCAGCTTTCACCTCCAGTAACTCCTTGTCGGAATTGACTTTATGCTTTTGTTCCAGACGGTATAAATGGGTCAAACGTTCATTCACTTTTTCTATCCGTTGTTCGTCGTGGATTGTGTTTTCTGCAAGTGTATCTGCCTCATTTACAATATCTTTCAGTTCGATATACAAGGAATTGAAGCGTGCGGACAAGGTTTCCAATTGTTCACCGTGTTTGCTGATGCTTGCCAACCGCTGCCTGCAATCCTGCAAGAGTTGCAAGGCATTTATTTCGTCCGAATTGGATACCGCAACTACGGAACAAAGTTTATTTTTTATATCTTCCGCATTCAATAATAATTTCAATTCCTGTTCCAAATTTTCCTGTTCGCCTTCTGCTAAACGGCTCTCTTCCAATTCGTTATGCAAAAATTCAAAATATTCCTTATCCTGCGATTGTGTTTGAGAACACAATTCCTGATACTGTTTTTTCAGGTTTTTATACTGTTGAAACGTTTTTTTATATACGTCCAAATCCTGTTTCAGTTGGGCATATTCATCAACTATAAGTAACTGAAATTTAGCATTTTGCAACAATAAATTGCTGTGTTGCGAATGAATATCCAACAATTTTTCGGACATCTGTTTCAACGTATTGATGGTAACGGGCGTATCGTTGATAAACGTTCTGGATTTTCCCTCCGAATTTATTTCTCGGCGGATAATGCAGTCCGCATCAAAATCAATATCATTTTCCTCAAAAAAAGGTTCCAAACCATAATCTTTTATGTAAAAATCGGCTTCGACAATCCCTTTTTTATTTTTGTCAAACAGAACGGAATTATCGGCACGCTGCCCCAAAAGCAACGACAAAGCATCTACCAAAATGGACTTCCCCGCACCTGTTTCCCCCGTAATCACAGAAAATCCCTCTCGAAAATCAATCGAAAGATGCTTTATCAACGTATAATTCTCTATATGAATATGTTGCAACATAACAAATCCAATGGAAAATTATCGTTGGAGCAGTTTTTCGTATTTTTCCGTATTGGCAGCATCAATCCGCTTGAATATCGGCACAACCCGCTGCTTCAACTCCATACCCGCACCCGAATAAACATTGACAAACTCCGAAGATTTTGCCAAGCAGATAAGTTGGATACTCAAAATGGTCGGATTTTTAGTATATACCTGTTGCAAACCTTCTATCGCAGCGGTGATATTGTTCAACCCTTCGCTCATATTTTGAGCCAACAAATCCAAACCCTGACGGTGATAAGCGTACAGAAAATTACGCACATCGGCGTGGGAGGGATTGGTAAAACTCTCCAACAACCAGTAACGATTGCCTTTTTCCCGCGACGAATTTGACCAGCCGCTTTCACTGGACGGAGCGGAATTGATGATATTCATACATCGGTTGTAAAAATCCGTTCCGCCGTTTAGACTCTGTGCATCGTAAAACAAACCCAAAAACAAATTGGCGTAATAGGCAGACAACGAAGTAATTGACCAAATAAACGAATTTTCATCGTACTCAAACGTCTGATTGGCGTTGTAGCGGAAAATAATGTAATTATCCTGATAGGTAAACACAGGCGAATAATACGCCGAATTGAACACGGGACGGCTCAATTGTGCGTACAGTTTTCCCTCGTACATATCGTTTCCCGCAGCCCGTTCCACCTCGATTTGAATGCTGCAATCTATTTTTTCTTCGGGCTTGTAGTTGTAATTTGTCCATTTCCGCTCGTTTATAAACGCACTGATATTTTGTTCCAGTGCTGTAAAAATGGTTTTATCAATGGACGTAGCCCCCGGACCCTGCAAATTTTTGGCAGTAACCGTAACGCGGCAGGCGAGTTCCTGTCCCCACCCCGCCTGTGTAAACACACTCACTAACAATAACAAAAACGCTAATCTCTTCATATATCTTTTCTTTTGATTATTTATTTACAACGAAATTATTCCTTTTTTATTTCAATTTGCAAAGATACACTTTATTATTAAAAGTCAATCATCAATATTTATGCAAATTTGAACGGTTTCGGAATATGGTTATTGAGCCGTTGAGATGCCTTGTCCGTAAACCCTGCAAGGTACGTTCCTGCACGTCGCAGGTATAATAATACACGCCGTCTGGACAATCCTGTTTTGTCCATTGATTTTTGCCGTCCCACAATATATCGGGATTGGTCGTTTTGAATACGAGCATTCCCCAGCGGTTGTAAATGTGCATATTGACGTTTTCCACAAAATCGTAAGGGAAAGGGCGGAACAGATAGTTTGCCCCGTATCCATTGGGGGTAAATACATTTGGCAAACGGTAAGAACCGCATTTATCCGCATCAAAACAAATACTGTTGCTCATTTTGCTTTCATTTCCCGCCAAATCAATGGTGGAAACCGCAAAACAACCGATAATAGACTTGGGTTGATAAACTACATAGTCCGAAGACGGATACAAAACACTGTCCAAACGTGCATAATTGGACTGTAAATCAGGTTTGTAGTAAATGTATAATTTATACATATCCATATAATCGGTACAGGTATCGCTAAAATCCCAATGGAGATAGATATTTTCGCAATCGGTTTCGCCCCACGCATTGGGAACGCAAGGAGGCTGATTATCAATGGGTTGCGAACATACTTGCTGAGATAAATTGATAAGCGGAGCAGGTATTGCCGTATCGGAGTACGCCCCGATGGATTTGATGTAATAACAATACGTTTGTTTGTTTATCAATCCTGCATCGTTAAAATATTGTTCCGAAGTAATTCCGATGGAATCAAAACCCGAACCTTCATCACGATACACCACATAATCGGTATTTTCCCAAGGAACTGTTTCGCTCCATTTCAACTTCAACATACGGTCGGTGCTGTCAATTACCAAAAAAACTGACGAGGCAATATCGGACGAACCCATTAAAAAGGGAGCAGTTGTATTGTTGTATAAATTTATGCGGTAAAAAAACGTGTTTGATTCCGTATTTTGCAGACTGTCAATGAATTGCGTTTCTGTAATGTCGTTCAAGGTTGCGATGGGAACAAAGTTACTAATATTATTCAGACTTCGGCTGATGGTATAATAATAAGGTCCCTGATATTGCAAAGAGTCTATTTCCGTAGGCAGCAACCACTTCAATTCTACCATTCCGTTCAAATGATGCGTTTGGAGAATGCTTACATTGGTGATAATCGGAACATCTTTTTTCAAGAAAACGCAGGCTTCGTTCGAGGCGTAACTCTCCGCATTATCAGGGAAATAAGCGATTGCCAAATAGCAGTATTTTGTTCCCCGCAACAAGCCGTTTCCGTTGTTGTCGTCTATAAAAGTTGTTGTGTTTATATCGGTCGTGCCGATGTGTGTATATCCCGTGTAATCAGGCACTCCCGTTTCGCAATAATCGGGAATATAGCCCGAACTGTCGATGCGTCTGTAAATTTTATAGCCCGTTGCGTAACCATTGCAAGAAGTATGATTCCACGATAAAACAACGGTATTTTCCATAGGATAAGCCTGCAAATTCTGCGGTGCAGGCGAAACAACGGTAATGCGGAGCGTTTTCATACTTACCAAACTTATTGTCGGGCTAAATTCCGACGTAGCCTTAAAAACCGCATAATAAGGCTGCCTGCGAACGTGTACGCAATGGGTATTCCAGTTAAAAGTGCTTTCTACCTGCCATTCTCCCTTTGTTACATCTGCAAACGTTGCAGGATATTTTTCCAAACGAAAAACCTCACCATCTGCCGAAAGTGCAAGCGTTAGGCTTTTTTCCGACGCATCGGTTGCTATCGCCTTGAAATTCAATACATTGCCCGCTTCGATACAAGTATCGTTTATTATGGTGATTTTCGGCGGTTCATTATTGCAGGCAGCGATGGTAATTTGCATATCCCGCACCAATTCGCCGATTTTTATCCCATTTCTGTATTCTTGAATTAAAATAGCAATATTGTATTCCCCCTGCCAGACAGGGCTATCCCAGTAAAAATCACCCGTTTGGGCATCAATAGACAGGGAATTGGAATAAAGCGGAAAAGAATATCCCGAAATTTTATCCCCGTTAAATCCTCTGCACTCGACCAAAGAATAAGCCAAACTGTCTCCATCGGGGTCAACGGCAATCGGATTGTGGTAAAAAGGCACGCCCACGCAACCCAGATCTATGGGCGGATTGGTAAGAACAGGCGAATTATTAGGCGTAAGAAACGGATTGATAATGATAGTCGTTTCGATATAAAACGGCACGTTCACCGAATTGGGAATGTTCACAATGCCTTGATTTCTGTCTGGGTCTTCCATCGAAACGGTATAAGTCCCCGCTGCGGGAAAAGTATGTTGTCCCATGTAAATATTATGCCGTATATCCGACGGCAAATTAGTATATGTTATCCGCGGTATGGTATCTATCGTTCCGTCTCCCCAATCCACAGGCAGGGCGAGACGGTTGGCAGGACTTGGAGAATAGGTATAAGTGGTGATTGTAAATTCGTAAGTCCGCCCTGAAATATGGCGATAGGTAATCTCTCCCGCCCGCTCGTGCGTTGCGTTGGCGGAAAAGATTGCAAAAAACAATAAAACACCCAAAAATACATTCCTCATTACCTAAAAACCCTTATTTCTCTATGATATAACAGTACCGTAACGCAGAAAAAGGGGATATATTTTGCGAAACAATAATTTTTTACCACCAAAAAAAACACAATACCCTATTTACTGGAAATTACAAAATCCAGCGATTTGACTGTTTTTAGTGTTTCCATTGCGGTGTTTCGGTCGTAGTTTTTTTCACCTTATTCGTTTTGCCATTCGTTCCTCAAAACTTTTGGCTAAGTCGAAGTTTTTGTGTTTGCGTTTTTTTCGTATCTTCAAGACATACAGCACTTTATCGGTATCGAGCAGATGGATAAGTGCGTACACGTAAAAAGGCAGAAAAATGGATTTGCTCCGCATCATCATTTCCATATCGTGTGTAGTCAGCCCAATCAGTAAAAATCCATAAAAACAGACAATCAGGCTGAAAATGGCAAAATTGTTTCGGAGAAAACGCCTGTAATTTCCAAAAATCAGGCAGACAATTAAAAGCAACGCAAGAATAATGGTTTCAAAATTGACAAACAATTTCACAAAATTGTCAATCGGACGGACGAAAGGCGTTGATATACTGTTACATAGAGCCAAAGGCGTATTTTTCGCAAACGATTCTATGCTGCCGTCCAAATGCGGCGTGTTCAAAAGCAGTCGTTTGTTATTTTCCACCGATAAATTGTAACGTTGCTGATTTTGAACGCTTACCCAATGGACTGCATCTATCGGTTTTTCGGGGAAAAAACTATGCGAAAGCAAACAAATTGTACTCAAAAGAACAACAGGCACGACATATTTTAAGACAAGAAAGCGATGCCCCGCCTGCCCCCAAAAGAAAACCACAATCATCGGCAAAACGATAGCGAACAGCAACGCATTGACGCTCAACAGCAACAAACTGCTCAAAATAAATAAAAGCAAGGTCAAAAACGAAAATTGCCTCCTGATTTTTCGGAAATAAAATAGAAATCCGCCCAGTCCGAGCAACATCAACGGTTCTTTTAAGACGCCGACAGACCAGAAAATTAACGACGGAACTAAAAAACAGGCGACAGTCGAGGCGTAAATTTCCTTCGTCCCCCGTTTTGGAAAAGCCTTGAAAAGCAAAACCGACCCGACAAACGATAAAAAACACATAAATAATAAATGTATGGAATAAAAACGAAAACTAATAAAATATAACAGCGCATTTATTCGTATTACGGTGCGGTTGTTGCTAACTATCTGATTTTCATTCCATTGATGCCATTTATAGCTTATTCTTTGCGTTTCTTCCTTGTACGCTTCGGTATGGGTATGAACGCCCAGCATAATGTCGGTAAAAAGTGCGGGTTCTCTTTTGTGCAGCCAATGCAGTTTTTCGCTGCTTTTGAAAAAATCTTCGGAATAGCAGGCGTCTTTATAAGGCGTATAACTGTTGAAAACCACGAAAAAACCTACGCCGACAATCAGTTTCAGTCCCCAAAGAAAAACCAAAAGCGGCTTTTTTATCCCCTCCACCGTAAAAAAATTGTTCCGAAAAATTAGCAGGCACAAGCCGAATAAATATAATATAAAAACAACGATTTCCATAATTTATGCTATTTTGTTACTATTATTCTTCATTTTCTGTTAAAATTTCCATATTGAATTGATTTTCAACCTTTTGCAGACATACATCTGCGGCAGAATAGGGAATAAAAAGCGTTTTTTCTCCTTTTTTCAAAGCAAGATACCCCATATTGTGCCGATTGATAAAACTTGAAATGTCCACAATATCAACCGTTTCCCCGTGATAATTTTTTATTTCCACTTTGTCGAAATCGGACGTTGCGGTAACAAAAAATATGCCCAAAGGCTCTATTTTTTCCTGTATTTCCATGGAATTCAACACCCAATCTTCGTCCAACATACCCACCACCGCCGTATCGGCAAATTGCACGATGGCAAGGTAATCCGCATCAAAAGTCTCCGGTTTTTGATACGCAATTTTTCCGTTCAGTTCGATGGTGTAATTGTCCTTTTTTGTAACGGAAACGCTTTTGTTTTCCGTATTTTCTTCGATAATGGAATACAGCCGCTCGTATTTTTTCGTTACAATAATATTATAGGAATTGTCAATATCGGCAGTCCAAAACTCGCTTTCGATGTAATTTGTTTTTTCGATAGCGATGTTGTAAGCAATGGGCAAAGCCTGTATCACCATTGGATTTTCGGCAGTTGTCAGGGTTGCCAGCAATTTGACGGCAGATTCTCCGACATTGGAAACAATCCAAATGGCAAAATCGGGAGAAAACGACGGCAACATGCACTCTATCGCCCAATTTTCGGGCATTTTGGTTAAAATGTTAAATTGCTCTCCCTCAAACCGATTGAGGTGTTTGTACAGTTGATTGGCGATGTCAATCGGCAGGATATTCCCCGAATCGCCGTTTATTGTGTTGTTGCATTTGACAGTACACGGCAATGCTTGTTCGTTGATATTCAACACATTACAATCATCTGCCTTGTCGTTGAAACACGAATGACAAACGAAAAACAACAACCCGCAAAGAAAAAACCTTCTTTTGTAAACTGACTTCATATTTTTATATCATTTCGTTAGAATTTGCAAAGATACACTTTTTTTCTTAAAAGGAGTTAGAGGAGTTAAACGTAGGGGCAAGGCTTGTCCTTGTCCTTATTGCAAATTTGCACGATTTTTCTTTAACCACAAAGGAACACAAAGTCTGTTCACAAAGGAACACAAAGAAAAATCCAATCATACAGCATCATATAAATCAAACAAATCACAGTTCAGACAGCGATAATCCTAATTCCGATGCTTATCTTCCATATAGCCCTGAAATACAGTAGTTTTTGGGGGATTAATGATGTTTGATTAAAT
>JGI24702J35022_10002250_pt1 | contig 11862 bp, 11 predicted proteins | sample TergutTh196P4_FD_35022 | JGI IMG/M metagenome (IMG submission 35022)
TACAAGTCGAAAAATTATTGTTATGTGTAGAAAATGACTTTTTTGCAACAAAAGAAATTCAAAACCGGTTAGGGCTAAAACAAAGGCACAAAGTTTTTGCAAATTACATTCAGCCCGCGTTAAAATTGGATTTAATCGAAATGACAATACCTGATAAACCGAACAGTCGCCTGCAAAAATACCGTTTGACAGAAAAAGGGAAAGAAATTAAAAAACTATTACAAAGTTAAACGAAATGGATTTTTTCTCTTAATGAATAATTCAGGCTAAACCGGTTCCATTCCAAAAGAAAATGATGAAAAAAGGAATAGGGTTAAATCCCAAACTTGCAGTAAAAACAATTGAGATAGCCGGTGAGTTGATATAAAGAGCGTAGCGAGGGAATTTATCGCACAAGCGTGGACGCTTGCTTCTAACTCGACATAGACAGAGTCTACGCCGAGCGAGGGGTCAGTTGATATGAAGAGCGAAAAGGTGAGTTATCCAAAGAATTAAAAACAAAAGCATTGAGGAAAAAGTTTATGCCGGATTTTATTAATCTCCTAATTTTTTTGCTCTTATAAATCAAGTCATTCTAAACGAGAGATTGACTGGAAGACTTGTCCAGATATATCAAAAAAATTTTATGCAAAATTGTGGCAACATTGGGAATTTCTGACTGATGGTTATGGCGAAGGACATTAGGAAAGTGGAAAAAAAACAAGGCATCTAATAAAATATAATAAATAACACAACATGCTTATAAATAACAATTATATCATTTCAGTCATGAATGAATTGATTAGAAACAATTGTAATGAGAAAATAGAGAGGAAAAAATCCAATAATATGCTAATACAATTTGTAAGAAAAACAATTATTTTTCATATTATAAAATATATATATCAAATTCACATTATCAAACATATATGTCAAATATTTCGTTATATATATTATACTTCTCAGGAAAATAAATTAATTAGAAGTGGAAATTATGCAAAGTTAAATAAATTCAAGTGGACTGCTGTAAATTTCATGCAATATTGTTTTGAAAATGAAATAAATTTTGAAACAAATCATTTTTATTCTGAAGAAGACAATATATATATCCAAATGCATATAAATAATATGATTAAAAGCATCCTTTATGGCTATAATCTAATACCAATGAATGATAAACAAAAATTGTTTAATAATAATGTTAAAAAATGGAATAAATTGATAAGCAAAAGAGAGAATTATTATTTATTATCAAAAGATGAAAGACAATATAAATTGCCCATCAATCATTTTGAACCTGGAATTTTTGAATTTCATTATGGATTAAAATTTCTAGATAATGATATTAAAGAATATATAAAAAATAAAGATTTCTTGGATATTGGCGCATACATTGGAGATAGTGCTATTGTTTTTTTGAATTACAAGCCCAAAATGATTTATGCCTATGAACCTACTACATCTAATATACATCTGTTAAAAAAAACTGTTCAGTTACAAGAAGAGAATAAAATTTGTATAATTAATAAAGGAATCGGGGATAAAAATGAAACTGTAGAAATTGTAATTAAAGGTAGTAATTCTAGTATAGTACATTATGCAAATGAAGAGAAACATATACGTGAACATATTTCTATTACTACTATTGATGATGAATGTTATGATAAGAATATAGGGTTGATAAAAATGGATATTGAAGGATTTGAATATTATGCTATAAATGGAGGGCTTAAAACTATTAAAAGAGATAAACCTGTGTTACTTATTTCAATATATCATACAGGAAAGGATTTTTTTGAAATTCCTCCTTTAATAAAAAACAATGTGCCGGAATATAAATTTAAATATGTAGATTTATTTCCTACAAATGTTTTAGGAGAAAAAATACTAATTGCTTATATTTAAGAGATATTCCAGAAAATTTTTGCTAAAGATTCCGAAAGTAGTAACATGGTAAGGAAACAAAATATACTCTATTTTTGAGTGAGATGTCATCTGCGGATAATAAACGCATAGCCAAAAACACACTGATGTTGTATCTGAGGATGCTACTTACGATGGCAGTGTCTCTATACACAGTAAGGGTTGTACTTAATACTCTTGGAGTTGTTGATTATGGTTTATATAATGTTGTTGGGGGTATTGTTACCATGTTTGCATTTCTGAGTGGGACAATGGCATCAGCCTCTCAGCGTTTTTTTGCATTTGAACTGGGAACCAATAATATAATTAAATTAAAAAGAATATTTAGCACCAATTTGTTAATATACTTTATTTTAGCAGCAATTATTCTGATATTGGCAGAAACGATAGGCTTATGGTTTCTTAATGAGAAAATGACAATACCTGAAGAAAGAATGGAAGCTGCAAGATGGGTATATCAATTTTCAATCTTATCATTCATTGTCACTATCTTGAATATACCATACAATTCTATTATAATAGCACGTGAGAACATGCAAATATTCGCATATGTTAGCATTCTCGATGCACTATTAAAACTGGGTATAGTATATTTGTTAGCAATATTTATGGTTGATAAATTAAAATTATATGCTATATTAACATTTGTAGTTACTCTGTTCGTTACTTCTGTATATAGATATATATGCAAGTACAAGTATGAGGAATCTCGGTTTGTATTCATTTTTGATAAGACTCTATTTAAAACTATACTTAGCTATTCTGGATGGAATTTATTAGGTGCAGCTGCTGGGGTGGCAAATAATCAAGGGATAAACATTCTATTGAATATTTTTTTCGGACCTATTATTAATGCATCAAGAGCTATCGCCTACCAAGTAAATAGTGCAATAACAGTATTTACTTCTAATTTCTATACAGCAGTTAATCCCCAGATAATAAAATCATATGCTATCAACAATAAAAATAGAATGTTTTCATTGGTATTTGCAAGCTCAAAGTTTGCTTTTTTCATGATGCTATTTTTATCGTTACCTATATTTATAGAAATGAAATTCATGCTCTCATTATGGCTTTCTCAAGTTAATGATCACATGATTTTATTCACAAGGCTTATAATAATATTCTCTTTAATAAACGTCTGGGAAAGCCCGTTAACACAAGTTTCTCGTGCAACAGGAAAGATAATGACATACCAAATTACAGTAGGTTCATTCGCATTGATTACGCTTCCTGTTTCGTATTTTTTATTTAAACAAGGATATCCTAATTATTCTGCTTTTATTGTTTCAATAGTGATTTATTTTTTAGCAACTTTTATCAGGCTTCAAGTGATAAGAAATTTGGTTCAATTTCCCGTAAAAGAATATATTAATCGTGTTATGTTGACAAACATATATATATCGGTATTGGCAGCTATATTTCCTACGGTAATTTATTATTATTTTCCATATGGTGTTATCCGTTTTTTATTAACATCATTTGTCTCCATTTTTTCTGTATTTTGTGCTGTATTTTTCTTCGGATTAAATAAAAACGAGAAACATATGATAATAGAATACGTTATTAAGTTTGGTAAAAACACCTTTAACTTAATAAAGAGAAAACCAATATGTAGGAAGCATTGAGTAAACTAAAAGAATAGATTGATGTTAGTATAAATTTATTATGCAATTTCCATTGGTTTCTATTATAATACCAACATATAATCGAGCAGCAAGAATTATTCAGACGCTCGACAGTATTATTGCTCAAACTTATAAAAATATTGAGTTAATAGTTGTTAATGATGGTTCTTCAGATAACACACTGAATGTGTTGAAAAATTATAACGAAAAAGCTTATCAAAAAAAGTTTAAATTCAAGATCATAACTCAAAAACATGCAGGCGCTCCAGCAGCAAGAAATAATGGACTAAAAAATGCAAGTGGAGAGTATATTGTGTTTTTTGATTCTGATGATATTATGATATCAAATAGGATTGAAAAACAAATTAACTGCTTAATAGAGGAAGAAAGTGATTGTTGTATCTGTGGTTTTTATTATAATGATGAAAACGGAAAGACTTATTTGCCTGATATTAGATATAAAAAAACAATAAAAAACTTTTTATATAGAAAAATAGCTGGTAGTACTCAAGCTTGGATGTATAAAAGAGAACTAATTTCAAAAGTAAATGGTTATGATGAGAGACTTTTTTGTTCTCAAGATATTGATATAAATTTTAGAATTATAATAATGAATCCTCGGATTTCCATTTTACGTATTCCTTTAAGCATCTTTGTGGCTCATAGAGATGAAAATCGAATTACAAATCAGCATGATACAAAAAAAGCTGTTCTTTCTTTCATCTTATTTTATAAAAAATTGTTTAGTTTTTTGATTGATCAAAAAGAATATCAACTATATAATTATTCTGTAAGAAAATTTTATTCTGTTACCATAAAGTCTCTTGCATTACAACAGTATAAAAAAATGTTATATATTTCCACCAAACATGCTGTGAAGAGAAAGAATGTGTCAAAAATTATCATATATTATTTATTCTCTGTTGCCATAGTGGATTTGTGTGTTAGATATGTAAAAAATGCTATAAAAATTGCTTTTAAATGAAAGAAGAAGAAATATACTACTATGGCTCTTATGATGTTACTACCAATAACATAAAACGAAAATATAATCTTGCTACTACTAATAAAATGGATTATATCATAATTGCGTTAAATCAAGCAGGATATAATGTTCATTTAATCTCTCCTTCATATGTGATTGAAAAAAGATATATATATGATCAAGTAAGAACTAAATATATTAACAGTCTCACTACTCTTACGTTATTATGTTGAAACTACAACAAATTATAAATAATCACATTTTAAGTATTATTTGGTTATTATTATTCATAATGCCAAATAATACGGCGTTTTATATTTTTGTCCCTTTATCTTTTATGCTATTGTATCAATTCAAGGATAAGGTAAAAATAAACATAGCGCCGCTTCTTATTGTTATTATCTCTTGCTTGGTGTTATCATTTATGATAAACTCTGGCCAAAATTACATTTTAAATAAAGATTATTTAAGGCTAATATCAATAGTCATATTTATAATTACATTTGCTAAGCTTAGAGGGGACAAAATATTAAAACTATATATATGGATTGCAGCAATCTTTGTAATTATAACTCAGTTTGCATTTTTCCTTAAATTAACATCAATCGCAAATATAATAGAAAAATATTATGTGATAAATGAATATGCCGAAACAACATTCTCCAGATTTGAGACTTTTCAAATTGAAGAATTTGGAATAAATAGATTGGGGGGAATATACTTTAATCCAAATCAATGCGCCCGATATTTAGAATTGATATTGATTACCTTTTTATGTGAGATAAAACAATTTAAGAAAAAAGAATTGGCAATTTTGTTACCTCTAATTGTTTTTTCTATTATAGCAACAGGGAGCAGGACTGCTTTTTTAGTATTATTTGTTATTTATTTTGCATATTTGTATTTAAAAAAAGAATTGACAAAAAAAAATGTTTTTAGGATAGGACTTGTTAGTATAATAATAATTATCATATACTTATTAAGTAATTATAATATTTCAGAATATAGAATGCTCAAAATTGACGAAGGCATGGGTAATAGTTTTGGGATTAAAGTAGGACTGCTGATTGAATATCTAACTGTTAATAATAGCATAATAGCATTATGTTTTGGTAATTTATCACCAGAAATATTAACTGTAAAATATAAAATGCTAGTACCTGGTACTGATTTCGATATAGGAGATATTTTTGTTATTTATGGAGTAGTGTTTTTTATTCTTTTTATAGGGTTATGCGGAGTAGTGTACAAAAGAATGGCGAATCAATATAGATGTTTTTTCGTAATTTTATTGTGGATGTTTTCCAGTTCAATTATATGTAATTACCGCACTGCTCCAATATTCTTTTTAATGATGGGGTTGTATTATCGTCGTTCATTAATTGAAAACTCACATTGAACCACCCATGATTTTTCACACATCCATACAAAATAAATATAATTCAACATCTTATAAAATTATTATCAGATGAAAGAAAAAATAAAAGAAAAAACTTCAAAAATTCCTGTTTTATTCTGGACGTTGAAATTAGCACGGAATATGCTTTTAGATTATCCTAAATGGATTATTTTTAAGATTGCTAAAAATTGGGTAGTTCTTAATCATATATGTGTGCGACTGAGACCCTGGCTTTGGAAATTAACTGGAGTGAAAATTAAAGGTAAAGTAAGTATAGGATATGATGTATATTATGATGTGAATTGTGCTAAATATATTTCTATAGAAGAAGGAGTTTGGATAACAGCTAGAGTATTGCTTCTCTGTCACAAAAGAGATTTAAGTGGATATAGATTTGGTGATGATATAAATAGATTACCTTATTTATTTGGGCACATTGTGTTAAAAAAAGGTTGTCACATAGGGATGGGCAGTATAATAATGCCAGGTGTTACGATTGGAGAAGGTACAATTATTGGAGCTGGTTCTGTAGTGACCAAAGATATACCTGCCTGGACTATTGCAGTAGGTAATCCAGCCAGAGTAGTCAGACAAATTCAAAATAAGAAAACTGAAAATGAAAGTTCAAATTAGAACTTTTTCACGGAAGATACTGCTTGATTTTTTAAGTTTAGGAGCGAAACCATCTTCGGGTGTACATTTACTAAATAGCCATTTACTTACAATGGGCGAAGAACTAAATCCTGATTTTTTTGATCATCAACTAAAAAATCTTTCAATAAAGTCAACTATTATTCCTTTTGGAGAGGCCGTTGAATTAATAAAAAATAAAAAATCAATTTCTCATTCTCTCATTGCTTTTAGTTACGACGACGGTTTCGCGGAGTGTTATTCTCATGTTGCGCCTGTTCTTGAAAAATATAATGGATATGCTTGTTTTTTTATCAATCCAAATTTTATTAATGGTAATAAAGATTATATTAGTTCATTTCTAAAGAATAAAGTACATCTTCCTCCCTACAAAAAACCAATGAATTGGGATCAAATAGGTGAACTCCAAAATCGAGGTCATATTATTGGAGTTCATACAATGGATCATGTAAGAACTTCAGAAATTACAGATAGGGATGAATTATATTATCAAATAGGAATGTGTAAAAAAGAGATTGAAGTACATTTGAACATTGAGTGTAATTATTTTGCATTTCCCTTTGGACATCTTGAAAAAGACTTTAATATTCAGTCTGTAGAAATTGCAGAAGAATATTACAAATATATTTTCAGCGCTTCCAATTGGAGAAACTACTTTAGTTATAACGGACGAGTTTTTAATAGGCGACATTGTGAACCTTATTGGAGAGCTAATCATATTAATTATTTTCTTTCAAAAAAAATAAGTTATTAATTGAAATGAGATCTAAGATTTATTACTTTGGTACTTATAATATTATCAATGGTAAACATAAAAGACGATGTTCAACATCTGCAATCGTAAAAATGAATTATATGTTATATGCTCTGAATCAAGCTGGTTTTGATGTTGAATTAATATCTTCATCTTATATTGTAGAAAAAAAATGGTGTTTTGACAAAGGAGCAAAGATAAAACTAAATGATCATAATAGTTTAAATTTATCACCAAGTTTCGGATATAAAACGATTTTGGGGAAACATTTGAGTGTAATTTTTACTAGTATTTTTTTCTTTTTTAAGTTGTTAAAAATAAGGAAGTGCGATACTCTTATTGTGTATCATGGAAATTGGTTTTCAAATCCAATTCTTTTGGCAAAAAAAATTAAAAGATTTCAATTAATTGTAGAAGTTGAAGAAATATATACTTATGCGTTTAAACGACCTATTAAAGGACTTAAGAAAGAATTGAAATTTATAATGTCAGCCAATAAATATATCTTTGTAAATGATTTAATTTGTGATATATTTAATCTAAATAAAGATAAAAGCATAGTTTGTTATGGGCCTTATATCATGAACACAGAAGATGTAGAACAAATAAAGTTTAAAGATGATAAAATACATGTAGCATATTCAGGATCATTTAATAAGGTAAAAGGCGGAGTTTATAATACGATAGAGGCTGCAAGATATTTATCTGACGATTATGTTATGCATATTCTTGGGTTTGGAGAAAAATCTGATGAAGAGGAGGTAAAATTACTGATTAAAAGAGTAAATCAAAATTCAAAATGTAAAGTTATATTTGAAGGGGAAAAAAACCAATTAGAATATTATTCTTTTATGAAAGGATGCACTCTGGGACTAAATCCTCAAATATGGGGAGATCATATGTTATATGCGTATCCTTCGAAATTACTAGTTTATTTGAGTCTAGGCCTAAATATTGTAACATCTCCTTTAAAAACATTAAAAGTTTCGTCTGTTAATACTTATTTTAATTATTATGAAGAAGAATCACCTCAATCTTTAGCAAAGGCAATTGCCAATGCGAAAATTTGGCCTGAAGAGGAATTAATATTTGCTGGAAAAAAGCTAAATGAAATTTTTGTTAAAGATTTATTCAATTTGGTTAATAGCAAATGAAAAAAGTAAAATATTATACGTTTTGGCTAAAAATCAAAGTATGAAAATTCTTCACACTATATCCAATTTAAACACAAGCTCAGGAGGCCCCAGTACAAGTGTTTATTGTTTACTAAAAGGCTTACAGCAAAACGAATTTAAAGCCGATGTGCTAACTATTGCTCCTAAAAATGCAACAGATGTATTCATTGGTAATGATGAATTTATTAAAGTCGTTCCTAATGATGCAAAAACATCGCTTATATATAGCCATAACTTTAGAAATTATTTAAAAGATAATAAAGAGTACAATTTATATCATGCCAATGGTTTGTGGACAGACCCTACTCATGCTACTGTACAGTATGCACTTAAGCAAAATAAACCTTGCATAATAACTCCTCGGGGAATGTTGTATCCTCAAGCTTTACTGGTGTCGCATTGGAAAAAGCGATTGACTTTATCGCTGTTTCAATATAAAGACCTAAAGCATGCAGCTTGTTTGCATGCTACTTGTAATCAAGAGATGCAGCATTTTCGCAATTTTGGATTATTGAATCCCATAGCAGTTGTTCCCAATTGTTTGCCTATTGATGTGTCAGTACAGCCACGAACAAGCGAAAATATTGTGAAACAGTTTGGTTTTGTGGGGCGCCTAAACAGAATAAAAAATATAGAAGCCCTATTGAAAGCATGGTTGACATTGAGTAATACGACTAAAGATGCCAAGTTAGCCATTGTTGGTAGTGGCGATAACGCTTACGAAATAGAATTGCAAAAATATGTGGTAAACCATAAAATAAAAAATATTTCTTTTACCGGATTTTTAAGTGGAGAGGCTTTATATCAAAAAATCCGATCATTGGATTATTTAGTGCTGCCTAGTCATACTGAAAATTTCGGCATGGTAATTCCCGAAGCCTTAATAAAAGGCGTTCCGGTCATTGCTTCCAAAGGCACTCCCTGGGAAGAATTAAATACACACAATTGCGGCTGGTGGATAGATAATGATATTGATACTTTAACCGAAACAATAAAAAAAGCAATAAATACACCCGAATCCATCCGCATTGAAATGGGTAAACGAGGACAGGAACTTGTCAAAAATAATTATTCAATTGAAGTGGTCGCTAAAAAAATGATTCGATTGTATGAATGGATATTACATGGCGGAGAAAAGCCGGAGTTCGTTTATTATTGAATAAATGATATAAAAAATACGGATTAATCAATTGAAAAAATGAACCATGCATAATTTAAAGGTAGATTTATCTCAATACAAAAATGCCCTAAGCCGCAAGAATCAAATATACAGGTTTTTATGGACAATAACATGGACGATATTTGCTCGACCGATACCTCGCAGTTTATTTGGCGGATGGAAACGTTTTTTGCTTCGATGTTTTGGAGCGAGTATTCATAAAAAAGCCGTTGTTTATTCTACAGCTAAGATTTATATACCATGGAACTTAGAAATGGATGAATATGCTTGTTTAGGGCCTGATGTTGATTGCTATAATGTTACGAAAATTAAAATAGGAGCACATTCTGTAATATCTCAAAAAAGCTATTTATGTACAGCGTCTCACGATATTACCCATCCAAATCGTTCACTGATTACTGCCCCGATAGTCATTAAAGACCAAGCTTGGATTGCCGCTAACGCCTTTATCGGTATGGGAGTAACAGTGGGGCAAGGCGCTGTCGTTGGCGCTTGTGCTGCCGTATTCAAAGATGTAGAGTGTTGGACAGTTGTCGGAGGGAATCCAGCAAAGTTTATTAAAAAACGAGAAATAAAAGAAAAATAGCTATTTTATGAAAAAAATAGTTTTTGTAAATCAATCTCCACATTATCTGACAGTAGATATTGTTAATGTATTTGCAAAAAAATATGATAATGTAATTCTTATATATGGCGATTTAGATATATCATCAAGAAATATCAGTTCATCAGTAGAAAAGAAGAAAATTATTTCATATAATAGAAAAACTATTATTTCAAGATTTTTCACTTGGAGTGTCGCTACAATTCAGATATTTTTTCAGTTGATAAAATATAAAAAATATAAAATATTTTTTTTTTCTAATCCTCCACTTTCTTATTTATTAGCATCTTTCTTTAAGTTGGATTATTCTATAATAGTTTTTGATATTTATCCTGATAGTTTAAAGAATTTCGGAATCAAAAAAAATCATTTTATATATAAATGGTGGGCTAAACAAAATATAAAAGTTTTCTCGAAAGCGAAAGCCATATTTACTTTAAGCGAAGGGATGTGTTCCTGCTTAAAGCAATATGGCTCGGAAGAAAAGATTCATGTTGTACCAATTTGGAGCGATTCGGATAAATATAAGCCAGTACCTAAAGAGCAAAACATTTTTTTGAAAAGTCATAATTTAGAAGACAAATTCATTATTTTATATTCAGGGAATATAGGTTTCACTCACAATGTTGAAACTATTATTGAATTAGCAAAAGAACTATCAAATTATTCAGACATTTTTTTTCTAATAATTGGAGATGGAGGTAAAAAAACGATATTACAAAAACATGTTTTGAAGTATGAATTAAATAATTGTCTTTTTTTAGATTGGCAACCTTCTAATATATCACCCTATTCTTTGTCATGCGGAGATATTGGCGTAGTGACTATCAATGAAGATAATTCACTGTTAAGTGTACCAAGTAAAACTTTTAATTTAATGGCAACAGGTACTCCTCTTTTATGTATTGCACCACAAAATTCTGAGTTGAGTTTTTTAGTTAATGAATATAAAAATGGAGAATGTTTTGATAAATCTCAATTGCATGAAATGAAAAGTTTTATATTAGAAATTAGAAAAAATAAAACTAAAAGAGAAAAGATGAGAGAAGCATCTTTAGCTGCCATAGAAAACTATACTTCTAAAAATGCAGAATTATTTTATTATTACGTAAATAACCCTAACTATCAAGAAAATTTTGAAAAAAACTAAAGTTACATTGTATATCTTTACAACGCCGGTGGTTTCGGGAGAGAAAGTTTTTTGCTTAATCAATTAACAAACAGCATACTCAAAGCAAGCGAAACATTACGAAGTTATGCAGGAAAAGTGGAAAATAATTTGAATATTTGTACAATATAATATAAATTACTAATGTTTCGCACCTTATAAAATTCTAAATAATAGGGAGAATAATAAGATAAAACAGTAGAGAGTTATTTACATATATATAGTTGAAAAAAAGGACATAATTATAGATTTCCAAATTATGAAAATAAATGATTTGTATACCTGTCTCCGAAGGAGATATATATTTATAGCCCCGTGCAAGCGAAGCGCAGCGCGGGGAAGAGGATGCCCCACCGAAGCCAGGAACTCCGTATCGGAGTTCAACCCGCTTCGGGGTTGAGGGGAGGAAGGGGTTG
>JGI24702J35022_10002252_pt1 | contig 11848 bp, 8 predicted proteins | sample TergutTh196P4_FD_35022 | JGI IMG/M metagenome (IMG submission 35022)
ACTGGCTGGATGTTGGCTCCAAAGATCCATTGGCGCCTATGGACGCTATCAGTATTTATCAAGAAGGCATACGATTGGGACCATTAAAATTTATTGAACGAGGCGTTTTGCGCCGGGATATCATCGACACCATTTGTATGAACAGCCGCTTTTCGCGAAATGCGCGTGGTGACTTAAATGGCCAGATATCTGCATGCAAAACCGGTGAACGCCGTCTGCGAGCGCTGATTGACCGCTTTGGCACGGAAACCATCCGCCACGCCACATATGAAATCTTTGAGCAAACCGCCAATATGGAGCGGGAAGTGCTGAAAAAAATNCCCGCCGGTGTATATCATGCCGAAGGATACCTAGATAATGACGGCTTTAATGATGACCCGGTACAGGTCCGATTAAAGATGACTATCAGCGCCGGCGGCTCTATGGAGATTGATTTGAGTGGTTCTAGCCCCATGGTACAGGGCAGCACCAACTGCGGTATAGCTCAAGCAATCTCCGCTTGCCGTGTGGCGTACAAAATGCTGGTATTGCCACAAGCGCCTGTCACAGGAGGTTCCTTCCGCGGCTTGCGTATAATAGTGCCTACAGCCAGCATCTTTCAAGCAGAAGAGCCAGCGGCTTGTTCATGGTATTTCTCGCATTTAGGACTACTGATCGATCTAATCATCCAAGCTGTTTCCTCAGCGGCGCCCGATCTTGTGGCAGGGGCGCATTATGGCGATTCTATGGTTTGCTATTTAGCTGGCATTAATCCTAAAACGGGCGAATTATACGCTCATGATGAACCTACTGTAGGTGGTTGGGGTGGACATGCTAACGGCGACGGCCAGGATTGCCTGGTCAATGTATCCAATGGCGATTTTAAAAATTTCCCGGTGGAAATCCTAGAGCATCAATTACCAATTTTAGTTGACCGTTATGCTATTCGCCCGGATAGTGAAGGTCCAGGCAAATTCCGCGGTGGTATGGGTGTGATACGTACATACCGTACTCTGACTGAACAAACTAATGTATACTTATGGTTTGAGCGCTCCAAAATGCCAGCTTGGGGGGTTTGTGGCGGCCAAAGCGCAGTCGGGCCATCCACCATCATATACGATGACAATGGAGTGGTGGTTAGCAAAAAAACTAAGCTGAATAATTACCCTATAGGTAAAAACTGGGTCGTAGACATAAAAACCGGCGGTGGTGGTGGATATGGCGATCCGCTAAAGCGTGATCCGGAGCAAGTACTGCGCGATTATCAGGCAGGATATATAAGTAGGGAACATGCGGCAGATGCTTATGGCGTTGTGATAGATGTGGTAGGACAAGTTGATGTAGAAGCCACAAAAAAACTTCGTGCGGATCAGGCCTAAAAATTGTAAAAGGTGGCAAGTATATGGAAAAGGAACTGGGGCAGCGCATAAAGCAGTTACGACAAAATAAGGAGCTGACATTAAGAGAATTGGGCGAAAAAGCCAAATTGTCAGTTAGCTATCTCTCCTTGGTTGAACGGGGCCTAACGTCCATATCACTTTCCTCCTTACAAAATATTGCTCTAGCGCTTGGCGTCAACACCACTACTATTTTCCGAGAAATGCAAAGCACTGATAGTCGTGTGATCAGATCCTATAATAACCCCACTTTTCGTTTGAACGGTGATTTCGAGATATGGCAAAGTTTGGCAGGTAGAATAACGCCGGAATTGCGCGATATGGAACCGGTGCTAATCACATTGCTACCGGGGATTGAACGTGAGGATGTGGTTCCCTATTCACATACCGGAGAAGAGTTTGGTTATGTCTTGGAGGGTATGTTGACCGTCATGGTTGAAGATAAAACTTACGACCTTAATCCCGGCGATAGCCTTCATCTCCCTTCACAAATACCGCATAACTGGGCAAATTTTTCTAATAAACTGGTCAAAATACTTATGGTTACAACCCCGCAATGAATGCTATTACGTCGAAATCAAAATATAGGAATTAAAAAGTGAGATGTTTTGGTGTCGGATCAAGAAACTGAAACACAACACGCCCACTAGATATATAGGCTGTTGGTGACGTAACATGACGCCAAAAAAGTCGCTCGGTTTCTGAGTTTTGGTTCCGGTGCAATTAATGAAGGAGGTGATCAAGTCATTGAGAAAAATGTTGTTAAGCTTTGAACGCGGCGGCGAATTGATCGTTCATCTTAACGAGCAGGCACCTGAAACAGTGCAAAGAGTACTGGAAGCCTTGCCATACGAGAATTATGCCATGCATACTCGTTGGTGCGGTCGGGAAATCAGCTTTGGTATTGAAACAAAAGAACTGCCCCCCAAGGAAAATAATACCGGTATTGTCAGCAAATTCGATGTTACCTACTGGCGCGATTGGGACAATGGGAGTAAGGAAGCAATGCCCGGTGCGCCCGGTCGTGAGGCAATCGCCTTTTATTACGGCCCGGAAAAGCTATCTTATCACGGTGGTTCTATCTGCGCCAATATCATCGGTCGTGTGGATTGGATGCAGGAGCAGTTGTTGGAGGAAATCGGTCTACGAATTTGGCAAAAAGGGTTTGAACAGGTAAAAGCACAAGAGTTATCTCCATAGCCAAAATTATATGCTTCCAGTCATTATACTAAAACATACTAGGAGGGAATAAAATGAGGATTATTATTAAACGTATGCTCACAATTGCTGTTCTGATACTTATGTTATGCTTCACTATTACCATGCTGGCAGCCTGCGGCAAAAGCAACGAGTCTTCCACTGAAAATCCTGGTGGCAGCAGCGCTAACACACCGGTAAATACTAGCCCCGCAACCAGCAGTGATCAAGAAAAAATCGTACGTATTTGCGCCAGCTTCCCTTTACAGGCTGACCCTGGCGTTGGTAGTAATGCTATTGAGGCTGCTGTACAATTCAACATCTATGATGCTCTTGTGTTCGCTGAAATAGATGGAACAATTGTGCCTCATGTAGCCGAGTCCTGGGATATGTCCGCAGATGGCATGTCATATACCTTCCAAATCCGTCCAGGCATTATGTTCCATGATGGCACAGAACTCAACGCGGAAGACGTAGCATTCAGCATGAACCGCTTACTGGCCATAGGTGAAGGCTTCGCTTACCTCTACACGCCATATGTGCGGGACGCGGTAGCAACCGGAGAGTATACAGTGGAAATACATATGAAGAAGACATTTGGTCCATTCATCGCATCTTTGGTACGCATGGCTGTACTAAACAAAGATTTGGTAATGGCTAACCTGAGCGATGGCTCTTATGGTGAGTTTGGCGATTACGGTAAAAACTACTTGCTAACACATGATGCAGGTAGCGGCCCATATACTATGATTGAGATGCAGATGGAAGAATATATGCTGGCTGAGCGTTTTCCCGACTACTGGTTGGGCTGGAGTGGCAAAAACCCAGAGTTTTTCAAAGCAGTTGCTGTTAATGACCCAGCCACCATCCGTACTCTAATGAGCCGACGTGAACTTGAAATCACCGATGAATGGCAGGCTGTTGAGAACTTGCAGGCTATGGCCGCCATGGATGGCGTGACTGTACCTAATATGTATACAGGGGCTATTGTTAACTTGGAAATGAATACAAAAAAAGCGCCTACTGATGATGAACATTTCCGCAAAGCGCTAGCTTACCTGTTCGACTATGATACAGCTACCGCTAGTATATATCCTGGCACTAAGCAAGCTGTAGGTCCGGTATCAGCTTCCTATGCCGGTCATGACCCCAATCTATTCCAATACACATTTAATATGGACAAAGCTAAAGAAGAGTTGGCGCTTTCTAAATATGCCAATGACTTAGCCTCTTACCCCATCGATATGGCCTGGAGCGCTGATGTACCCGACGAAGAAAAGCTTTGCCTTTTGCTGCAACAAGCCTGCAATCAAGTTGGTATCACGCTAAACATCAAGAAGCAATCCTTCGCTTCGCTTATTGCTGATTCAGCCAATATTGATACTACAAGCCATATTACCATTATGTATCCAAGTGATAGTTACGGCGAAGCCGGCGCAGTGCTTAACTTGCGCTTTCACTCAGCCACATCTGGTACTTTCCAACAATTCGATTGGCTGCTAGATCCCAAAATAGACGCAGCTATTGAGGCCTCGTTGGGTGAGACTGATTATGAAACGAGACTTAATATGTATAAGCAAATCCAAGCCGATATCGTGGAAATGTGCTCATCGATTTGGGTACTGGAATGGCCGGAAATGCGCGCATATCAATCTGGTTATCTAAAATGGCCTGAAGCAGAGGCTGCTCTTGCCGGCGGTATCAATGCGCCAATCATGGGTCGCTCTATGTATTTGCGCACTATGGAATTTGTTGAATAATTTTATTGAAAGAGATGCGTGGTGGAGCTTTGCCCCACCACGCATTGCGAATACGCTTTCCAACTAGCTCGTGAGAGGAGCTGGATTATGAAGGATACATTATTGTTTATTGCAAAACGATTGGCTTGGTCAGTATTTGTACTGTTTGGCCTATCCATACTCATTTTCTGTATAGCCCGTATCATACCCGGCGACCCGGCTGTTATGGCATTGGGTTCGCGCGCTACGCCTGAAGCCCTAGAGCAATACCGCTTGGACAATCATTTGTATGAATCCCTGCCAACACAATACTTTTACTGGTTGAAAGGTGCGATCCAAGGAAATTTCGGCGTTTCCACACAAACACGGCGCGATGTAGCGCAGGATATCCGAGAATTTCTACCTGCTACATTAGAGCTTATTTTATTTGCCGCTATATTGGAGATTTTCGGTGGTATCCTGCTGGGAGCGCTATCAGCGCGTTATTCTGGCGGATGGTTGGATAACACAGTACGTGTAACATCATATTTAGGCATAGCGACCCCTGCATTTGTATGGGCTATTCTCTTTATGCTGATATTCGCTTATCTATGGCAGATATTGCCAGCTATAGGACGCATTGATATGGCAAAACCAGCTTTTGTCAGCGGCTTCTTATTGATAGATAGTATTCTAGCTGGTAACGAAGCTGCTTTTTGGGACACTTTCAAGCATTTGCTGATGCCAGGCACAGCGCTGGCTTTAGCGGGCGCCGCTCAAGCGGCTCGCATTACACGTACTAGTATGGTGGAAACAATGAACAAAGATTATATCGGTTCAGAAATAGCCGCCGGCATTCCAATGCGCCGTGTAATTATGCAATATGCACTACGTCCTTCCGCCACGCCTACAATCTCCATAATCGCACTAGATGTTGCGGCTATGTTAGGCAACGCCTTCTTGGTAGAAGTTATATTCAATTTTCCTGGCATCTCGAAATATGGTATAAATGCCATATTGAATAAGGACCTAAACGCTATTGTTGCGGTAGTACTGGTAATAGGCCTGACCTTTTTGATTGTAAATATACTGGTCGATATAATCGCCACTTATTTAGATCCACGGATTCGCTTACAAGGGGGTGGCAACTAATGGCGTCCCCGTCCGCAAAGACTTCGCTTATTACATACATTCCTACTAATCGGCAGCAAGCTTTTCTGATGAATATCAAGCGTAACTGGTATATGTTTTCCCGCAATAAAATATCTGTTGTTGGCCTGGCTGCGGTGATACTGCTTGTTTTCACTTCTCTCTTTCAGCAATACCTTGCCCCATATCCGCATCACGCCGGTCCCTTTGTGGATTTTGCCAATGCTAATATAGCTCCTTGCAAGCAGTTTTTATTCGGTACGGACCAATACGGACGCGATGTGCTAAGCCGCATCATCTTTTCCTTCCGCAACGCTTTGACCATGGGAATAGGCGTATTGGCAATTGCTGCGCCAGTGGGGGTTATTATGGGTTTGGTTGCCGGCTATTATAAAAATCGGCTGATATCTACCATCATCATGCGCGTGGTGGATATTTTTCTTTCCCTTCCCTCCTTAGTACTGGCTATGGCTATTTCAGCTATGCTGGAACCAACCTTGATGCATTCCATGATGGCTATCACCTTTTCTTGGTGGGCTTGGTACGCGCGCTTAGTCTATGGCTCAGCCTCCTCCGTACGAAATGAATACTACATACAATCAGCGGAGCTGATCGGCGCCGGGCGCTTTCATATTCTGTTTCGGGAGGTTCTGCCAAATTGTTTCTCTACCATACTAACAAAGATGACATTAGATATGGGCATAGTAATACTTATGGGCGCCGCATTGAGTTTTGTGGGTTTAGGTGAACAACCACCCAATCCGGCTTTGGGCACCATGATAGCAGACGGTTATAAGTTTCTGCCCAATATGTGGTGGCTAACCATATTCCCGGCATTAGCTATTATGTTGATAGTACTTGCTTTCAACCTTCTAGGCGACGGCATTGGCGATATGCTCAGCGGAGGGGGGGTATAGCTATGGATAAGCATATAAACCCTTTGCTGGATATACGTGATTTGCAGGTACATTTTCGGGTATTTGGCGGTGTATCACAAGTAGTGGATAAAATCAATTTGACAGTTTATCCTGGGGAAAAAATTGGCTTAGTGGGTGAAAGCGGCTGCGGTAAAACCACCACAGTAAAATCAATACTACGTGTTTTAGCCAAACAAGCTATGATACCTAGCGGTGAAATACATTTTGACGGCCATAATATGCTGAATGAGAAAGGTAAAGCGCTTAATGATATACGTGGTCAGAAGCTTTCCATGATTTTTCAGGACCCAACCGCCGCATTGAACCCTGTTTTCACCGTAGGTAAGCAGATACGCGATACAATTCGTTATTCCGGTATAGTTAAGAAGAATGATAAAAAAGCTATTAATGAACTAGCTATTCGAGCTTTAAAGGATTGTTCCATGCCCGACCCCAAACGTATATTGGATAATTATCCTTTCCAGCTTTCCGGTGGTATGCGTCAGCGCGTATGCATCGCAATGGCCTTAGCGACAGCCAGCAAACTATTGATTGCTGATGAACCTACGACCAACTTGGATGTGACCATACAGGACCAGGTGTTGCGCTTAATCCATGATCTAGTAGAAAAAAAAGGCACTTCGCTGATTTTAATCACACATTCTTTAGGAGTTGCTCGTGAGATGACCGACCGAATTTATGTAATGTATGCTGGTAATATAGTGGAGACTGCTTCTACCGAAGAGATATTCGAATCCGCCTATCATCCCTATACACAGGGCTTATTGGCTTCAATACCAAAACTTACCGGAGGGGGTATTATGGCAGGTATAGCCGGACATTTACCTGATTATGTGCACCCCCCTCAAGGTTGCCGTTTCCAAAACCGCTGTGCTCAGGCTACAGAACTGTGCGGTATAGATAAACCGAACTTAATTGAGGTTACAGCGCAACACTATGTAGCCTGTCATCTATACACAAAAGAAAAACCGGCGCTATCATTTAAATCTGCAGACTCGTCGGCGCAAGGAGGTGTAGCGGATGCCTGAACAGCAAACGAACACCCCGAATCCTACCGAAGAAATATTGGTTGTACGGAATATGAAAAAATATTTTCCCACAAAAATTAAGGACCGTTTTGTAAAGGCGGTGGATGATATCAGCTTTTCAATCCGCGCCAATGAAGTAGTTGGATTAGTGGGAGAAAGCGGTTCCGGTAAAAGCACCACCGCCTATGTGGTCACAGGCATGTACAGCATCACCAGCGGCTCAGTACACTATAAAGAACATGACATCTCTATGAGCGCTAAAAGGCGCCCGCTTTTCCTTAAAAAGGATATTCAGATAGTTTTCCAAGACCCCGGCACTTCTTTAAACCCGCAACGAACAGTAGGCAATATATTAGCCATGCCGTTAAAGGTGCATCATATGGCGCCTCCAAACAAGATTTCTGAAAGAATAGCAGAGCTTTTAGACATGGTAGGCTTGCCACCGGAAACTATATATAAGTACCCCAAATCTTTGGGTGGCGGCGAACGTCAGCTTGTAGCCATCGCCAGAGCTCTAACTACAAATCCATACCTGATGGTGCTCGATGAGCCAACCTCAGCGCTTGATGTTTCGATTCAGGCCAAAATCATTAATACTTTGATGGGATTGCAGAAGAAACTGGGGATGTCATATTTATTCATAACACATGATATGAGCCTGATGCGTAATATTGCCGACCGTATCGCAATTATGTATCTTGGGCGTATCGTAGAGATGGCGCAAGCCGCCGACTTTTTCCAAAAACCTCAGCACCCGTATACAAAAATGCTATTATCATCCATTCCGGTAGTATTAAAAGCAGAAGAAGCGTTAAAGCCGGATAAGATAATATCTACTGGTGAAATCCCCAGCCCAGTTAATGTGCCGCTTGGGTGCCGTTTTCATACACGCTGTCCTTATACGTTCGAGCGTTGCCTTTGTGAAGAACCACATATCCGTGAGGTATTACCGGATCATATGGTGGCTTGCCATTTGTTGTGATGTCTAACCAGTATTTGCATTAAAAGTTAGTGTGATATATTTGATATAGCCGGAATACGCGGGTTTGACCAACTCGCTGTGTGATGGGAACAGGGCGATCCTGCTTCAAGGCGAAGCAAAGTAGAGTATCAGGAAGTTGTTGGAAAAACTAACCACGGGAAGGCATAGGGGAGGGAAGGAGGGGTAAAAAGAATGAAGGTTAACCACGTTCCTGCCGAATAAAAGCGTGGCTGAAAATGGAGTACCCATCTCCAAAAGAAACGGGATACTATTTATATAAGAGGTGATAAACATGAAAAGAACAACCCTTTTTCTCGTATTGCTGGCGCTTATCTTCACAATGTTTGTTGCTGTCGCGTTGGCGGCTAATAATACCGAGGTGACCACAACCGTCAATTTTCCCGGCATTGAAGGCGCAGAAGTACGATACTACACCAATGTTTCCGGTTGGAAAACCGTCGGCACGTTTGATGATATTTGCGAGTTTGCCACACCTGAAGGCGTAACCAGTGTACAGGTGGTAAAGGGTGGGATGTGGTATACCTTCAGCGGCCTTTCCGTTGGCGACGGACCCTTGGTATTGGATGCCCCCATTATTAAGCTTATGGTGCTAGGCATAGCTGACGATTGCAATCTAGGCGTTATCCAAGAGGACTGGGTATATAGTAGTACCCCCGCTGAAGTCGATGCGCCGAATTACTACAACGTGTTTGACAACGGCAAAAACTATAAAGTACAGCTTTACCGGCCTGGCTTCTATCCCATTACGGTGACGGCTGTTAAGGACGACGAGTATTATGAAAGCCATGGCGCTTCCATATGGGCCTACTTTGATAACTTCTACCAGGTTACAATACCGGCTGGCTTTACAGATGTATGGATTTCTTCCTACGATTGGGCTGTTCGTGGAGCGAATGCGGGTGACAAGATCGCTTTACTTAAGGATCCAAGCAGCGTTAAAGACGCTAAGATGCGCTACACTTTTGAAGGCACAACATATAATGTGGACTTCAAACTGGACGGCACATACCCGTTTGTAGGAACCGTTCCCGGATTATCAGAAGTTAAGTATACGCCTCAAGAGTATCCTATTAAACCCATGTTTTTTGAAGTAACTGTTAACGATGATTTTTGGGAACCGCTAATGAAGTTAAACGCTGAAATTTCCATACCACATGTTTTTTCACCCGGAAACACTAGGGGCAGTATGGAGGCCGCAATCTATTCTCTGCAAAGATACCCAAACCCGGAATTACAGGCGCAGATTGAAGCTTATTTCGAATCTCGAAAAGAAGCGCAAGCGGAAAACCCAACTACAAGTTATGGATTATTCGAATCAGTTGTAGCTTACTATAAGGTAACCGGAGACAAAGATTTACTGGATGCTTATATTCGGTCAGCCGATCTTATTTATTCAAACGCTCTTACTAGGCCGCCTAGCGCCACTGGCGAGGTGAATTCGATAAACTTCATAGAAATGTACGAGGCCACTAAGAACACAAAGTACTTAGACATGGCGAAATATTACCTTGATCTTCGTGGTAGTTCTGGAGGCGACCATTATGATCAGGCTCATATGCCCGTTTTGCTACAAAAAGAGGCGGCGGGACATGCTGTGAAGTTTGCCGATATGTGTGTTTCTCTAGCGCGTACTGGAACACTTACGGGCCTTGAAGGCTATCTGGATGCAGCCAAGCGGCTTTGGGATAATGTGGTAGAAGGAAAACTATATTTAACTGGTGGCATAGGATCCACCTTTAACCATGAGGGGTTCGAACGGTCATATATGTTACCCAATGTGAGCGCATATTGCGAAAGCTGCGCCACGATAATGTTCATCGAACTCAGTCACTATTTGTTCCTAGCTACTGGGGACAGTAAATATGTAGATGTCATGGAACGCGCAATGTATAATGGCAGCATCAGTGGTTTAGCCGTTTCAGGAAACAAATTCTTCTACTCAAATCCGCTAGGAAGCATCGGTCGATATGAACGTCATGAGCAGTATACAACCAATTGCTGTCCCCCGCGAATTAATAGGTTTTTAGCGATTATGCCAAAGTATATTTATGGACAAAGCAGCACTAACGACGATATATACGTTAATTTGTATGTCTCAAGCAAAAGCACATTCGAAGTGAATGGAAAGCAGTTTTCTCTGTCGCAGGAAAGCGAGATGCCGTGGGAAGGGAATACCGCAATTACAGTGTCTGAAGCTAGTGATGAAGGGGTAAAGGCCGATATAAAGTTAAGAATTCCTGGGTGGAGCAGAAATCAGCCAGTTCCATCAAATCTTTATGCATATGAGGATCCAAATGAGCAGACTCAAATAGAAAAAGCCGTGATTGCCGTTAATGGGGAACCTGTTAATTATACTGTAGACAAATTTGGCTATGTATCAATTGATAGGGTATGGAAAAACGATGATGTAATATCGGTCAAATTCCCCCTCGAAATTAAAACAGTAACTGCTAATTCTAACGTTGAAGCTGATAGAGACCGCATTGCTTTTGAAAGAGGACCAATTGTATATTGTGCTGAATGGGTAGATAATGACGGACATGTGTTAGATATGATTGTTGATCCAAACAGCAAGTTGGATGCTTCTTGGGATAGCGGATACTATGGAAATCATTTTGCGGGGCTGCCATATAACGCAGACTTCTATTCGGGGATAGTAACACTTACTGGAGAATGGAAAAGTGGACATGACAAATACGATTCTCTTGAAACCAAACCGCTTAAGCTTATCCCTTATTACTTATGGGCAAATAGAGGACCGGGGCATATGGCTATTTGGCTACCTACTACGGCAGAAGCTGCTATGAGTTCAATGCCGCCAGCGCCACCAGAAACAATCGCAGGCAAAAGTAAGGTTACGGTATCAGAAACAGGAGGGCATACAAATATTGGAGGTATAATTCGTAATGGAACAAATAGTATGGCTTACAAGGCGCTAAATGATGGACTCTATCCAACAAGCAGTGAACAGTGGAAAACAGTAAGGGATATAGCGCCCGCTCTGCATTTTTGGCATAGTGGCACAATGCCGGAATGGACTTGGGTGCAGTACGAGTTTGACATTCCTAGGGTTATTTCAGAGGTGGAAATTTGCTGGCATGATGGGTCGCCTCCTCTGTCACTTGGAAAAGCAGACGACTACAGGCTACTTTACAAGTTGAGAGAGGAAGATGAATGGATACCTGTTGAAATAACAAATAGGCAGGAACTTATCAAAGATGATTCGTCCGCCTATTGGGATAGCCCTGAAACTGGCGTCTGCACAACCTATTGGGCGAGCCAAGGAAGCATGTGGAGTATTGCGGAGTTCCAACCTCTAGAAGCTAAGTTCTTAAGGTTAGAAATGCAACGCTACAATCATGAACAATCTATTTGGACAGCAACATACATCTTGGAGTGGATAGTTAAATAATGTTTATGTAGAGGGTAGTGAGACATC
>JGI24702J35022_10002253_pt1 | contig 11847 bp, 10 predicted proteins | sample TergutTh196P4_FD_35022 | JGI IMG/M metagenome (IMG submission 35022)
ATCACAGTGTTCTTGTTTACGGCAATGCAATCAGCGAAATGAAGCTTTTCGCGGAATACCTGGGGTGCGGAATAAATATCCTTTAATGTCAGGGCTTTTGCAAAACCAAATGAGTTTTGGAAGAGTCTCTGTTATTTAATTAACCCCACAAGGAAAGACGAAAACCAGGGAACATAGGTCACAAGCAATACCACTGCTATCTGGGCTGCGAGGAAGGGCAGCACAAATCTGCAAATTTCCGTAAATGGTTTTTTGAACCGGTAACTTGCAAGGAAAAGATTCATGCCAACAGGCGGGGTAAGGAAACCTACTTCAAGATTTATTATGAAAATTATACCCAGATGAATTGGATCGATCCCGTAAACCTGAGCCAGGGGGACCAGCAGGGGCAGGACCACCAAAATAGCCGAAAAGATGTCCATAAGGCAGCCCACCACGAGGAGGGCCAGATTCAGGAGCAGGAGGAAAAGGATTTTGGATTCCACCGTATGCTGCATCCAGAAGGCGAGTTTTTCCGGTACCTGGGAATCAATAATTGCGTATGAAAGGGCCTTGGCCATGGCTAGTATGGAGAGTATTCCGCCGATTATGGGAACCGCCTTGTAAAAAACCTTTGGAACTTCCTTTAATTTTATATCCCGGTTGATGATTACTTCCACAATGAAAACATAGATCGCCGAAACGGCGCTCGCTTCCACAAGGGTTAGAATGCCTGAAAAATAACCCGCAATCAGAATTATGGGCAGGAGTATCTCAAAAACAGATTCCTTTAGCGCGGCGCCCGCCTCCTTCAGGTTGAATGGTTCCACAGGGATCTTCACCTTTATCGACGCGATAATTCCAAAGATTATCATTACCACAACCAGAATTATTCCGGGAATTAATGCTCCCAGGAAAAAATCAATGATGTTGTAGTTGATTATTTCTCCCATGAAATAGAGTATGCTGTTGGTTGTGGACCCAACCAGAATAATTGGAAGGCTTGGAGGAAAGAGGATGCCTATGCATCCCACGGAAGTCAGGAGCCCGATGGTAAATGTTTCGCTATATCCCAGTTTTTCTTTCAGGATTGTATAGAGTATGCCGCCCAGAGCGAGGATTGTAACTCCCGACGCGCCGGTAAAAGATGTAAAGAACGCGCAGATAACCACCGTGGCAAAGATCATGCCTCCCGGAATCCAGCTAAAGAAGCTGCGAAAGGCTGCTACAAGTCTTTCACCGGCCTTGCTTTCGGAAAGGAAAAAGCCGGTCAGGGTAAAGAGGGGAATGGCGATAATATCAGCATCTGTAAGGGCGGAGTAGATCTGAATAGGAGCCACATCAGGTTCGCCGCCCAATGCCTGGAGCATAACCAGGGCTATACCGCCTATGGCGATAAAAATGGGAGTTCCCGCAAAAGCGGACAGGGCCAGGAAGAGTATAAGAGGCGTCCTGAAGTTATAGGCAAGGTCGTAGAGGGAGTTCACCCAGGAAAAAAACGGTTCGGGCGGTTCAAACCCCCAGACAAGCTTGGTAATGGCCGGCAATGCGGCGGCGGTTCCCAGGAGCAGCGCCGCAGCCGGAGGGATCCACCTTATGGCGGCGGTTTTGCCGAAACGGGAATTCGCGGCGAACCGGAAGGCAATTATGCAGTACGCAATGGGCATGATCAGGGCGATGATGCTTTCCGGGACAAGACCAATAGTTCTGCCTGAAAGACTGTACTTTATAAATGAAATGGAATCCCAGAACAGAATGGCCGCAATAAAGGCCGATATAAAGCCGGTTATACAAAAAAATACGTTCTTTAAATTTTCTTTTTTTATATATTGAATTACCGCTATTGAGATATGCTCTTTGGCCCGGGTGGTCAGCATGGCCGCGAAAAGTCCGGTAATAAGGAAGAGATGGATCAATATTGGCCGGAACATTGGTATGGCAATGTTGAAAGGCCGTAACAATGCGCTCGCCACAGGCAGCGCGGCCATTAATGCCAGAGCCGAGTAACAAAGACCTTTCTCAATGCGTCCCGCAAAGCGGCTTATGGAAATATTTCCCATTAAGCCTTACCTTCCCCCCCGGTATCTTGAGAGTACTTCATTGATCTTTCTATACAGATCCCTGTCGTATGTGGTTCCCAAAAGTGTTGGGGTAACCCGATCTATCTCACTGAACCATAGCTGTTCCTGGGCGGCGCTTGGACGGTTCACCTTGAGCCCCTCCCTTACCATAGTGTTAATGGCGTCGTTAAGGGTTTTTCGCATGGTCTCGTCAAAATCCTCCGCTATGCGCCGGGTTGCCCGTAACAATTCCGTTTGGTAGCGGGGATTTAGTTCACCTATCCTTCTCCATGTAACCTGATTCACCACTATGCCGCCCAAAACCGGCGCGATATTGATAGAGAGCATGTTCTTCATAAAATTATGCATCTGATAGGCCGCTACCCCGGCAGGACTTTGATATACAGCCGAAATCGCGCCGGAAGCCAGTTTGGGAGCAAGATCAAGCAAATCCGAGTCGACTATCTGGAACCCCATGGTTTTGAATGCCGTATTCATATCATCGGCCTCGGCGTTAGACGCAATTTTCATTTTTTTCAGATCATCCGGAGAATAAACCGGGTCTTTGGAAAAAACATTTACAAAGCCCGCCCTTGACCATGCTACCATTAAAAAGTCGCCGCTGTTGATTTTATCTTCCAGATCTTTTTCTACTTCGTTCATTACCGCGTTCAGTTCATCTTCGGTGCGTATCAGGAATGGAGCGCTCATTGTCATTACTGCGGGAGTAATGGTACTGAGTCCGAAGGAAGTGAAAACAGCTGCCTGGATAGAATTACTGGCCAGGGAAAGATACATCTTGCCCTCGCTTCCTTCTGTTCCCCCGTGAAGTACCCTCATTCGCACCTGGCTGTTTGTGACACGGCTCCATTCAGAGGCAATTCTGTCCAAAGTTCTGCCCCAGGGCGATTCTTTTGGAAGAGGGGAAGCGATCTTTACTTCCATGGTTTCTCCGGCCCTTCCGCCCCGTTGGGCAAAAAGAGCATCCTTTCCTGTCACCAATATAAATACCGCGGCAAGGATCGCAATAAACAGGTTTCTCTTCATATTTTGGCTCCTGTCATTAAAATCTTAATAATCATATCCCCCACCATCATAGGGAAGAAAGGAAAAGTATTCATAGGCCGTATCAAGCAGGTTCCTTGCTTTTTTCTGCGATAAAACATTAACCAGCCTGTTGGGCGGATCTTCATCGGGATCTATAGCCAGGGCTTTTTCAAGGTTTTCCTTAAAAGAGTCGTAATCCTGAGCGGGAATACATATTGCCTTCGCATAGGAAACATAGGGCCCGGCTGCCAGGCCTTTGGTTTTTTCCAGGGCCCGTTTAAAGTGGATTTCCGCTTTGGCTTTGTCACCGCCTAAGGTTTCAGGCAGGGAAGCGTAAAATAGAATGTAGAAATCGTCCAAGGCGCCGTTGCTGAAATTCGGATCCAGTTCATAAGCTCTGGCAATCATTGCGCCCCATTCCGGGATATTTGATCCCAAATCAAAATCGAAGACGTCAATGGAATAGGCGGCAAGCCCCCCCGCAACAGTCCAGTAGAGCAGGGCGACATCTTCTTTTTTACACTTTTTAAGGAGGGCCTCAAGACTTCCATCCTGAACCTTTGCGGCGCCGAAACCGGAGAATTTTTTATCCAGGGCAGAACCAAGCATGGTATATCCCCGGAGATAGAGTTTCTTTGCCCGGTCAAGACTGTCAATTCGCTCCTCGAAATAATCAATAGGATCCAGCATCTCCGCAGGCCCCTGTACAAAAGCGTTTGCGTACATCACAAAAAGGGAACCCGTTGTAAGGAGCAGCCCCTGGTGGTCAGGATTTTGAGAGAGCAGAGCTTCGTACATTTTTATTGCAAAAGGAAGAGCGTCTCCGACAAGAGCCGGGTCAGAGTCCCCGGTAAAAACATCCGCACTCCCCTCTCCGGTAAGGGCATTGGAAACTGCCTTAATTGCCAGCTTGTTAATGGAGCATGATGCCAAAAGGGTTAGGACGGAGAATAAAGCGATTGTTATGGTAGTGTTTCTTTTCATTTATATACTCTGTCATTATAATATTATTAATAATGGAAGTATGTCAAATATCCATTACCGCAGTTCTCTGATTATCACCTGTCAGAGCGGCGCCCCGGCCCGAAGGCTCAGGATAAAAATTTCCATGCAAAGCAGGGCGTCATCCTCTGCCCTGTGAGCGTCCTGGGCATGGATTCCCAATTCGGCAGCCAGTTTCTGCAGGGAATAACTCTTACGCCCCGGGAAACATTCCCGCGCAAAAACGAGTATATCCGCAATGAGGTTGGGCAGAGATTGAGTTGGTGTATTTTTCAGTTTTTCATTGATGAAGCCGCAATCAAAGGGCGCATTATAGGCAAGGATTATTGAGTTTTTGACAAAATTGACAAAAACCGGAAGAACTTCGCCAATATCCGGTTTTCCAGCCAGCATCTCATCGGTGATATTATTCACCCTCCCTGCTTCCGGAGGCATGGGAATGCCAGGGTTAATCAGGGTGGAAAACCGGGCAATTAGGCCCTTATTGTCGAATTTTACAGCCCCTATCTCGGCAATCTGATCCCGCTGCGGGTCGAGTCCGGTTGTCTCAAGATCGAAAGCGGTAAAGACGGCGCCTTCTATGTAAGCTTTTTTGGTCCAGTCCAATGATTCCATATTAGTTAGTAAGTAGTAAGCAGTAAGCAGTTTTTCTATGCTACAAACTACGAACTATTACTCTCCAATAACCAGCCTTATATCCTTTTTTATGGCGTCAAGTTTTCTGCCTGCCTCTGCTTTTGCAGCTTCGAGTCCGCCGCCTCCTGTTTCGGCGCAGCAGGTGGCGTAGAATTTGATCTTGGGTTCCGTACCGCTGGGCCTTGCACTTACTATGGTTCCATCTTTCAGGAAGAACTGGAGTACATCGCTTGGGGGCAGTCCGTCTGCGCCGTTTTCCAGATCCCGGATCTTCTCTACTTCAATGCCGCCCAGAGTTTTTGGAGGGTTTTTACGGTATCCTTCCATTATACCCTGCATGATGGCGGGACCTTCCGGTCCCTGGAAATATTTGGAAATTCCGATTTCTTCCCAATAACCGCAGATTTGGTAAAGTTCATTTAACCTGTCCAAAAGGCTTTTTCCGTTACTGCGCCAGTAGAGAGTCATTTCGGCGGTTAATGCGGCAGCGGATATTCCGTCTTTATCCCTGACTTCGTTTTCTACCAGATAGCCGTAACTTTCTTCCGTACCAAATACTATTGAAGCGGAACCATCTTTTTCACATTTGGCCATTATCTCGGCGATCCATTTAAAGCCCGTGAGGCACTCGAAGCATTTTGCCCCATAGTGTTCCGCAACCTTTTTCTGCATGCCGGTTGTTACAATGGTATTGATCATCGCCGGATTGGGGGGCGTTTTCCCGGCTTCCTTAAGAGAGAGGAATATATAATCTGCCAGAAGCACACCCATCTGGTTTCCTGTAATAAGAACGAATTGCGGAGTCTGAGAAGGGCCCGGATCCTGAGCAAACCCCGCGGCCTTTGGTGATGTCAGAGGCACAGCAATACCAAAACGATCCGCGTCGGGATCCGTAGCCATCACAACATCGGCTTTTTCCTTGATTCCAAGTTTGATGGCCATGTCCAGAGCTGCAGCTTCTTCGGGGTTGGGAAATGCGACGGTGGGAAAGTCGCCATTCCCTTCCCGCTGTTCCGGCACGGTTATCACTTCCAGACCAAGACTCCCCAGTACGCCTTCCACATGAAAAGCTCCTGTACCATGCAGTGGAGTATAAACGATCTTCACTTCTCCGGCTTTTTTTCGTATTAGGTCAGGCCTATAAAGCCGGCTGCGTACCATTTCCTGGTAAGGTTTGTCTACTTCTTTATCAATTATGGCCAAAAGCCCCTTTTTCAGGGCATCTTCTCTGCTCATCTCCATAATCTCCGTAACCTTGCCTACTTCCTCAATAATTCCCCTGTCATGCGGCGGAATTACCTGAGAACCTCCAACCCAGTAGGCTTTGTATCCATTATACTTTGGCGGGTTATGACTTGCAGTTACAACGATGCCTGTATCACAACCCAGATGCCTAATTGCAAAAGACAGTTCCGGGGTGGGCCTCATGGAAGAAAAAAGCCAGGTCTTTATTCCGTTTGCCGCGAAGATTAGAGCCGCGGCTTCGGCGAATTCCGCGGAATAGTGCCTGCTGTCAAAGGCGATTGCTGCCTGAAGCCCGCCTTCGCCAGGGCCTTTTTTAGCCCTGCCGGGAAATGCTTTCAATAAATAAGTTGCAAGCCCCTGAGTAGCGCTTTTTACCACAAGGGTATTCATGCGGTTATAACCGCCTCCTATTATTCCCCTTAGTCCTCCGGTACCAAATTCCAGGTTCCGGTAAAAACGGTCTTCCAGTTCCTTAAAATCACCGCCAGCCAGAAGTTCCTCCACTTCTTTTCTGAAATCGGTATCTTTTTCCCTTGCTATATAATCCTTTGCCCTTTCGGTAATCATTTTGTTATCCATAAAATGCTCCTTTTTATTCAATGACCATATTTTTTCTGGCTATATTCAGTATATCTTTACCGTACCAGGGAAGCAATAGTTTTCGGGAATTGAATGATAAAGGAGGCAGGAAGTATCGGTTTCTTTTACGCGAGCTTTTTCTCCAGGGCCTTTAGAATGCCAAAGCCGGGATCCGCGGCAAAACGCCAATTTCCGCCCTTCCCCAGGCAGACCAGGGCATTTTCTTCCCCTTCAAGGGAGATAACCCCCTCATCCAGACTATTTTCCCCGTAGGGGGCAAAGAGGGTGCCGTATCGCAGGATCTTTTCTTCTCCTGCGGGAATTATTATCGTTGTAGGTGCATCCAGGTTTTTCTTTACCTGCCGGGAATATTCCAGACCTTCGGCATGGGCTGCGGCTGAATTTTCCACACCAAGACAGTAAGTAAGATCGGTACCGCCTTCATAAGCAGCCCAGGGCGTAAAGCGCCTGCCGCCAAATTGCAGCCATAAATTGTTGAACCGCAGGATTATGTCGTCTCCGGCAGCGGCGGCGGGCCCTGTAAAGAAAGAGATATAGGCTATTTTTAAAAATGGATTCACGAGCGAAGACCATCCCAGATGGTTTTTTGCGGGTACCCGGCCTGCCGCGAAATCAGTATAGCCAATGGGGCCGGGAATTGTGGAAATATCAACCTTCCCGCCTTTTTGCAGCGGAACTTCACGGAGGTTAGAAAATTCAGCTTCAAAAGCAAAACGGGCGGTATTTTGGAATTCGCTCCTCTCAAGGGCGGTGATCCAGGCATCAGCACAGGCAGAGAGCCGCGAACCTTTGGCCAGGAAAGGGGCACCCACCGTATTATGCCAACCGGCGTTGATCTCCATATCCGTTTTTCCGCTGTTTTTTACGGCAATACTGGTATAATGCACGTTTTGCCCGGGAACCAGAGCATCGATTTTCCTGAATACCAGGGGCATGGAACTCTCAGGACTGTCCATTGTTGAAAGGGCCCAACCGGTTCCTTCGTGAAAGCCGCTATTGTTGAATTTCCAGAGAAGGTTAGCGGACCAGCCATGAGGGGGAAAATTTATCCCATCTACCGCACAGCCGCCGCCAAAGTTGGGAAGACAGGGGAAATTTCCGGCCAGGTGGTAAAGTAGATTCGCTTTCCAGAAAGCTCCGTACTCCGCCTCGTTATAGGGCTTACCCGAATTGGAACGGAACCAGGGAAGCCAATGGGCATTAAGCCATGGGGAACTGCCCTCTTGTATTTCCCCATCTGTCCTTACAGCTGACTGCTCAGGGATCATTCCGCCCTGATCATCAATAATTATCCTCTGGCTGTCATGTTCAAAAACCGTAGCTTCACGGTTACCAAGCTCCTTTAGACGAGTTATCTTTACTTCTGACGTATTACCCATGGGATTCTCCTTTGTTCTTTGCCAAATATTTTGCATATCTATAGCAGCTGCGTCAAGAATGATAATATAATCATATTTACCATGAGCAATAATTCCTTCTGGTCCATAGAGACAATAAACCCGGCAGCTCCCAGAGGTTTCTTCCGCTTTGCGGTTTTTGATTTTGACGGAACCATCAGTCTAATCCGGGAGGGATGGCAGCAAATTATGATACCCTATTTTACGGATGAAATGGCAGCCTGTCCCGGAGCCGGGAACATGTCCAGGGATGAACTGACAGAAACAGCCCGGGATTTTATTTATATAAATACAGGAAAGCAGACCATTTATCAGTGCATTGAATTGGCTGAAAGGGTAGCCGGGCTTGGCGGGCAGCCTTTGGAACCGCTTGCTTACAAGGCAGAGTACCACAGACGGCTGGAACAGCGAATCGCAGATCGCATCGCCGAACTTAAAAGCGATCCATCCGCCGCAATTAAACACGTGGTTCCCGGCAGTTTTGAAATTCTAAAGGCGCTTAAAAACAGGGGCATTACAATGTATCTTGCCAGCGGAACCGATGAAAAGTACGTGCTGCAGGAGGCGGGCCTTTTGGGAGTGGACGTATATTTTGCAGGCATTTACGGCGCCCAGGATGACTACAGGACTTTTTCAAAAAAAATGGTTATTGAGAGGATTATAAAGGAGAACGATCTTCATGGCAAAGAACTGCTGGGATTCGGCGATGGATATGTTGAAATTGAAAATATTAAAGGCTCAGGCGGTTTTGCCTGCGGAGTTGCCACCGATGAGGTGAAGCGGTATGGTATTGATGAATGGAAACGTAACCGGTTAAAAAAATCCGGAGCCGATATTATAATACCGGATTTTACCGGAACGCCGGAACTGATAAAATATCTATTTCCCGGGACAGCCTGAAACAGGAAAGGAGATCATAAATGCCATTTGAACAGTTTGACAGATCTAAATTACACATGCTCCCCATATCCGGGAGAATACACGATCTTGATCTTTCTATAATGCTGGATACCGAAACCCATACTCCCGGTTTTAAGCATCCGGTAATTGATCTTTTATGCGATCGGATTCGCAGGGCGAGGGAGAAGAACGCCTCGGTAATATTGATGATGGGCGCCCACGTGATCCGCGCCGGAACCGCGCCGTATCTTCTTAAATTAATGGAACAGGGATTTGTAACCCATTTTGCCCTAAACGGCGCGGGCGCCATACACGATTTTGAATTTGCCGAAATTGGCGCAACCACAGAGAGTGTTGCAAGATACATAAGCGAAGGGCAGTTCGGCCTTTGGCTGGAAGACGGGCTTTTTAACGACGCTGTAAATCAGGGTGCCGGAGATGGCATAGGATTCGGCGAGGCTGTCGGAAGGTATATAGAAGAAAATAAATTTCCATATAGACAGTATAGTCTTCTTGCCGGCGGTTACCGCATGAAAGTACCTGTTACGGTACATGTGGGAGTGGGCTGCGACATTGTGCATGAACACCCCAACTGCGACGGCGCAGCCATTGGAAAGACAAGCTATACGGATTTTCTTATATACGCGAAATCCATTCAGAACCTTGAAAACGGAGTCTTCCTTAATTTTGGGTCCGCCGTAACCGGGCCCGAAGTTTATTTAAAATGTCTTGCGATGGCACGCAATGTGGCTCACCAGGAAGGGAAAAAAATTACCGGTTTTACGACGGCGGTTTTTGATCTTCATGCCCTGGAAGGGCAGAACATGCATGAGGCGCCCCCCAAAACCGATCCGCGTTACTACTTCAGGCCCTGGAAGACAATTATGGCGCGTACCGTGGCGGACGGCGGCGAAGGTTATTATGTACAGGGAGATCACAGGGAAACCGTACCTGCCCTGGCGGCAAAACTTCTCTCTTAAGCGGGGAATTTTATGAAAGATTTTATTGATGGATATGTGGCGGCTCTTGAGGACGTATTCCGCAGGTTTGATTATTACGGGTTCGAAAAGATAATTGCAATCCTGGCGGAGGCTTACCAGAACGACAGGCAGGTATTCATTGCCGGCAACGGCGGCAGCGCAGGAACGGCGAATCACTTCGTCTGCGATTTTGGAAAAAACGCGGTTCCCTTTAATGGAGCTGAAAAGGGGAAGCGCAGGTTTAGGATCATTTCAGTTTCAGATAATATAGAAAAAATAACCGCGCTGGGCAACGATATTGCCTTTGAAGAAATCTTTCGTCAGCAGCTGATCAATCTGATGCGGGAGGGCGACGTTTTAATCGTATTGAGTGCTTCCGGAAATTCTCCGGACCTTGTGCGTGCCTGCGAATATGCCAAAGAGATGAAAGCTCCAATAATCACTTTATCCGGATTCAGCGGGGGGAAAATCAGGGAGTTTGCCGACGCTTCAATAGTTATACCTCTGGAGAGCTATGAACAGATTGAGGATATACATTTGATCATCTGTCATATTATCGTTTATTACTTTAAAAACCATCCTGAGGTTTTGATTTAGGGGGAAATTTTAAATAATGGAACAAAAGAGGCTGGCGGAAATTCTTGATATCTTTCCCAAACTAAGAATCGCCGTTGTGGGGGATTTTTTTCTGGACAAGTGGCTGGAGATCGACCGAAGCCTTGATGAACCTTCGGTAGAAACCGGATTAACCGCATATCAGGTGGTCGCAAAACGCTGTTATGCCGGCGCAGCCGGGACTGTGCTGTCAAACCTGGCGGCTCTTGAAGCCGGAGAATTGCATGCCCTGGGTTTTCTTGGAGATGACGGCGAAGCTTATGAGATGATCCGTATTCTCAATTCCCTGGGTGTAAACACGGATGCGCTTTTTAAAAGCAGCGAAGTAATGACGCCCACTTATACAAAACCTGTTTTTCGCCGGGAAGACGGGATTGAAGAAACCAACCGCCTGGATCATAAAAACGTGCGGCTTACTCCCGGAAGTCTGGAAGATAAAATTATTGCAGCAATTTGGAAAACAGCTCCCGGGGTAGACGCACTTATAGTTCTGGATCAGTTAACCGTTGAAGGGTATGGCGTCATTACTCCCCGGGTAAGGGAGGAACTTGCCGGGGTAGGGGAGAGATACCCCAAACTTGTCCTTTATGCGGATTCGCGGGCTTTTATAGGACATTTTAAAAATATGATAATTAAATGCAATAACATGGAGGCGGCAAAGATATCCGGCGCTAAGTCCCCTGATCAGGAGACTGTAAAAAAATGCCTCTTAAGCCTTGCCGCCCTCAACAACCGCCCGGTTTTTATCACCTGCGGTTCCGAAGGTGTAATGGTCCCGGACAAGAATGGTCAGGTTGTTCTGGTCCCGGGCGTACCTCTGTCTCCCGGCATAAAGATCGATATTGTCGGTGCTGGGGACGCCTGCACTTCCGGCATAGTAACGACCCTCTGCGCCGGAGGTTCACCGGAGGAGGCGGCTTTTGTAGGCAACCTGGTTGCGGCTAACACAATTCAGGTAATTGGCACAACCGGGACCGCGACAAGAAGCCAGGTGCTGTCCATATATGGGGAGTATTATGGAAAATGAACAGACCTTAAACAGGGCCGGAGCTTCGATCCACGATCTATCGCTTGCCGTTGATATTGGGGGTTCCAAATTCATTGTCGGTCTTGTATCTTCTTCCGGCAGGATCATTTGTTCGGAACAGCATCTGTGGACAGAATTAAGTTCCGCCGGGATCATGCAGGACATTAAAAAGGCTGTTCACGGATTGCTCAAGGCAAATGCCGGCCATAGTCCGACTGTTTTAGGTGCAACCATTCCCGGTCTTGCAGACAGAAAAAGGGGGCTTTGGGTGGAGTCCAGCTTTTCCGGCATCCGGAACCTGCCGTTTGCCTCAATCATGGAGGAGGAATTCGGCCTGCCGGTACGGCTTGACAATGATT
>JGI24702J35022_10002254_pt1 | contig 11841 bp, 12 predicted proteins | sample TergutTh196P4_FD_35022 | JGI IMG/M metagenome (IMG submission 35022)
GGCGCAGGGGGAGGACAGCGCCGCCGCGCCGCCGCGCTTCCAGCCCATGCGCACGCTTATCGCCGCGATGGCGCTGGCGGTGAGCCTGGGGATCGCCTCGTTCTGCGTAGGGCTGATGTACAGGGGGAGGCTGAGGGACTATAAAAGCCGCCGCCAATCCCGCCGCCCATAGAGAATGCGTTCCACGTTGACAATCCTGCTTTGCTCGTCGATGGTGTAAAATGCCATATAGTTCTTGATGCCAATCCATCGGTATCCCTTCGCGGAAAGGCGGTCATCCTGCACTTTTGGGAGGCCCTGCGGTGAAAATGTGAGCGTTTTAATCGCATTATGGACGGTCAAAACAAAATTTCGTGCAGCGAGAGGCGCGTTCAACTCGTTGGAGATGTATTCGTCAATCTCCATCAGGTCAGCTTTTGCCGGTGCCGTAATTATGACACGATACTCATTATACTCCATATTTTTCGTCGTGCCTCCGAAGTATCTCATCTATTGCTTCATCTAGCGGCTGTGTGCGCCCCTCCAGCACCGCCTGATGCCCTTCTTCCAGCAGCCGGTAGAGTTCTTTCCTGCCGCTGAGTTCGTCGTAGGCCTCCATGCTCATCACGGCAAGGTCGCCCTGCCCGTTCCTGGTGATAAAAACCGGCTCGCGGGTTTCGCGGCAAAACTTCGATATATCGTTGTAGCTGTTGCGCAGATCGGTGCTTGATCGGATGTTTGGCATTATGCGCACCTCCTTCTAAAGATATTATACCAGAATATCTTTAGGGATGCAACAAGAATTTTTGGAAAAGGAGGCTCCCATGCAATACCTGCTTTTATTCCTGGAGGGCGTAGCGACCTTCGTGTCCCCCTGCCTGCTGCCCATGCTGCCGGTTTATGTGACGTTCTTCGCGTCGGGCAGGGCAAATCCTGAAGACCAAAACGACAAAAGGCGCGCCCTGGTGAACGCGCTGGGCTTTGTGCTGGGCTTCACGCTGGTGTTCGTGGCGCTGGGGGCCTTCGCGGGGACCCTGGGCGGGCTGCTGCGGCGGTACGCGCTGTGGGTGAACCTCGCCACGGGGCTGGTCGTCGTCGTGCTGGGGCTGAATTTCCTCGGCGTGCTGAAGATAGGCTTCCTCAACAAAGTGAGCCATAAAAACGCCGGCACGAAGGACCTGCGGTTCTTCTCCTCGCTGCTGTTCGGCCTGACGTTCTCCATCGGCTGGACGCCCTGCGTGGGGGCCTTCCTCGGTACCGCGCTGATGATGGCCTCGCAGCGGGGGGGCGCCGTCACGGGCGTGCTGATGCTGCTGGTGTACTCCCTGGGGCTGGGGCTGCCCTTCGTGATCTGCGCCGTGCTGATCGACAGGCTCAAGGGGGCGCTGGGGTTTTTGCGGCGGCACGCCAGGGGGATCAACATAGCCTCGGGGGTGCTGCTGGTTGTGATGGGCGTGCTGATGGCCACGGGGGTGCTGGAGAGATTGCTGAGATTGTTATCATTTTAAGGAGTTATGATATGCCAAACCACAACATCGTCCCCTGGGATTTGATCACCGACTTCGTGACCGACGCCTTCGCCGCCCTCGGCGTGCCCAGGGAGGACGCCGCCGTGTGCGCCGACGTGCTGCTGGAGTCCGACCGCCGGGGGATCGAATCCCACGGGGTGAACCGGTTCAAGCCCATCTATATCGACAGGATCAAGGACGGCATACAGAAGCCCGTGACCGAGTTCGAGATCGTCCGTGAGACCAAGACCACGGCCGTGGTCGACGGCCACGACGGCATGGGGCAGGTGATCGGGCACAGGTCCATGCAAATGGCCATCGATAAAGCGAAAGAATACGGCATGGGCATGGTGGCCGTGCGGAGCTCCTGCCACTACGGCATCGCGGGGTACTACGCCTCCATGGCGGCCAGGGCGGGCATGATCGGCGTCACCGGCACCAACGCGCGGCCCTCCATCGCGCCCACCTTCGGCACGGAGGGGATGCTGGGCACCAACCCGCTGACCGTGGGCTTCCCCACGGACGAGGCATTCGATTTCGTGCTCGACTGCGCGACGTCCATCACCCAGCGGGGCAAGCTGGAGTACTATGGGCGCATCGGCAGGGATACCCCCGCCGGGCAGGTCATCGGTATCGATGGGCAGGCCAAGACCGATACCCATGCTATCCTGGGGCAGCTGAACACCGGCGAGGCGGCTCTGACCCCTCTGGGCGGCATAGGCGAGGAGCTGGCGGGCTACAAGGGCTACGGCTACGCCACCGTGATCGAGGTGCTCTCCGCCGCGCTGCAGCAGGGGGCGTATATGAAGGCCCTCGCCGGCGTTGAAAATGGAAAAAAAGCGCCCTATCGCCTGGGGCACTTCTTTATCGCGATCGACACCGAAGCCTTCATGGGCCTGGAGGCCTTCAAAAAAACCGCGGGGGACATCATGCGGGCGCTGCGGGCCTCGCGCAAGGCCCCGGGGCAGGCGCGCATCTTCACCGCGGGGGAGAAGGAGTGGCTGGCCTGGCAGGAGCGCAAAGACAGCGGCGTACCGATCAATTTTGCCGTGCAAAAAGAGCTGTGCCAGGTGCGGGATGAGCTTGGGCTGAAATATGTATTTCCATGGGAGGGGTAATCATCATGTCACAACGCACAAAAACAATCCTGGGCGTCATCGGCCTCGCGGCGGTGCTGGTGGGCGCGGTGCTGGCCTACAACGCGCTGAGCAAGCGGGTGCAGCCCGGCGCAGACCCCCCGCGCACGCAGGCGCAGGGAGGGCAGGGCAATCAAGACAATCGGCAGCCGGCCCCCGATTTCAACGTGACGGACGAAGCGGGCAACGCCGTCCGGCTCTCCGATCTGCGCGGCAAGCCTGTGGTGCTGAATTTTTGGGCCACGTGGTGCCCCTACTGCCTGGACGAGATGCCCGAGTTCGACCGGGCCCACGGGGAATTTGGCGGCGAAGTGCAGTTTATGATGGTGGACTGCGTCGGCGGCGGGGAGACCGTGGAGAAGGCCAAACAATACGTGAGGGCCCAGGGCTACGGTTTCCCGGTGTACTTCGACACGCAAAACGAAGCCGCGGCAGCCTATGGGGTCTCGGGGATCCCCGCCACGTTTTTTATCGACGCGCAGGGAAATATCGCCTCAAACAAGGTGGGGGCCTTGCATGAGGCGTCGCTGCGCGCGGGGATCGAGGGGATACTAGAGTAGCTCCAGCTCCACCACCGTGCCCAATGGCTCGGGCAGGTCCGCCGTGCCGAAGTGCACGAAGGCGTCCGCCGTGTTGCCATGGGCGTTCCAGGGCTGCTTCAGCTGCAGCTCGCTGCCGTCCATGAGCAGGCGGGCCTTTTTGATTTTCCCACCCAGGCCGTCAAACCGCAGGGCCGACACGCCGCGCTCGAAGACATGGGCGTAGAGGCGCTTGCCGCGCTGGGTATAGCGGCCCCACTCGGGCTTGGGCGTCCCGGCGATCCCGCAGCCGTAGATGCTGCCGCCGTTGCCGCGCATCCACCGGCCGACCTGTTCCAAAACCGCGATGGACTCTCCGGGGATCTCGCCCTTCGCGTTGGGGCCGACGTTGAGCAACAGGTTGCCGCCCTTGCTCACGCACTCCACGAGCATGTGGACGACGTTCCGCGCGCTCTTGTAATTTTTGTCGTTCGAGTGGTAGCCCCAGTGGTCGTTGAGGGTCATGCAGGCCTCCCAGGGCACGGGGCGGCCCAGCTCATCCGTCACGCCCTCGGTGGGGATGCACTGCTCGGGCGACTCGAAATCCCCGGCGTGGACGGGCGGGTCGGCGGCCTTGCCGTCGCCGCCCAGGCGGTTGTCGATGAGGATGCCGGGCTGCAGCGTCCGCACCATTTCCACCAGCTTTGTTGCTTCCCACTTCTCGCCGGTCATCTCCCCATAGGAGAAATCGAACCACATCACGTCGATCTTGCCGTAGTTCGTGCAGAGCTCCCGCACCTGGTTGTGCAGGTATTCCACGTACTTGGCAAAATCGATTTTTTCGTCTTTGTAGGCCTCGTTTTCCCGCATGGGGTGGATGCCGTCGGCGTATTTCGGGTAGTCCGGGTGGTGCCAATCCAGCAGGGAATAATAAAAGCCGATTTTGATTCCCTCGGCGCGGAAGGCGTCGACGTACTCCCGGATGAGGTCGCGCCCGGCGGGGGTGTTGGTGGCCTTGTAGTCGGTGTATTGCGAATCGAACAGGCAAAAGCCGTCGTGGTGCTTGGCCGTCATCACGGCGTATTTCATGCCCGCCCGCCTGGCCAGGGCCGCCCACTGTTTCGGGTCGTAGTATACCGGGTCGAACTCGTCGAAGTAGGGCTGGTAGTCCTCGTTGCTGATGCGCTCGGCGTTGCGGACCCACTCGCCCCGGGCTGGGATGGCGTACAGCCCCCAGTGGATGAACATGCCGAAGCGGTCGGCCAGGAAGGGCCCGGTGCGCAGCGCGCGCTGGTCGTAGCTTGTCATAGTATTCACCTCGCGTTGATCCTCTCCAACAGCAGCTTGGCGCAGTCGATCTGGTTGGGGATATCCCCGGCCTGCGTCTGCACGCGCCAGATATCCGGGGTGATCTCGTCGGCGATGCAGATATTGCGGTTCTCGTCGAAGCCGAACTCCAGCTTGAAGTCGATGAGCTTCAGGCCTATCTCAGCCAGCTGCGCGCGTAAAACCTCACCCGCCTTGACCAGCAGGTCCAGTCCCTTTTGATAGTCGCCCGGCCGCAGCATGCCCTTCATCAGGCACAGGCGCTCGCTGATGAGGGGGTCGCCCTGCCCGTCGTCCTTCAGCGTGACCTCGAGGTAGGGCGGGTCGAAAGGCAGGCCGGCGTCCAGCGTGAAGCGGCGGCACATGCTGCCCGCGGTGAAGTAGCGCAGCACGAACTCCAGCTTGGGCACGTCCACGCGCTTGACCTTCATCAGGCACTTATCCAGGTCGGCGCCGAGGTAATGCGTGGGGATGCCGTTGGCCTCCATGAGCTCGAAGAAATACTGGGCGATGGTCAGGCCGGTCTTCCCCTTGCCGGCCACGCTGCCGCCCACGGTGTTGAAGCCGGGGTCGAACACGCCGTTTTCGCCCGTGGCGGAATCCTTGAAGAGCAGGTAGAAATCGTCGCCCTCGCGCAGGACGGTTTTGGTCTTGCCGTCATAGATGGTCTGCATTGTTGTCCTCCATGCATCATATTTTTCTTGGGAATCATAGTATAGCACAGGCATATCTATTAGTAAAATTAATATTATTAATGATACAGATAAGTAGTGCTAATGCAAAACATCCTCTTGCAAAACCCCGCAATTTCTGTTACAATAGAAACAAGCTTACATATGGGAGGAAAAGACATGAACGGCATCAAAGTTAGTGCGAAAAAACTGGTATCCGTATTGCTGGTTCTGGCGCTGGGTTGCGCCCTGACGGCCACGGCGGCACGGGCCGCCTACGGCGCGGGCACGAAATTCGTGGTCCTGGGCGACTCGATCTCGGCGGGGGAGGGGGCCAGCGACCCGGCAAAGGCCTACGCGCGGCTGATCGCCGGCGACAAGAACTTCAGCCTGGCCAATTTCGCCGTGGGGGGGCACACCTCCGATGACCTGCTGGAGATCCTGGCGGAGAACGAGGACGCCGTGCAGGCCATCAGGGAGGCCGACATCATCAACCTGTCCATCGGCGGCAACGACCTGCTGCGCTCCAACGTGATCACGCTGGTGCTGCGCCTGTTGTTCCTGAAGGACGTGACCGCCGCGGACGAATACATCGCGAGCTTCGCGGAAAACTTCGCGGTGATCGTGCCGAAGATCAGGGCGCTCAACCCGGACGCGCTGTTCATCGTGCAGACCCTGTATAACAGCATGGAGGGCGTGCCGCTGGTGGCGGACGCCTACGAAGTGGCCATCCTCAAGCTCAACAAAGTATATACCGATTACCTGGCGGCGAACCCCGGCGCGTACGAGCTCGCGGACGTCTACGCCGCCTTCAAGGGGCGCGAGGGCCTCGTGTTCCGCGACCGCATCCACCCCTCCGATGCGGGGCACGAGATGATCGCCAAGGTGCTCACGGCCATGATAGACGGGACCGCGCCGCCGGAGACCGCCGAGCGCGGCAATCCGGGCTTCTTCAAGCAGGTCGGCCTTTTCTTCGCCACGCTCTACGACTACCTGAGCTACTGGCTGACGATCTATTCCCCCTGGGAGCTGCTGGGCAAGGCGATCAGCTTTATATAGAATAGGCGCAGGGGCGGCAGATTGCATTGCCGCCCCTGCACTCAATAGCTGCGGATTACCCTCGATTTCACCTCGGGCAGGCTGCTGTTGGCATAGGCCTGGTAATTGCCGGTGGTGTAGGCTTCGAGCATCATCTCGATGTTGTTGGGCGTCACATACCCGTGGGAGCCCATGATATCCCCCTCGGCGTATTTTTTGCCCTGGGGGCATTCGGGTGTGGAGGCGATTCCTTTGCCGTAGAGGTCGCCCAGGCCTAGCACATGCCCGAACTCGTGGGCCGCCACCTTGACATATTGGTTGGCGGTGTAGCGCCCGTTGATCCCGATATACATGCCGATGGCCCCGTTGGTGTAGCTTTTGTCCGGGATCGCGCCGCTGTATGTCCCCAGCCGCTCCCTGGTGTAGTGCCCGGCGCCATAGAAAACGAAAGCCCGCCCGGTCTGCGCCAGGCAGACAAAGTCGAGGTAGTTCTGGCCGGCGAGCGCGCCCATGCCGTTGTAGATGGAGTAGATGTTCATCTCCACGGTGAAGACCATGCCCGGCTCAAAGTCGTAACGGCTGCCCCTGTAGCCGCCCTCCCAGAGCCGGAAGCCCTTCCGGGCCAGCGCGGCGCAGGCGCTGCCCTCCACCTTCGTATTGTAGGCGCCCTTGAAGTTCACGTATACGTCGATGGTCAGCGTGTTGCCGCTGATGCGCGCCTGTATGGCCTCATGGCCGGCGGTGCTGTCCGCCAGGGTCCCGTACAGCTGCTCGAGGGTTTTGCCGCCCGCGGCGATGGGCGTGAGGGCCGTCATCAGGAATACCGATGCCGCCAGCAGAAGCGCCCACAGGATGTTGCGTGCCCTTTTCGTGTTTTTCATGTTTGCGTTCCCCTTTTTTTACATCATACTGTTATTGATTGCCCTTTGCTTTTCACGGCTTTGCCAGGGAATAGTATAGCGTGTTTTGTGCATTTTGTCAAGAAAAAGTCAAATCCTCTCTTTTGATTTGTGCATTACATCAACAATCTAGTTTGTTACGGTTTAAAAGAACGGTGGAAACGTGGCTTGCGTTTTTTTCTTTTGCTTTTGAAAACAGTCTGTGATATAATAAATATATCATACCGTCGCCTCGGCAATGCGAGCAAGCTCGCGCCGCTCTCGGCTCGGGTATGATATAATGCTTATGTCCGGATCATAAACGCAGTGGAGGGGGACTTCTTATCATGAAAAAAACCTGGAANCCCGTCCTGTCAATCCTGCTGGCGGCAGGCGTGCTGTGCGGCGCGGGGGCGGTGCCGGCCGCCGCCGCCCAGTCCAAGCAGGCGCAGGCGGCCCTGCGCAACCGCCTGAGCAACCTGTTCCTCAACGACCTGCTGCTGCGGGGAATCAGCGCTTTCATCCCGCGGGGGCCCGGCACGTACAAGCTGCAGGACTTCGACCTGGAGCGGTACGGCGGCTTCCTCAGGGGCCACGGGAAATTCATCGATAAGCCGCAGGGCGAGGCCGTTTGGCGCCTGGGCTACGGCAAGCAATCCATCCTCCCGGAGGACTTCGGCACGCCGGGGGCGAAAACAAAATACGCGCGCGGCAGCTACGCGCCCTGGGCCTATGTCAGCGAGGTGTATACGGACGACGACGGCGAGGAAGAATTCGTGGGCGTGCGGACGATTGTGATGGACGACGGCAGCGGCCGGGGCGCGGCGTCCTTCTCGTCGCTGGACTGCATCGGCCTCTCCAACGCCGACGTGCGCAAAATCCGCAACGCCGTCGCGGACTACGCCGCGAAAAATAACATAGTGAGCGTCAACGTATCCGCCACGCACACGCATACGGGCATCGACTCCCAGGGTGTGTGGACCCGCCCGCTGTCCACCTTGTTCAACAACGTACTTTCCGGGCTGACCTTCGGCCTGGTCAAGTCGAAGAGCGGCGTCGACGAGACCTATCTCAACACGGTGATCGACGCGGCCGTGGCGTCAATCAAGGCGGCCCATAAAGAAATGGCCGTGACCAAGGGCACCCTCACTTACGCCGTAAAGGACGTGAAGGACTACGTCCACGACCGCACGCCGCCCTATGTCTACGACGGCAACCTGTACCGCCTGGTGTTCACGCCGAACGACAAGGCCAAGCGGCCTACCGTGATCGCCTCTCTGGCCTGCCACCCGGAATCCGCCAGCTTCGGCGACGAGATGCCGGGCGTTGGAAAATCCAAGATCACCGCCGACGCCGTCTACTACATGGATAAGATCGTCGGCAAGGCGGGCAGCAACTTCATCTTCATCCAGGGCAATGTGGGCACGGTCACGTCCTCCCGGGGGCTGTCCAACGACGGCATCCCCGGCCTGAGCTCCCACCAAGGCGCGATTCGCTTCGGCTACGAGATCGGGCTGCTCCTGTTGGGCATGGACAAGACGCAGGCGCAGTGCGAGGCGCTCAATAAAAAGCTGGGCGACCCGCTGGGCGTGAACGCCAAGAACAAGCCGGAGAGTTACTCGATCTGGTACAAGGACTGGAAGCCCGTGAAGGTCACGCAGGTGAAGCCCGTGCTGAATATCGCGCACAAGCAGCTGCTCACCGAGGTGCAGAACAATATGGCCAAGGTGCTCGCTAAAGCGTCCCTTGCAAATATCACCATGATCTACGACTGGAAGACGCTGAAATACTACACCGTGACGGAAGTCGGCTATATGGAGCTCGGAGAAAAGGGCGGCAATGTAAAGGTGTTCCTGAGCCCCGGCGAAATCTACGGCGAGCTGCTCATAGGCGACAAGAGCATGAAGGGCTTCAAGTACAAGCCCCTGCGCGAACTATATGGGGAAAACCTCATCATCTTCGACCTGATGAACGACGCCGCCGGGTACATCGAGCCGGACAACGAATACGTCATCGTGGGTTACCGCTATAATGAAGAAAAAGACGAGCTGGAGAGCGACTCCTGGGCGCTGCTGGTCTCCATGGGCAAAAATGCCGCGTCGGATATCATCGGGGCGTTCATTGAATTGGTGGACAAAATGAGATAGATAGGAGGCCGCCCATGCAGCTATTCGCTTTCAATCTCCCCATCCTGCGGCGCGTGTTCGCGGGCTTCACCGCGCTGCTGTCGCTGCTCATCGCCCGGCTTTACCTGCCGAACCCCCCGGAGTACCATCCGGACGCGGGCGTGACGAGTTATGTCCTGTTTGACGCGGCGGTGCGGGCGCAGGGCGTCACCACCGACGGCGAGCATCTCTATTTCGGCTGGAATTTTGGCCTCACCAAGACGGACCTCACCGGGAAAAATGCCGTCAAGATCAGCCTGATCCCGTTCGAGCTGCTGCGCAAGGGCGTTGACCACATCGGAGGCGTGAGCTATTACGGCGGAAGAGTGTATTGCGCCATGGAGGACAGCAGTGTTTTCGAGAATTTATACATCGGCGTGTATGACGCGAAGACCCTCAAGTTCATCGAGGCGAAGGCCGTCCCGCTGGAGCATCACGAGTTCGGCATCCCATGGGTCGCGGCGGACCGGGATAGGGGGCTGCTGTACTCAGCCAGGCGCGACCATTTCACAAGCCTGAATATCTACGACGCCGAATCGCTTGAACTCATGGATACTCTTGAACTTGACGCGCCCGTCCACAAGATACAAGGGGGCGAGGTGCACGATGGGGTGCTCTATGTGGCCGACAGCCGCGAGGGGCAGGCCATTTTCGCGATCAACCTTGCGACAGGCCAGGTGCAAAAGCTGTTCAGCCGCTTTGTACCCGGCGGAAAAGGGCAGGGCATGACCATCCTGCCCATGGACAACGGCGCGTTTTTCCATGTGCTTGACGAGGATACGCCGCGGCTGAGCATACACCTGCGCGCCTACGCCTTCGACCCGGCGAGCCTGGTATGGAAATAATATGAGTAAGGGGAGAAACACTATGCGCAGCCTCAGAAAAATCCTATGCATCGCGGCGGTCCTGGCGCTGGTTCTCACGGCGTTCACCGGCTGCCCGGCGCCGCCCGAAACGGGGCCCACGGCGGAGATCGTCCTGCTGCACACCAACGACACCCACGGCCGCGTGGCCGGCAACGACACGGACGTGATCGGGATCGACCGCGTCGCCGCCATACACGCGGGGCTCCCCAACTCCGTTTTGCTGGACGCGGGGGACGCGCTGCACGGCCTGCCGATCGCCACGCTTTTGCGCGGCGAGGATATCGTGGCGCTCATGAGCGCGGCCGGCTACGACGCGATGGCTGTGGGGAACCACGAGTTCAACTACGGCTGGGCGCGCCTGCGGGAGCTGAACGGCATGGCGGGCTTCCCCATGCTCGCCTCGAACATCCGGCTCCGGAAGGACGGCGCGGCCCTGCTGGAGGACACGGCGATGATCGAAGTGGGCGGCGTCAAGGTGGGCCTGTTCGGGCTCACCACGGAGGGCGCCGCGCACTCCACCATGCCCGCTTATGTGGAGGGCCTGGCGTTCGAGGCTGCCGTCACAATCGCGAATGCAAAGGCGGCGGAGCTGCGCGGGCAGGGCGCTTTGGTCGTGGTGGCGCTGTGCCACATGGGCTGCGTGCCCTGCGAGGGCGGCACGCTGACGCCCGGACTCGCGCAGGCGGTGCCGGAGATCGATGTCATCATCGACGGCCACAGCCACACGGCGCTCCCGGAGGGCATGACGGAAAACGGCGTGCTGATCGCCCAGGCGGGGGAACACGGGAAGAACCTCGGCAAAGTGACCGTCGCGCTGGAGGACGGCAAGGTTGTCTCCAAAACCGCGTCGCTCATCGGCTACGAGCAGGCGAAAGAGACGGCCCCGGATGAGGCCGTCGCGGCCAGGCTGGCCGAGATCCTGGCCGAACAGGAGACGATCCTGCAAGAGCCCGTGGGCGAAGCCGCGGACGCGATGTCCGCCGCCCGGGCGCCCGGCCTGCGCACGCAGGAGATGCCCTTGGGCAATCTTGTGGCCGACGCCTACCGCCGGGCCGCCGCCGCGGAAATCGCCGTGGCCAACGGGGGCGATATCCGTGCCGACCTGAACGCGGGCACGGTGACCAAGGGCGGCATCATCAGCGTCCTGCCCTTCGGCAACACGCTGATGGTGAAAACCGTCACGCCAGCCCTGCTGCGCGCGGCCCTGGAGAACGGCGTAAGCGGCATCGTCCTGGACGCCGACGGCAGGATCGACAACGAGCAGTCGCCCCAGGGGCGCTTTTTGCAGGTTTCCGGCTTCCGTTTCGGCTACGACCCCGCCGCGCCGGTGGGGGAGCGCGTGGCCTCCATCACCCTGGACGACGGCACAGCGCTCTCGCTGGACGACGAAGAGACGCAGCTGCTCCTCGCCGGGACCAACTACGTGATGACCGGCGGCGACTCCTACGCCATGCTGGGCGAGTTGCCCGTGGAGCGCGAGCTCGGGGCCGCCGACGAGGCCCTGGCGGCGTTCATCGCGGGGCATTCCCCTGTCTCCGCGCCGGAGACGGGCAGGATCACATCAACCCCCTGAGCGCATCCGGCCTGCGTGTCGTGATGTTGTCCACGCCCAGGCGCAGCATGCGCGCCATAGCCTCCGGTTCATCCACCGTCCAGACGGACACGAGCAGCCCCAGCCTGCGCGCGGCCCGCATCACCGCCGGTCCGCAGCATCTGTATGGCATGTTCAGCCCCACCGCGCCCAGCGCCTTGGCCC
>JGI24702J35022_10002255_pt1 | contig 11841 bp, 8 predicted proteins | sample TergutTh196P4_FD_35022 | JGI IMG/M metagenome (IMG submission 35022)
TTCGTGATGCCCGAAAAAGCCGACGAATACTTTTCCAACACCGCCTTCATCGCCACCCAAAACGACAAAATCACCGACGCCTTCGACGCCTTCAACGAACTATTCGACGAAATGCCGCAGTCGCAATTAGCCTTCGACCTCGCAAAAGACGCCCTCTACACTCAAATCGCCACCAGCCGCATCACCAAGATGAACATCATCTGGCGCTACTTAGGCAACCAAAAGTTGGGTATTGACTACGACATGCGCCGTCAACTCTACGACGCCATTCCCGGATTTACCATCAACGACGTCGCCACTTTCAACAAAGAGTTCATCAAAGGGAAACCGAAAACATACTTAGTGCTTTCAAAAGAGGAAGAAACCGACTTCGAAGCGCTGAAAAAGTATGGCGAGGTGCAAAAATTGACGATGGAGGAGATCTTTGGGTATTGATGTAACTTTTTAATCTCACCTCTCAAAAAAAGCGTACCTTTGCAGCATCTAAATTTAATGAAATAACAGAATGCCATGGAAGAAAAACTGAAAGACAGATACATTGACCCGTTTACCGACTTCGGGTTTAAGAGATTATTCGGCGAGGAGTGCAATAAAGATCTGTTGCTGGACTTTTTGAACGAACTTTTGCATCAAAAAGAGGGCAAAATAGTCTCTTTAACCTATATGAAGTCGGAACAGTTGGGCAGGTCGGAAGCGGATAGAAAGGCTGTTTTTGATTTGCATTGCGAAAACGAAAAAGGCGAAAAGTTTATCGTGGAGATGCAAAAGACGAAACAGACATTCTTCAAAGACCGCGCTTTGTATTACAGCACATTCCCCATCGTTAAACAGGCAATTCCAGGGGATTGGAGCTATGAACTGAAAGCAGTTTATACGGTCGCTATCTTGGATTTCGTGTTTGAGGAAGACAAGAAAGACGTTGATAAATACAGATACGATGTCATGTTAACAGACATCGAAACACATAAGATTTTCTATGATAAACTGAAATTTGTCTATTTGGAAATGCCCAAATTCACCAAAGAAGTAGATGAGTTAGAGACACATTTTGAGAAGTGGATGTATGTGCTAAAGAACCTCAAGCGCTTGAATAATATCCCAGATAAACTCAGAGAAAGAATATTCGAGAAAATATTTGAAACAGCCGAGATCGCAAAGTTAAGCAGCGAAGAGTATGAACAATACGTAATCAGTTTAAAAACGTATCGCGATTATAAAAATTCCATTGATACGGCACGGGAAGAAGGCGAAGCCATCGGCATCGAAAAAGGCGAAGCCATCGGCATCGAAAAAGGCGAAGCAAAAAAAGCAATAGAAATCGCCAAAAAACTGAAATCTCGCGGAATGCTTTCCGACCAAGTTAGCGAAATAACCGGCTTACCCATCGAAGAAATCGAAAATCTCTGAAAATCGTCTGAACCATGATTCACATGATTAAAGGATTAGCATGATTGGATGCAATTAGTGTAATAACAAATTCGTGTTAATTAGTGTAATTAGTGGCTAAAATTCAGTTATTCAGTTATTCGCCCCTTTCGGCGTAACCATGTCCTTGATGATATCTATCAACTTATCATGACTCTGCACTAAGGTATTGTGGCTTTGGGTTAAGGAAACATGACTGTCAGCCACTTTATTGAAAGAATTGGCATTAGTTTTATTAATCTCGGTATTCATTTTGTTGGTGTCGGCATTGGTTTTATTAATTTCTGCATTAGTTCTCTCAATAGCGATAATTTCATTGAATTTATGCTCAAGCGAGGCTGGCAGCATCTGATTCTCCCCATCCCTTCTCCCCGCTTCGGGGTGCGAACCTCTCCCCGACTCTCCCCCGCTCAACATCTCGCCCTCGCCCGTCAAGAGCCAGTTCCTGTTCAATTCGGGATAGACCTGCACAATCTTGTTGACGCTCTTCATCGTTATATTATCCCCTATATTGTTTACATATCCGCGCGAAAGCCCGACGCTCTCCGCAAACTTGTTCTGACCAACGCCCAAGTATTTTAAAAATTCCATCAATCGCTCTTTCATTTTTTCTGCATAATTTATTATGTATTAAAGATATTGCTATTCAACGAAATACGCCCCCACAACCCCACACAAAACAAACAATTTGCAATATTGCATAAAATATTATTTCAAATATGACGCATATACATAAAAAAATATGTATCTTTGCGCGCAAAAATTTATCACCTGCAAAGGTAGTAATAAATTTTATGTGAAACAGTAAAAAATGGTTTTTAGGTAGAGTATGGTGGAATATTAAAAATTGAAATATAAAATGGAAAAACAAAACACAGAAGAGATGTACGACTTTATGTACCTAAAGCACAAACAGCAGCGCTACGGCGCAATGGAGACCGGAAACCATTCAAACGGGGCGAGTCCGAAAAGCCTGATGAGTAGGGGAAACTTTTTAATGATAGGAGGATAAGAAATGGGAAACCCAGTATTTGTATTTCTCGTACCGTTAGTTGTTGCCGGATTTGCGTATCTGCTTATTCAAAAACCAAAAACGGCGACAATTTTTATAGTTGGACTCTTTTCGTTGATAATAATGGGACTATTGTTGATACCTACGAGTCAATCTTTAGGACACCTTAATGGGATGTCATCATTCTTTGCATGGATGTTATTGCTATGTGCCTTAGGACTTCTTGCCGTATTTGTATTAAGTATCATTTCTATTGTCAAAATGATTCTCATACATATAATAGATAAAGGACGAGCATATAAATTTCTGAAAAAAACATTTTTTTTCGCTATAGTTTTTACATCTATTGCTTTCATCATTGTAATATTTAGCACAGTGATCGGTGATGATTATGCAAAAATGCTGTTTGGATCGTATGGTGATGCCCTTAATTTGTTCATTTTGGGGTTTATTCTCTCTTCATTATTGCTTTTAACGTGGAGCTTCGTTGGGCTGTTCCTTCTAAAAAAAGCACAAGAAGTTATACCTGTTGAACAACAAACAACCACTTCAAATCGCGTTGGATTGTCCATAGTAAGTTTAGCAATATCACTTGTGGCAATGCTACCAACCGGCATAATGCTGTATGTATCTTTTGTTGGCTATGGACGGCAAACGCTTAGCACAATAATACAAAGTTTTTCAGATCATTCCAGTTCAATAATTCTACTCAGCAAAGTGTTTGTTGCCTGTTCTTTGGTATTTATAGTTGTGGTGTTACTGAATGGCGTTTCCACTGTTATGGCAGGCGCTTTAAGGCCTGAAAAAGCAAAAAAGTGGCTAAATATCACATTTTTCACGACAGCTCTGACCGCTGCGGTAACTTTAATCTGTTCAATTATCAGATTTGATGTGATTATTAAAAAAACTTCCATTGCAGAGTTGTTGGATAGTTTTTCTATGATGGAACCATTTGTTTTTTTCTTGATCGTTACTTTGGGTTTGAGTATCCTTGGCTTCTTATCTGTACGAAAGTCCAAGACAGTCAATGTAGCGGAACTAAATGCTATTAAAGCGCAAAAGAGAGAAGCCGCCCGAAAAATACCGGAAAACAAAAAGCCAGATGTTAGGACAAGCATTGGGGCAAATAGTGATTTTGTAAAGCAAGACACACAGAACATACAAGACCCACCGGGCTTACCACCGGACAGACAATACACTCCGGACAGACAAGACTCACCGGATATAAATGATGGATTTTTACAAAAAATAATAGAAGTGTATAAATGTGCTTTTACAAAAGTAAAGGACATTCTGATTTCGCCTAAAACAGCATGGCTGTCCATCGAAAGCGAAAATTTGCCAAATACAAAGGTGTTTACCTCGTACATATTGCCTTTAACGGTAATTGCAGCCATTGCCGCCTTTATTGGCTGGGGATTTGTAGGCTATTCTTTACCCGGATATAGTGGTTATTCGGGATATGGCTATACACCGCCACGTATCCATTCGGTAGCCTATGGTTTTAAAATGCTTATGGCATTATCCGCTCTGTTAGTAGGATGCGTTTATGTTATATCCCTGATAATTAACTTGTTGGCTAAAAGTTTTCAGTCGCGGGATAATTTTGAAAAAGCATTTTCATTGGTTGCATATTCTTGTACACCTATAATTCTTGGTGGAATATTCCACCTTATCCCAAATATTTCATGGATGTGGTTGATTGTTTCCCTTTACAGTTTTTACTTGTTTTATACCGGACTGCAACCGATGATGCAAACACCGGAAGAGAAGAAAATGCCGTATTCGATAGCCGGCGTCCTATCTCTGATAACAGTGTTTTTTATACTTGGGTGGATATTAACAAAAATATTTGGTGTGCCTGTTTTTGGAAATATAGCCTTGTGAATGAATTTAATTTGAATTTTTATATAATAAAAAGGGATGTCAAAAATGAAGAGAATAACCACAATCGCGCCAATAGCGCTCTTTATGTTGACCCTGCTCGCCTCCTGCGGCAACGGCGGTCTCGAAGGTACTTATGTGGCATGCAATGAAGCGGCTAAGCAGACGACTTTCGCAAAATTTGTTTTTGCAGAAGAAAATGTTGATGTTGGCTTCCTTGATAAAGTGCTAACAAAAACACAGTTTAAACAACACACGGTCAAAATTTATGTAGGCATGATGGGTATTGCTATGCCCGTCAATTACGAATGTTCTTATAGTCTCAAAGGTGATAAACTGACCATCACGGAAGGAATACCGGGCGTAAGCGGTGGAAGTTTTGAACTTACTTACAACAAAGAGTATGACTACATCTCAATGAATGTAGATTATGCCTTTAATATGCTGGACGGACTGTTCAGCGCTATGGGCGGCAAAAACACTTTCGATGCTTTGAAAAATAATAACGATATTAGAAAAAAAGCAACACCCGTGTGGAGAAAAGAAGGAACTTTTGACCCAAATGACCCGTGTGACGAAAATGACGAGGGAAAACCTGACTTGCCGGACGACGATGAACCGGATGGCGAAGGTAGCGGAGGGGATTGGAATTATAATCCGAATGTGTTTTATCAGGGGCTTGCGGAGACTTGTGCGGTGTATTCGTCAGAGGCATACACCAAAGAGTATATTGAGGAACATTTTAAAAAAGACGGCTATACAACATCCACTTTTCCTAATGATAAAGAAGATGGTATTGGTTATACACTTGCTCATAAAATAGTTAACGGTAACGAAACGCTTCTTGTTGTTGTAATCAGAGGGACTGTTAAGAATGAGTGGTACGGAAATATGAATATAGGGAAAAATAGCGAACGACACGAAAGTTTTGAAAAAGCCAATGTAAAATTGCAAGAGGGAATTAATAGTTATATACAGGACATGAAAAAGAAAAATATCAATTTGTTAATAACTGGTCATAGCAGAGGAGCTGCTGTAGGCAATCTTCTTGCCGTTGATTCCAAAGAGTCAAAATGGTGTACCAATGGTAATATAAAAAATGTATATGCCTATTTATTTGCGACCCCCAATGTCTCAACAAAATTCAGTAAGACCGAATATAATAACATATTCAATTTTTGTTTTGAGGATGATTTTATTACCCAAGTACCATTAGATCAAAAATTTATTCCCGAATACGGTTATGAATGGGGTTATGGGAAAAGCGGTATTACTTATATAGCAGTTGCTGAGGGTTTATATAATATTAGCCCTAAATTTAAAGAAAAAGTGGATAAATATATTAAAGATTTATACAATAGAAAGCCGAACTTTGATTATAAAGCAACTCAAGAAGTTTTAGGTGCGTTTTTGAAACTTGCACCTACGGTGAGTGATTATTACGATAAAAACCATTTCATAGGATTAGGGCACTTCCCTTCGCATATTTCTTTATACGATTTTATGCGAGACTATGTTGCAAAAGCGGCGAATGGCAATTTTACTGCTATAGTTGGACTAATTGATGCAACGGGACCCTTGGATGCTTTTCACAAAATTGCCGGTTTCTTTATTACTGGGAAGGTCTTTCAAAACTATATAGGTGACACACACAATATGTGGACTTATCACAGTGCCTTAACAACCAACGGATTTCTAACAAAATAATTTAATTAACAACATAAAAATCAATAACAAATGAATTTATCAGAAAACCACATCCTCATCGGTTTAGGAGGAACGGGCGGTAAGGTTTTAAAAGCCTTCCGCAAACGCTTATGGTCGGAGTTTAGCGACGAAGAACGCGCAAAACTTCCGATAGGTTATGTTTATATTGATTCCACACGGGAAATGATGGCTTCGGGCGATTCATCTTTTCGCGTACTGGGAAAAGATGCTTCTTTCACGGAGAGTGAATTTGTTGACATCAAATCGGTAGATTTAGGTCAGATACTGGATGATGTAGCCAAATACCCCGGTTTGAAAACGATTGTGAAAAATGGAGCATCAATGAAAAACACATTGGGCGAGGTAGGAAAGGCTGCCGGACAGAAACGTCGCGCCGGACGTATCCTCTTTGCTGCTAATTGCAATAAATACCTCTCTGCGCTGAAAAATCAGCACGAGAAGTTGAAAGGCATCACGAAGAACGAAAAAGTAGATATACACATATTTACCGGTTTGGCAGGAGGAACCGGTTCGGGCGCCATCATTGATGTGATTGCACAAACCCGTGCGCAAGAGAGTTACAAGAATGCCAACATCGTGGTATATGCCATGGTACCGGAGTTGGATATTCCGGCAGGTTGTCAGGCTGGTCGCTATCATCAGAATGGCTATGCCGCATTGAGAGAGTTGAGTGCGTTGAACGTCGGGCGTTTCTTGCCATCGAATGTTATCCGAGGCGATGAACATATTAAATTGAATACTACCCTAAATATGCAATTTGGGTTAATGCTTTATTCCAATGTAAATGAGAATAGCGTAACTATTGATTCGTTCACCGAATTGCCCCGCTTATTGGCTGATACTGTTTATTTCCGTTTGTTTTTGAAAGAAAAAACAGGTATCACCGATGATTTTCTGCGTTCATACAGTTTGGAAAACATAAATGACTTCTGCGTAGAATACAGCGAGAAGTCCAAAGGGACAGACAAAGAACGTGCCCGCACGAAAGCCATTAACACTTTCGGCATCAAACGTATCATCTATCCCGAAAAGCGTATTATGGAACATATCACTTATACGGTAGGACAACGTGTTTTGTGGCAAATGCAATACAACAACTACAAAGATGATTTTGGTTTTGTGCAGGAAACTTCCCGCAAGGATTATCGCGAACTATATCTGAATGACAAGAATCTACGCGAATGGTTATTGGACGACAAACATCTGATGCTCGAAGAAAAAATCTTTGATACCGATAAATATTGTAGCAGCATCGAGAACTTTTGGAATGATACCACGAACGAATACTCTTATGAAGATGCCAAACGTCTTGACTCAGAACCTTTACGATTTCTCGAAGATCATTGCTCCGATATTTTCAAAAACGCTTTCCGTAACAAACAGGGAGTAGAGACCTACTATAAAGACAAGGCTGACGACAGATTACTAAAAGAGCAGGCAAGTTATATTGTAGAACGTATTGAAAAAAACTTATATACAAAATGGTACGAAGGCAACCTTTCGTTGGAAGACCTCCTAAATATATGTGATATCGTGCTGACTCATATTAAAAACATGAGTGATGATATAGAAAATGACAAAGCCGCTATTGATGAAAAAATAAGTCAGAAAGAACAAGAAGGCGATGATAATCACTATGACTACAATCATCTGTCATTGGTTCAGCGTGTAATAAGAAAATCGCCACGCATCTACTCTGATCATCAACTGACTATGAAAGATCTGTATGTGCTTCGCACGCAACGTGTTGCCGTAGATTTCAAAGGCAAATTATTGGGTAAACTTCGCACGGCGTTTGAAGATTTCAGTACAGAAGTAAGCGACTTTATAGGTTTGTTGCTCAAGTCAATGGATGCTGCCGAAAAGCGTATTGCCGACCGTAACAGGAATGCAAATGGCATTGCCGATCTGTCGGGTGCGATTGTAGAAGTTAGCGAAGACGATAAAATGACGAAGTTTGAGCAGACACTCCTTTTAGATAAAAATCAACAGGAAACCTGGGCAGGTAAGATTCGCAAGGCTATTACCGGTAACCGAACGTATGCTCATTTCAACGAATTGGCGGATTCTACTTCCGAAGACACTATTTTCGATATATTCGATGTTGAACTTAGTCCGGAAATATTAACCAAACATGATCAAGACTGCAAGAATGACAAGATTTTGGGACTTAACATCTTACAGCAACTACAAAAAGTATTGCAAACGCCAACAGACATTCGCAATTTTGCCACTTCGGTTATAAAGCAGAGCGGGACATTCTTGAAATTAGACGACGGACAACTGTCGCAAGCATTACGCAATAATCCCAATCCGATAGATAGACCCGAATCAATCAATCGTAAAACAATCTTGATTACCATGCCAACAGACGAGGGCGATGCTTCGCTCAAAGCCTTCGCGCAAAATCTGAAAACAGAATTACTTGGCGCTTTTGGCAATGCCTCTGCGGGATATACATTGCAATTTGATACGAGCAGCGAACGGAAAAACGAAATTACCGTAGTCTCTATCAAATACTGTTTCCCGATGCGAGCCATTGAATGGTTGTCATCTTATGAGCGCGGGTACAACGATATGGTGAACAACAAAAATGAAATTGAAGCCAAAGAAGCCCGCATCTTGCTCCATAGCGAAGGAGATGGCTCTGATCTTCCCGGCTTGATGGGCGAGGAGAAAGTTTCCCCAAAAGACTTTATCCCCTACTTCTTCGTAGCCGCCGCCAACGATATTTTAGCCATTCGTGAAAATGAGCGAGAAGAAAAAGGATGGTGTATTGTTTCAACCGACGAATGGGGATCTGAAATCGTTACGCTTCTGGCTGCCCAATTTACAGAATTGTTGACCAGTAATGAACTGACCGAAGAACTATTAGATACCATCAAAGGAAAAGTAGATGATATTCTGAAAAATCCAAATCTAAAAATGAGCGAACGCACAGCGATGATGGATAAAGTAAAAACTGTTATGCGCGACTATGTGAGCAAGGAATGTTCGAGCGCTACCTCTCCAAAATATCAGCAATATAGCGGAGAGGCTAAAAAGGCAATAGACTTAATAAACAAAAAATGATACAATTAAACGGTATAGATTATGGCAAAAGCAAGTGAACGCGACAGATATAACTATGGGGTCTGCACCAATAAAGATAAAGACGGACAAATCTGTCCGAAGTGTGAGAGTAAGGAGGTGCAGAAAATCAGAAAAGGTCAGGATTTTTTTTGCGTAGAATGTACAGAAGCATTACGGAAGGTTCCGCCACCAAAATCGCCTTCTCCTTGGAAATGGATTTTTATAATCGCAGGAATTGTAATCGTATTAGGCGTGGGGGGCTACTTTATTTGGAGCCAGGCTATTCCTTCTGAATTAAAGTGTAAGTTTTTGAGTATTGGTTGTCCAGAACCATCCCCACCAGACGACAAACAAATTCCATCAGATAGCGAACAGATTACCACTGACGACAAACAGACACCTGACAGCATCGCCATTGACGAAACTCCTTTGTTACTTGATATTGTTTCAGTTACAGAAGTAACTCTTGACAACATTACTTTATCACTTAAAAAAGGTGATACAATACAACTTACCGAAACAGTAGATCCGGAAGACGCAACGAACAAAGAGGTTACTTGGTCATCGGACAATCCCACAATAGCAAAGGTCAGTTCGACCGGACTTGTTACGGCTGTTGCTGAAAAAGGTACTGCAAAAATTATCGTAACTACGGCGGATGGGGAAAAGACGGATACGTGTACAGTAACAATAGGAGGGGAACCACAAAAACCTGCCCCGCCCGTTCCTACGGGCATTACAGCAATAGACGGACAAACGCTTTCGCAAGTAAGTTTGCCAACAGGTTGGTCTTGGGTAGCCGGAACGACTCCGGCAGGTAGTCCGGGAACAAAAAAATTTAAGGCAAAATATAACGGTAACGCCACATATAGAGCCGTATCGAATGTTGATGTAACCGTATTAGTAAAAGAAGGCGTGGAAGCCGTGTTAACGAAAGCCATTAATGCTTTTGACAAGAGCAACTACAGCGCTTCTTTCAATTACTATATCGAAGCCGCCGGTTATCCGGGCGGGCGTGGTCCTTCCATAAAACAAAACGCAGCGAATAAATTTAAAGAGAAAGCCCAGCAGATTATGAAGAATAATCAGGGTAAGTGCAACGATTCGTCAAAGCAGTTATTAGATTATGCAAACAGATTGAATCCTACAACTGAAATTAGAAATTTATTAAATAAATGCACGTAAAATGATGAAAGCAACACGTAAGCCATTAATTTTTTTAGCGCTATTATTGAGCGCAGTGGCAGCATACAGCCAGTGCGATACTTTTTGGCAAAAAGCAGAGACACTATTTTCGCAAAAAAAGTATGAAGACGCAAAAAAACAGTATTTGAATTATAAGGAGTGTATTCCGCCTCCACATACAGAAGTAGACAAAAAAATTGCCGAGTGTGATTGTAAAATCTGTCTGCAAAAAGCGGACTTGTTATTTTCTCAAAAAAAGTACGCCGACGCAAAAAAACAGTATGAAAGTTGCAAAACATGTAGTCCAATAGAAGTAATCCAAAAAATTGCCGAGTGCGACAAGTTATGCAACGCTTATACTATTAAAAGTATTTCTAAAAAAAAGGCAAAAGTAGTTAAGGTTTGTGGCGGAAACATATCCAATGTGTCCAACGGCGATGTATTAAAAGTCTATGAAATAAAAACGGATGGGAGTGGTATCTCCAAAATCAAAATAGGCGAGTTAAAAGTAACTGCCGTAAAGAGTGATGTTATTGAATGCAAAGTTAAAGATGGTGAAAAGAAAATAACGGGAAAAATTAACTCTCGGGCAAATATTATAGTTGAAAAATAACAAACGAAAAATAATACAATCAAACAACATAGATTATGGCAAAAGCAAGTGAACGCGACAGATATAATTATGGAGTCTGCACCAATAAAGATCATGACGGAAAACCCTGTCCGAAGTGTGGGAGTAGAGAAGTACAGAAAATAAGAAAGGGGCAGGATTTTGTTTGCGTAGAATGTACAGAAACATTACGAAAGGTTCCACCACCAAAACCGCCTTTCCCTTGGAAATGGATTGTAATAATAGTAGGCTTATTAGCCGTACTTGGCGTTGGCGGTTACTTTGGATATGGGTTTATTACAAATGTCGGCACCACAGTTGAACCGCCTGGTGGTGGTGATCCACCACCCCCTACCCCTGACGGCATTACCCTCAACAAAACATATCTGGAATTTAAAACCATTGGCGCCAGAGAACAACTTACCGAAACAGTGTTTCCCGCCGATGTTTCGGAGAAGAACAAAAGGGTAATTTGGCAGTCAGGCGACGAAACAGTGGCAACCGTTGATTCGGTAGGAGTTGTCAGGGCTGTTGCCAATGGCGGTGCCGTTGTTTCGGCATATCTTCTCAACGGAATTTCGGCAACTTGCTATGTAACGGTGGATGACGGTCAAGACAACCAGGGAAAAGAAGTCATAGGTGATGATCCAGAAGAAACAACAGGTGATGTCACAAACGTCGGGAAAACTGAATATCCCCCCCAACCAGGAGTAACCTTCGGCACCATTTCCATCCCCGGCGGCACCTACACGGGCGACTTAAAAAACGGGCAACCGCACGGAAAAGGCACTATTTATTACAACAGCCACACTTTGATAGATTCCCGTGATACGAAAAAGCGCTATGCGGAAGCAGGTGAAAGCCTTACAGGTCAATTTAAAGACGGTCGTTTACTACAAGGTGAGATAACCTATAAGAACGGTGA
>JGI24702J35022_10002256_pt1 | contig 11841 bp, 9 predicted proteins | sample TergutTh196P4_FD_35022 | JGI IMG/M metagenome (IMG submission 35022)
CGTGCACTCGGGCGACTCCGCCTGCTCGCTGCCCCCTTACACCCTGACTCCCGCTCTCCAGGACGAACTGCGGCGGCAGACGCGTGCCTTGGCGCGCGCGCTCAACGTTTGCGGTCTCATGAACGTGCAATTCGCCATTCAGGGGGAAGGGGATGAGGCCACCGTCTACGTGCTCGAAGTCAATCCAAGAGCCTCGCGCACCGTGCCCTTCGTCTCCAAGGCATGCGGCCTGCAACTGGCAAAAATCGCCGCACGCTGCATGGCCGGGCAAAGCCTGAAGAGTCAGGGCATTACGGGCGAAGTCGTCCCCCCTTACTACTCGGTGAAGGAAGCCGTCTTTCCCTTCGTCAAATTCCCTGGTGTCGATACCATCCTCGGCCCCGAAATGAAATCGACTGGCGAAGTCATGGGCGTGGGCGAGGGTTTCCCCGAAGCCTTCATCAAGAGTCAACTGGGAGCCGGAGTACGGCTGCCGGGTTCGGGCAAGGCATTCATCAGCGTCAAGCACTCCGACCGTCCTGCGGCGATCGAAGTGGCCCGTGACCTGCTTGGCCTGGGTTTTTCGCTCGTTGCCACGCGCGGCACTGCCGGAGTCATTGAGGCCGCCGGGCTGCCGGTAACCGCAGTCAACAAAGTCAACGAAGGGCGTCCACACATCGTCGACATGATCAAGAACGACGAAATCGTCCTCGTCATCAACACAGTTGAAGGCAAACGTCAGGCGGTGGCAGACTCATGCTCCATCCGTGTCAGCGCCCTGGCGGCCAAAGTCACCGTATTCACCACCATCGAAGGCGCGCAAGCGGCATGCATGGGCATGCGCCATTTGGCCGGACTCGAAGTCTACGCCTTGCAGGAACTCCACGCGAAACTGAAATAAATCAGACCGATGTCCAAGATACCTTTGACCATTGCCGGCGCGGCAGCTTTGCGCGCCGAGTTGCACCATTTGAAAACCGTCGAGCGCCCCACCGTCATCGCGGCCATTACCGAAGCGCGTTCACACGGAGACCTTTCCGAGAACGCCGAATACGACGCAGCCAAGGATCGTCAGGGCTTCGTCGAAGGCCGCATTCTCGAAATCGAGAACAAGCTCGGCAACGCCCAGATCATCGACCCGAGCCTGCTCGATGCTGACGGTCGTTGTGTGTTCGGTTCCACGGTGACGCTGGAAGACATGGATTCCGGCCAGACCATGACCTACCAGATCGTCGGCGACGACGAATCGGACATCAAGATCGGCAAAATTTCCGTGAGTTCTCCGGTTGCTCGTGCTCTCATTGGAAAGTACGCAGGGGATATTGCGGAAGTGGAGGCTCCGAGTGGCGTGCGGGAGTATGAGATTATTAAGGTGGAGTATGTTTGAGGGTGGGGGTGAAAGCCTTCAGGCGCGTTTTGTCGCGGCCATTACGCAATTGCTTGTCACAGCATGGGTCGGTGGCATGTGGATGGTCGGCTACATCGTCACGCCTACGCTCTTTGCCATGCTTGATGACCGTATGCTGGCGGGCCACATCGCAGGGCGGCTGTTCAGTGTCGTTGCCTGGATCGGCTTTGGCGTGGCGGTTTGGTTGCTTGGTTTCATGGCTGTGCGGTGGAAGAGGGTGGTATTGCGCAGTGTTATGTTTTGGGCTGTAGCAGCGATGCTCGCTTGTGTGGTGGTGGGAGGCATCCTCCAGATGGAAATGGCTGCGCTCAAGGTTGGGCTGGAGTCGATGGATGTGATGGAGAGTGCACGGCGTGGGCAGTTCACTATGCTGCATGGGGGGGCGAGTGTGATATATCTTGTGCAGAGCTTACTGGGGGCGTGGGTGGTGCTGGGAAAATCGAATGCCTAACTAACCTTTGTTGGAATTGTTGGTATCGATTCAGATGAGGTTTTGTAATTTTTCAGATGAAACAGGAGTTTGTTCATATGGCCGAATTAATAGAACGCAAAATTACTATTGGATTGTTATGGCATTCTATTACATCGGACAATCTTGGTGTAGGAGCATTGACTTTAAGCCATATGGCTATCATTACAGAAGCTGCTTGCCGTGTCGGAGCGCAAGTTCGTTTTGTTGTTATCGGTACTCAGGGAAGAACGCCTTATCCAATTCAGGTTTTTGAGATTGTGGGTTGTGTAAAGTTCTCTTTGAAATCGTTATCAAGCTATTTTGATTCTATTAGATTATTGCGTCAATGTGATATCGTATTTGATATTGGAGAAGGGGATAGTTTTGCAGATATTTATGGAAAGAAGCGAATATTGACCCAGGCTTTTTCTAAACTGCTAGTACGTATACTCCGTAAACCGCTCATATTGTCGCCGCAGACAATCGGTCCTTTCAATTCCATCTTTGGTAAATGCTTTGGAAAAATTGGACTCAGCATGGCGAATCGTATTTATGCACGTGATCATCTATCAATGCAATACTTACGTCATATGGGTTACCATAATAAGTCCTCAGAAATTATTGATGTTGCGTTTGATCTTCCTTTCGAGCGTCCGTCTCGTGAGAATAACACTTCCGTGCGGGTTGGGATCAATGTGTCGGGTTTGCTCTACAACGGAGGTTATACTGGCCGTAATGAATTTGGCCTCGCTCTTGATTACCGGGCTTTGATTGAAGGTTCTTGTGAATTTTTTCTCGCCCATTCTGGAGTGAAAGTGTATCTCGTACCACATGTTATTTCTGACACTGTCGAAGCAGAAGACGATTTACGAGTCAGTAATAAACTAATAGAGCGTTATCCTGAGTTACGGTTAGCCCCACGATTTTTTTCACCGATTGAGGCAAAAAGTTTTATCTCAGGGTTGGATTTTTTTACGGGCGCTCGTATGCATGCCTGTATTGCAGCTTTCTCCAGTGGCGTGCCTGTATTGCCGATGGCATACAGTCGGAAATTCAATGGACTTTTTAATTCCCTGAAATATCCACATGTGGTTGACTGTCTGAATCTCGATACCACAAGTGCATTACAGATGCTCAGTCAGGCATTTGAGCATCGTGCACAACTAGCCATTGAGATAGAAGCAGGAAACCATATTGCTCAAGCTAAACTCGAAAGTTATACTAAACAGATTAGCGAATTATTCTGACCGGATTTTCATCGGAAATGGAAAGATGTCTGGATTTTTTTTGAAAAATTCTCTTAGTTCTTTAACCGACATTTCCCACCACTGACTTTTTTCAATGCGCTCAATTGTTTTTTCGTCAAAACGCATCTTGATTAAGCGGACAGGGTTTCCGGCGACTATTGCATATGGAGGAACATCATGAGTCACAACCGAACCAGCCCCAATTACACTGCCTCGACCAATGAATTTGACACTGGGTAGAATTGTGACATTATGCCCAATCCAAACATCATCTTCCACCTTTAATTGACCAAACGGGAGAGAAATAGTCTCTCCGAGTCCTAGCGATGGCTCGTACATCATTGGATGCATCGAAGTCGCATCCATAGGGTGGTTCCTGGTGAATATGCATACACTGTCAGCAATTGAACAATAACGCCCAAACGTCACTCCAGGACGAAACCTCCTTGCATCAAAACAGCCATAAGTATAAAGACCTGCCACAATTCCATGGTTTTTGGCAAAATAATCACGTAATGTTTGGCTTGTATACTGATTACGTAACATAACCTTTACTCTTAAGCGCCGGATCAATCTGAAAATATAAGGTATACTCATCATTTTATCTCCAAAATAGTGTAGGGGAAAAAAGCAGGCATCCAAGAAGTAATATGCCGATGCTTAATGTGGCCGATGCTCCAAAGCCTATGCGTATTGCGCGAATCATCAGCAATATACTGAGTAACAGGTTTGCCAGAATGGCTGCAATCAACCAGCCTTGAGCTTGAACGGTATATGCCATATAACTTCCAATGGGTAACATAAATGCCAGATGGACGGCTGTCGATTTTGCCCGATACCCTTGTTGGCCTACAGCAGTCAGAATTACACCCCACGCGGCGGCGAAGAAACGTATAAAGAATAATAAACCAAAAAGCGGAAGCAAAGTAGCTAACTGCCTGTAGTTTTCTCCGAAAGCCAAATTGACGATCTGATCTGGAAAATAAGCCAATATGAGACCGAAAGTCACGCCGTATATCAGAAAAGATGCCTGTAGAGCAATCACTATACGTACATTTTTTTCTTTGCAAAGTGCTTGTCTAGCCATTTCAGGCAGAAAAACATTGGCCAGAATTGGCGCAGCTTGAGTGCCACCCTGAAAAACACGCATTCCAGACTGATAAATACCAACAACGTCGATACCAGCGTAGATTCTAAGCACAACGCTGTCGATATTTCCGAATGCACTGCCTAGGAGATTGTCAATCGCATAAGCCTTAACACGCATTGCCAGCCTGAATGTGGTGTAGGCCGACTGTAACGAAAATGTGCCGAAGATTCGTCTGGATACAGGTAATACTAATGCAAGTTGTGTAACTTTTCCTGCCAAATGAGCAAAAGCAATTATCCCCGCATTTTGATTCGTTACCACCGCAATGGCAACAAGAGCGAGTTGTACGATGGCCGCACATGCAGCGAGTTGGGACTCGCGGGCATAATATCCCACTGCCCGATACGCAACATAGAACGTATCTGAGATAATTTCCACGAGATGCGCAAGCAGAAGAGCAAGAAGCAATTCTGGGCGATCCATTATTGCTGAACTTCCTAGTGCGCACAGAAAAATACCTGCGGAGAGCATGAGACGTAAGCTCAAAGATTCGCCTAAAATGTCTGCTACTCTTTCCGGATGCTGTGCGATTTCTTTGAGAAGCATGTTGCTCAATCCGTAATTCGCAAGCAGGGCGCAAAGAAAGGTGGCTCCATACCAGAACATATAATGCCCGAATTCCTCCGGACCGAGGTGACGAGCTATTATGATGAACAGCACGAGACTCGTACTCAATCGCACGGCGCTGCTCAATCCCATCAAGAAAATGTTGCGAAACATGGGGTGTCCCGTAGTTCTGTCATTCATGTACGTGTAGAGTGTGGATATTGTACCTTCGCTATGCTGAAGTCGGTTGAAAAGTGTGAAGCCATACAGATCAAGTAGTTATATGAATGGCATAATATTAGTGTATGAAATCAGCAAACGGCAGGTAGTCAAGGCGAGTTTGCTTGCGAATTTTGTAAGCCTGGGTCATAATAAAGCAATAGTTTGGTCAGGTGCGGAGTAGGTCATGCTCTCCAGTAGGTTAAGAATACCTCCGGTTTTTGGTTTGTCCTATATTAAAGGTCACGAACCATTTAATATTTTTACTTCTAGTAAAAATTTTGTTTTTACTATTTATGCACAAAAGAAAATGGTTATAGACTCATATGTCTACTGGAAGATAAAAAACTATTTCCAAGATGATGTTGCAACTGGGATAGCCGTTATTCCGGGCGGAGAATTTAGCGTTACAGTCACAATAGAGCCTTTAGAAGCAGGTCATTACGTTGTAGAGGCTTTCACAGCTAATGAAATCGTCTCCGACAATTTTGCTGTGGTGATACCTTACGAAAAACGTCCTCAATACTCGAATCCCAATTTCGACTCTCCTTTTGGGATGGATGCGTCCATATTGATAAATAACAATTGGGTTAAACATGCTGATTCTGGCTGGCAATTGATAATCCATAATTTCGCTTGGGCAGTGAAATTAAGCGGTGTTACTTGGGTTCACCAAAGAATGATATGGACTAATGAAGGAACCTTAAGTTGGGCTAAGATTCCTCTTGATGCTTTCAAGGAAAATAATCTCAAAGTATTACAGAATGTTCAGTTTTTACAAAGAGCTATAAATGAAGATAAGATGGCTCCCGAAGATAAACTGCCGAATAATCTCCGCGCTGCTTATAATATGGCAAAATACTATGGGAGCATTTATAGCGCTGACAAGGATCAGGTACACATGTGGGAACCTTGGAATGAACCGGAGGCTAGCGGTTTTCTTTTTACCGGGCCAGGAGAGGGTGCTGACAGATACGCGGCAGTCTTAAAAGCTATGTCTATTGGATTCCGCGATTGTGGTATGTCTAATCCACTCGTCACTATGGGCGGGTTACTTGCGCGTGACGACAGGAGCTATTTTACTATTCGACCATATCAGGACAATTTGTTTGACAATGAAATCATGTATTATATAGATGTTTATAATTTTCATAATCATTTAGCAAATGTATATCGAAAAGCAGAAACCGATTTTACTAGAGAAAATTACAAATATTATAATAGTGATTATATGTTAGACCTTAGTAAAAGCATTTCACATCTGAATAAGAAAAAAGAGTTGGAGTTGTTATATGGCGTCGAGTTGCCTGCTTGGAACACGGAGGCAGGTGGAGGTATAGCAAATTCCCCTCAAGGGTTGGATTCGTATGATAAACAAGTATCGCAAGCTCGGTATTTAGTGACTTCTATTGTAAGGAGTTTATCAACTGGTGTAGACAAACACTTCTGGTTTGGTGGACAACCGGGGGCGTCCGAAAATAATCATCCCTATAGAAATCTATATTGGAGCTGTTTCAATCCAACTAATCCAATAACAAAACAGATAACACCCTATGCCGCTTATGCTGCTTTATCTGTTATAACAGAAGTGATGGGAGAGGCGATATATCTTGGTAAAATACTTAACTTGCCTATTAATGCAGAGGGGTATGCATTCAAAAATGGAAGTTATACTGTTTTGGTTCTTTGGGCCAAGAAAGACGTCAATGTGTCTCTTGATCTCAAAAAGATAAGTGGTGTTAGTGTGGACATTATGGGCAGGAAGAAGGTTGCCTCATCTGTCAGTGGTGTTTTTGAGCTTCATCTCAGTGCTGATCCTATCTATCTGAAAATTGAAGGTGCTATTCCGGCACAGAAGTTCGCAGCGTCGAATTATACGCGAAAGCTTCCCAGAGCCAAGACGCTTACAGCGTTTCAACGAGTTGTACTGGATCAGATATTTCCAGTTTCATCTCGTTCCCATGACGTAAAAAAGGCTGGTGGATATATCATCCAACGCAATACACCGACGCTTATCGAGGTAACGATCTATAATTTTAACGAAAATATTTCGATCAGCGGAACGGTAACAGGTTCTATTAATACCAATAACTATAGTGTCAGCGCGCCCCAAAATGTTATGGTTGCTGCTAATAGCCAGAAAACACTGACTTTTACAGTGTCACCCGTGGGAAAATCTACTGGGGGCATTGCGAAATTGAGCTTTATAGGAGTTTTCGACGTAGGACAAACAACCCCTACTGTGGCACTTTTCAAGGTAAGCGAAAGTTGATGATATGAAAATAATCCTTCGAGAGTAAGCGTGATCATTGCATTTGAATGTGTTGATTTTTATCCGAGCATTTATTGTCAGCACCGATATTAAATTGACCCCCCGGTGGGTCAGTTTCAAATTGATGTTGACAACACTGGGAGATCGTCTGCACGCGGTGCTTTGCTGGGCGGGTCATAACCTGCGCATGATTCTCAGGAAGCTGCGGCTTCTTTTCGCCCTGATATGGGAGGACTTGCTTGAACAACTGGGCCGACCGGGGCCGACATTATCGGCTGATTATCAGCACTGTTTCGAAAAATAGGCTTTGTTCAGGGACGGCTAGTGAGTAATCAAGGCTTTTTGGATTCAGAGGTTTGGTTACTGGGGTTGTTGGATTTGCCCAGTACCGCTTTAATCGCGTTGAGATAGTCTTGGTTAGCGAGCACCCGTTCCCAGTGCTTAACATTGACTTGGCGGCAGTTTCCATGGTTGAATATCCCTTCAAGAACGTCCGCAGTTATTGCAACCTCGGCTGGAAATTCAACGGCTGCCCAAGGAATACCACTATAAGGACTGGAACTTTTTTCGTCGACTTTGATGTCTTGATATAATCGTGGAAAGGTTGTCCAGCCAGGCATAACACCATCGACTTTCGAAATGCCTGCTCCCAAGGGATGATACGGACCGAAAAAGGCGTGGGTGATAATCTTATCCGGTTGGATATATCTGATCGATACGTCGATTAAATACTCAAGATAATCGTTTATAATAATACCAATCGTTTCCGCTGATATTGGTCCTTTGGTTTGAATGTTGACTCCCCGTTGCGCAAGGGTTTGGGCGGCAGCATATCCTAAGGGTTTTGTATTTTTTACTGGACCCGATACGAAACCGTTCTTGGTATCTTCTTTCCTAATAACATCTTGAGCATTTGGCAAAGACCGATTCCACTCCCAATAATCATTGCCGTTTGTGTAATAGAATGCACTCCAATATGGCGACACTTCTTGTCCCAGCACTACGCCTCCAAACAGATGCTTTTTATCAGAGGGCAAGGTGTTGTACCACAATGCTATTGTGGGCAGGATTTGCCGCAACCTCTTAGCATTTAATTCCCGAAAAACCGGGGAAGCTAAGTTTGGCTGTGGATCCACACGGATTTGTCCACCCCAGTTTCGCCAGCCTACTTTTACGGCTGTTTTGTCGTCCGTACCCCAGTCAAAGCGCTCCACATTATTGATGTTTGCCGGGTTGAAATCATGTCTGCTTGAATCAAACCAGTTCCATAGACCTGTGTTATGCCAAGCATTCACACCATCAAGGTGAATGACTATTGGAATATCGTTGTCTTCGGATAGCTTCATCATGTTCTTTATCGAAGCTATTATTTGATCCACAGGAAATGCGAAATAAGGAATTGTGGAAGCTACTGCAAGACGTCGGTTTTCGTTTCCTTTAGTGCCTAGTGCATTTAAGATTTCGTCCATACTGGCTTGGTTGTATGATTTAGGAGCTTTCGCGTCCCATCCAAGCTTATGCATCACGAGATATTGGGGATTTCTGCCGGGTTTTGAGGGCTGCTTGTCGGTCGCATAAACATTTGAGTCCAAAAGCAGCATGCAAGACGATGTGAGACTGAGGTATATCAGCCCGATGAAGAGCGGTCTGAAGAAAGCAGATAGTTGTTTGCTTGCCTTCATAATAAGATCATCTCCTCTTTTTTCTGGCCCTTTGAGTCACCTCATCATAGATGGCGAAGATTGTGTCCACCCCGTCTTCATTTGTTCATGATTCTATCATACCAAGTTACTAGACGACAACTGAAAGCAATGTCAACCAATAGACTTAGGTTCTTTTAAAGTGTTTTTCAGTCTGTCGTGTGTGGCAAGTAACCCGACCATTGTAGCCATGAACAGTACGCCGAACATTTGCGCCCACTCCATCTGAGTGTATCCGATCAAGACCGGATTCATGAAAGCAGAACCGATAGCAATTGAAAGTGTATCGCCAATCTGCTTGGTTTTCAGAAGCACTACCACAGCAAGCCACGCAGGAAATAGCAGCCCAAGCAACCCGAATTTCAACGCGATGTACAGGTATGAGTTGTGAGACATTGCTGTCTGCTCTTCTGCCATGTTCTTATTCAGCACTGGCATATACTCGCCGCCCAGACCAATTCCACGAATAGGGTGTTTTTTGATTGTTTTTATGCCGTGCTCTATCTCAATCACACGCCAATCCCAACTTTCGCCCTTCTGCACTTCATCACTGACGCTCATTGTACGGGAGACAATTGCATCCAATAGTTCAGGCACTATTAAAAACGATATAGAGGCTATCATAGAGGCGATGAAAAATAGCACAGCCCATATTCTGACGAAGCTCCTCCAACCGAGCCATACAGAGGCAATAAATACGACAACGAAGGTGGCGGCCCATACGCCACGACCGAAAGTTGCGATGAGGCCGAGCGCGATCATCAGTAATACCGGAAGGGCAATATATGGCGATATCTCACGGCGAACCAACCGCACCAGCATGAGCACAAACGAGAACACAACAAAGGCTTGGAATCCACCAAGAAAGCTACGGTTTATATTGCGATTTACATCCGCGCCTGTAATCAGTGGTGAAAATCTGGCGTCAGTTAAGATTTGGATACCTGTCAAGGATTGAAATACCGCTACGGCGGCTACTAGCGTCGATAAGATAATAATGAGATTTAAGGTAGTGCGCAAATGCTTCTCGCACTTGATGCTAATGAAGAGCAATGCAACATAAAACCAATAAAAAATCGTCCTAGTCTCAAACATAATATACTTTAGTTTATTATGATTAAAGAAAGCAATCAGTAAAGAAAAAACAACCAGAACGGCGAAGTAATACAACGGATACCACAGTGGACTACTTTTAAACCTGTCTGCCCGCACTATCAACCGGAACGCGCCGATGATGACCAGCATTATAAGAAACATATCTTCTGCTCGAACCCTGCCTCCAAGTAACGGTATGGTTGGCGTAAGTGCTTTGGGGATCAACCCGCAAGCCAAGACAAGCATTACGAGAACGGCTATACGGAATTGCCAACAAGCTAGAATAAAGAATATGGGCACTAACGAAAATATTGCCAATTGAACTGGAGCAAATGCTGCACCAACTCCAATAAACATGACAATAAATACGACGGAAAGGAAAATGAAGAGCTTATTAATAAATGGATCTTTTAATGTTGCGGTCATGATACTTTATTCTGCTATTCTGTATTCGGATGGGTTATTCCGGACAACCACTGTGCGCACCAGCGTATCAGCGCCAATGATCAGCAAAAGAGCACTCAAAAACAGCACCATGCCTGCGAATCCATGCAGAAAACCTTGTCCCGCCTCGTCACCGAAGTGGTAAGTAATCAGGGATAGCACCATGACGCGGATGACGTTGGCAGTGAAGGAAATAGGTACGATAAGAAGTACCAGAATGAGATTACGAGCATATGATTCATGCCGAATCAGATTGAGATAAAGTAATCCGAGTGATTCCAGCGTAAGCAGGGTATGTAACCCAGCGCAGGCATCGGCAACGAGTAGTTGATATTGTCCAATCTGAAGAATGACTCCGTTGCGAGCAATCGGATAACCCATTTTATAAAATAAAAGCTCGGCCACGTAAGAGACAGCGATTTTCATTGGCATTGTGACCGTATCAACAATGAATCCTGGCAGCGGAATCATGAAGAGCAGGAAAAACAGAGGAAACCAGACGACTTTAACTGAACGTGTGCCAAGTAGAATTAATCCAATGGCGAGCAATAACCAAATGAGCGAACTAATTTCTAGCGATGAGATACTCTGTGAGCGGCCTATGAGATAAAGCAACAAACCGATAATCAAGATAAACCAACCAAGAGTCGGAGTTTTTTGTTCGACTCTTTCCTTGAGCATCTCAGGCCATTTTTGGTAGAGCAGCCATAATGAAATAGCGAACACGATAGGGCCGTGAACATAATCGTCTCTAACCCAATAGACTTGGTATAGGTGGATAAACGTAGGGACGTACATGATGCACAACCCGACCAGCACAACGAGCCACGGGGCTAGAGCTTTGATATGAGCGCGCGTCAGGTTGGTGCTGAGAGTGTGGGAGAAAATAGGCATCATAGAATCCTTAGAAGTGTTTTTTGTGTAATACTTATTTTAGAAATTGATTGTTATTATCATTATACCAGTCTGTCAACGCCTCTTCGAGTGTATATTTGAAGCGATACCCTGAAGAGCTAAGTTTCTTGGCTGAAATATTCGTGGATGTCATTACTTTTTTTATTCTTGCTGGGTGGATTCCGAGTGTCTTCCCTCCTAAAGCACCTATTATTAATGCTGCAATAATCAAAAGTGAAGCATTTACATTAATAATATTTCGCTTTAAATTGGTCACTTTTTTTATGGCTTCTACTATTTGTTCGATGCTGTACGCTGGGTAAAATGAACAATTGAATAATGCTGTTCCAGCTTGTTGATTGACGATCATGGTAAACATGAAACCCGCCAATTCCTTGACGTAAATGCACGCTTTGATTGTATTTTTGCGCCCAGC
>JGI24702J35022_10002257_pt1 | contig 11839 bp, 11 predicted proteins | sample TergutTh196P4_FD_35022 | JGI IMG/M metagenome (IMG submission 35022)
ATAGATACCAGGCGTGTCCGTCCTCGATGTGAACTTTTTTCTTGAAATTTGACGCAATTTCCGATACGGCTTTTTGTACATCCGACCAACTCCAGTCATCACCACAAATAATACTATCGGGAAATAACTCCAAAGCCGTATGCACATCCCAACACACATCTTTATATTCGTGGGACGCGTCAATATAGACCACATCAGGATGGATCCCCAACGAGTGGATGACTTTTAATCCCTCAACCGTTTTCCTCTTGATCGGAATGACCCGATCACGGTATTCCCAAAGATTGACAAGAAATGTTTCATAAAGGATTGGAAGTTTACTTCGCCATTCTTCAACATGTTGATGTTCTCGTGAACCCTGCCAATGGTCGACGCAAAGCACTGTGGCATTGGGAGCCACATCAAGAAAGAATTTTGCGGAAAGGCCAAGCCAAGAACCCAATTCGACGACCACCCGTGTCTTGGTGGTGCAGAGTTGCGCAAGCATTTTTTGATTGGACGACTGAAGCCAACCGCTCAGGGCGGGAGGAATATCAGGTTTTTCCGCCGGCCACGGATATAACTCACGAAGAATCTGTAAATTTTTTTCAGCAGACATCGTAGCACCGAACTTTTGCAATCCGAAATTTGGCGGGGACGATTCCGGTGCAAAATACAAAAGGGCATACCGACAAGCGCGGCTCTCTCTCCGATCATCTCGCAAAACGGAAACAAATTCTAATGAATTGCGGGACGACTTGCAATTGCCGGTAACAACCGGGGATGTTTTCCGCCGCAAAATCGGGTACAATGTGTTTCCCCTTGCTTGTCCTTTCGCATTGACCCGGAGATTTCCCATGCAACCGTCCCCACGTGTTTTTCTGTCCGGCTTTGCCGATGAAGCGACCGCCAACAAAACGATTATCGAGCAATTTGCCGTGTTCGCCGCTCTCGGTCTCCAGTATTACACGATCCGATTCGTCAATCTCGGCGATGGCCCCCGGAACGTGATGGAGCTTACCAAGAGCGACCTTCAACGTATCCGGCAGTTTCAAGACGAATACGGCCTGAACGTTTCCTCGCTCGGTTCGCCCATCGGCAAGGTAAAACTCGAAGACGTCGACGACGGAACCCGGAATCAATATGTGCCGTTCGAAAAATATCTCGACAAGGTCAAACAAGCCTGCGACTTGGCCCATGCCTTGGAAACGAAACTGATTCGCGGCTTTTCGTTTTACCACCCGAAGGGCAAAAACACCGGCGATTACATCGCGAAGGCCGCCGACCGCTTGGGGACCATTGCGGATCTTTGTCACCGCAACGATCTGACCTTCGGGCTGGAAGTCGAAGCGAACCTTGTCGGCCAAAACGGTCACCTTTTGGCCGAACTGTACAAGAAGGTCAATCACCCGGCGTTGCTGTTGGTTTTCGACGGCGGCAACATCGTGATGCAGGGATACAATTCGATGGAGATTTATGAACAGTACGAGGCGATGAAACCCGGCCTCGGCTGGTTGCACGTCAAGGATTTTGCGAATCCGCGTCGCTCTGAAAAGGGCGGCCACGTCGATGAGGACAAGATGTCGAATTTCGTTCCCGCCGACCGTGGCGAGTCAGGACACGAGCGCATATTCCGTGATTTGGCATCGATTCTCCCCGCTCTTGAGGAGAAGCTGAAGAGCCGCGGCATTCCCGGCGTGTTTTTGGACTTGGAACCACACCTGAAAGGCGGCGGTCAGTACGGTGGCTTTAGCGGTCCCGATGGTATCGGCGTCGCCCTTCGGGCTTTGTGCCGAACGCTCGATTTCGTGGGTATTGCCTATCACCTGCGCGACTTTGATGACGTGAAAGCCGCAAGAGGGTTTTAGAAGGCCGTCACAGAGCCGCAATCGTGAGATTGCGCGTATGCATTCGTTTGGAGTTTTAACAGAGCCGCAATCGTAAGATTGCGCGTATGCATTCGTTTGGAGTTTTTAACAGAGCCGCAATCGTAAGATTGCGAGTGTGCATTCGCGCAATCTTACGATTGCGGCTCTGAGGACAGAACTTTATGAATAAATTCGATTTTCGCTACAAAAATCACCGGGCGTTCACCCTGGTGGAATTATTAGTGACCATCGCCATTACCGGCGTACTGGTTGCGATGTTCCTGCCCGCCATTCAAGCGGCACGTGAAGCCTCAAGACGAACGCAGTGCAGACAAAACCTGCGACAGCTCGCCGTTGCCGTTCATCGTTTTCACGATGTCCACAATCGGTTGCCCTGCTTCACCGACGATCCCGTCTTTGCATCGAAGCAGCTTGATCGGTTCGGTTTCCTTTACGTGCTGTTGCCTTTCGTCGAACGGCAGTCGGATTACAATGCCCTTCTGTCGTCGGTGTCCGATCCCTCCATTCTTGACAAGCCGGATGCTCCGACAAGGGTTTTAATTGAAGCGTTTCTCTGCCCTTCGGATGAAAACTCCGGGCGCTGGACCGCCGGGGAGTACACGAAAACCAACTACCGGGGGTCTCTGGCAGACATTATTGCACAGAGCGGAACCCGTCACCGCAGTTCGTCGCCGCGCAGTTGGTTGAAAGTCGGCCCCAATCGACCGGATGGTACGCCGAATTCATTCAATGCCCGTGTAGCAAAACTATCAGACATTACGGACGGTTTGAGTAATACCCTTTTGCTGACGGAGGGCATCATCTGGGACGGCACCCCGGCAATGACAAACGCCCAAGTGGATTTTCGTGCCAATATGGTGGAAGCCGAATTTCACTTTGACAAACCACCGACGAATTGCCTGAGTCAAAAAGGAGCCGGACGAAGAACAATCAACGTTATCTCGAAAGGCGGTGACGCCTTTGCTCCCGGCGACCGCGCCTTCGAAAACTACTTCACGTATCAAACGGGAATATTTACGCTGTTGCCACCGAACAGTCCGTCGTGCGCGAACGAATCTTTCGGAGCGGTTTCGGCAAGCAGTGAGCATCCGAACGGCGTGCAGTCGGTTTTGGCTGACGGCAGTGTACGCTTTATCACGAACACGATTGACACCAAAAACCTCGCCATTACGTGTAGCGCCGAAGCCGACGACCGAATTCCGTCTGTTCCGGTCGCGGCAACAACGGGCGGCACGGATGCCGTTGCCGGACAACCGTTCAGCTACGGTCTCTGGGCGGAACTCGGCGCGATCAACAGCGGTGCGGAGTTTACGCCTTCGGCATTTTAGATTCTCGTCGGAAAGTCGGATTCACCGGTTCCGGTTCCGCAGGAAAATCATCGCAGATGATACCGGCGCCGTAACGTCCATTCGATGGTCAGGAGGATAACGAACGCCGCCCAGAACATAAAGGGCGGGGCGAGCGGAACCTGTTCGATCACTTTTCGCTTCATCACGTCACGATTGAGTTGATCGATCAGGAAGTCCGCCGTAGTAATATGGGCGTATCGACCGCCGGACACGTTGGCGAGCTTCGTCATCAAATCCTCGTTCAGATCCAGCCGGTCGAACTCCATATTCGGGCGACCGACATCGATAATCATCTTTTCCGGAGCATGAAGCGTTTCGCCGTCAACCTTGGCATCCACCTTGACTTCCTGCTGTCCGATCATTTTTGGTTCGTAGGTTCCCGTGTACTTGCCGACCGCTCCCTGGATCGGCTCCAGTTTGAACTCGTCCGTTTGGCCGTCCGGTCGGATCACGGTTCCGGTGACGGTTGCTTTTTCGGCGCCTTCGCCGTCGGCGTTTTTAACGGTTGCCATTACGGTAACGCTTTCCTGGGGTTCATAATACGCCTTATCGACCGCCGCCGAACAACTTGCCTCCCGGACCACCGCGCCTTCCCGACCGGCCAGATAGCGGATCATCTGACCCCAAAACTGCGTAAACGGCGAGTCCTGATTCAAGGCACGCGGTCCCTGTTGCCATTTCCGTGTCGTATCGCTGCTGAAAACGACGGTACGCCCATTACCGACCGGCTGAATGGCTACAACCGGCATCTCAACCTCGCCGCCGCCGGGACTCGGAACCATCACGGTCGGGCAGGTTGCCAAGACCGTCGCTCCCGGACTCGGCATCTGTACTCGGGTGCTGCCATCGAGTGGGGGTAGTCCGGCACGTTTGCTTGCACCGATGCCCGTCGGAAAAAAATCGGCAATATTCGCAAAAATATGGCTGTTCGCACCATCCGGCGTCAGTTTCGGCAAAAACGGTTCCGAATATTGACCGTCATCACGGTCGCCGAGCTGTACCGGCAAAATTTTGCCGATCGGCGTTCCCGCATAGCCGCCGGGACCCAGCGAATGATAACCGCCGAGCATCAACAATCCGGCGCCGTTTTCGACCCGGTTGACAATCATCTGCTGTAATTCCGGGTTCAAATACGTGCTGTCGATGTCGCCAAGAATAAACACGTCGAACATATCAATCGTCGCCTGATCGGTCGGCAGTCCCTTGAGATCGAAGTCCTCAATGTTCGTCCGCTTCTGAAAAATATTCGGTTTCGTCTGGACCATGGCGTAAAATTGCAGGTCGGGGTCTTTTGACAAAAACCGTTCGGTGATCGCTCCGTATTCGGGCCGCAACGTTCCTTCGATGTAAAAAACGCGCATACCGGGTTCGATAACGAGCGCCGCCGTTTGGCGTTCGTTGTTTTCCCTGATTGCCTCGTCGGAGAGCGGTTCGACCCGCGCGATGTACAACGTTCGACCGACTTTTTCCGGTTTGAACTCGAACACAACATCCTGCGGCCCTTCAAAGGCGTCGAGCGTTAGTTCCTGGTCGCCGATCACACGGCGAGTCACCGGAGCCACAGGTCCCGGCTCGATAGTACCCTCCTCTTTTTTCGGACCACGAACCGGTTCCGAGGCGAAGGATGTGTCCTCTTCGAGAAACACCCTGACGAGGCGACCTTCGAGTCCGACGGCTTCGATTCCCGCCGTAATGCGTGCCTTGTTGTTGACCGTGATGCGTTCGGGAACCTGGATGTCGGTTACAAGAACGTCCTTAAACGTCGAATTGCTCTTCAAACTGGTGCCGACGCCGATGGCGTAAATCGGTAGGCCGAGCTTCTCGGCATCCGCAACAGGATCGCGTACCGTGTTGTGTTGGCCGTCGGAGAAAAGGAACACCGCTTCAATTTCCTTGGTGGCAACCTTCTTGTCGCCGTCCATAATGGAATTGACCCCGGCGAGTCCCCACGACAGCGACGTGGATGTCCCACCGGCCTTCAGGGCAACGTACTCGTTCATATCCGGATGGTTTGTCGCTCTGTCGGAAAAGTCGACGACATGGAGCAGGAAGTCCTGTTCGAGTTTTTCGCTCCACTTCGTGATTTTTTCCTTGACCTGATCAATCCGAATTTGCATCGTCACGACACCGCCGCCCTCCTGATTTTCGGTTCCGGCGGCGATACCGGCACCGTCGGAGATGCTCATCGACGCGGAGGAGTCGACCGCGAAGACAATCGACTTGCGTTGAATCTGTTCCTTCGTGTACTGAAGTACAGGTCGGAACAACAGTAGTACGACGGCGGCGATTGTCAGACACCGCAACAGCAACAAGACCGTGAAGCGACGGTGTGTGAGCGTACTGAACGTCCTCCAATAGAAGAACGCCGTGATTCCCATCGCAACGAAGAGAACCACGAAAAGGAAAGCAAAACTATAACCTTGAGCGAGGACGAGTTCTGTCACGAATAAATATAAAGTTTAAGGAGCCGGGGACGAAGGCGGTACTCCGCCGCAGTCCCCGGATGGACGCGACCATTGCCCTATCATCACGAAAAGCATCAAACAAACGAACACGGCGACACCGATTGCCGCTAATTGAACAATAAAAATTTGGCGGGCCTTTACTCTTTCCCAATCAGCACTTCCGGCTTGCACATCCTCACGCAATGCTTGCGGGATGCGTTCGACATCCGATTTTTCCCAACCTTTCCATTCGCCGAGACGTTTGAGGACATCAGGTGGAAGTTTCTGAGAAAAACTGCGTATACTTCGATCCACAAAGGCGAAGTTGGCGTTTCCGTTGTGCCGCCAGTCGATTTCGTTCGGCAGGTCGTCGATGTCAATACCGCTCGGCTGCATCCAATGGACCGGCGTTTTGCGTTCGACGAGCAATAGGGNAAAACTTGTTCCCGCCGCNNCACTTATGTCNTCGACGGAAACCTTCGGTTGCGTCTCGCCGTCGAACGACGGAAAAGCGGTGTTGGGACCGACCACGACATCGTAGTACGTCGATGTTGAAGTTGAATCGGGCGTTGGTTTTGCACTTCGGCAATGGAAAAGCGGAATAGTAATATCGTGAAACTGCTTATTATATTCGCTGTTCCACGGTTCGTCGAAGCGGATATTGTCGAAAAGTTGTTTGTGCTCTATTATAGGCAGTATCAGTGTTCGCCAACTGTGTAGCGGCTTGCCGTTTTCGTCCACAGTGTAAGGCGGTGGGAAATGGCCATTTAGGTTTTCGTAAATAAGCAATGCCGAGGCGATCTGCGACATGTTGCTCATACAAACTGCTCGCGTGGACGTCACCCGGGTTGGAGCAGAATATCGGAGTATCATCACCACAAGTACGACGGCAAGTAAAGCGATAATGATGATGTGACGGATTCGTTTCATGGTAATTGCACGAGCCGAGAGCGTCAGCCCCCGGATGGTCACTGTTTCGTCTTGTCAGTGAAAACAACCTCAGTAGCCAAGGTTTCTCCAGTAATCAACCTTATTTACCTCATTTTGAGCCTTGGCAAATAAGATAAATGAGGTTGATTTTATAATGTGTGTCTCGTGCTACTGAGGTTGTTTTGTTTTTGTAAATGAGGTAGAAACGAGGTTGACTCCAAACATAAATAAGCACAATACCAAGCCGGATGAACTACTGGGATTCATTTCGAACGGTTCGTAGCGTAGGCAAGCGAAGCCCGGATGTCTTCTTCCTCCAATTCGGGAAATTCGTCCAGAATTTCCGCAGTGGAATGTCCCGCCGCGAGGAGTCCGACGATGTTTCCCACCGTAATTCGCATTCCACGAATACACGGCCTNCCTCCCATGACAAGGGGATTCAATGTAATGCGACCAAATTTGTTTATTGCTTTTATGGCTTCCATGAATCTCGCTCCTGTTTGACATACTCGACGGGATCAATTCCTTTCCAAATTTCCTTGCCGAGTCCGCGAAGTTCCAACAGGGAACGTTTTCGAACCGGAGTCTCCATTAGTAATTCGTCATTAGTCACTCGTCACTCGTCACTCGTTCCTAAATTTTCGCACGTTTTTGTCCTTCGTCTCGTTTTTTGATTTTGACGGGCAGCGTCTTGATATTGACCTTGACCGTCTCTGCCTTTTTCCGTTCGATTTCCTTCAAAAGTTCCGTTGCGGAAGGTTGGGTTGCAAGGTAGGCACGATACGCCTTGAGTGAGCGAAACTCCTTGGAGATTTCGTCGCGGATTCGACGAATTTCCTTGACCGGGTCTTCCTCAAAGTCATTTACGTTGCTGATTTTTTGGTTTTTAACCGTCATTGGAACACCTCCAATAATTCTTGCGGGGTTAAAATGATCGGACTTGAAGACTGAAATTGGCGAATAACATCAACGATATGTCGTCGCTTGACCGGATTGGCAATATGGGTCATGTTCCATGTCAATAGATAATCGATATCGTGAACGACGGCAATTACAATATGGTGGGCATCTTCCTTTGCCTTGAACGGGACCGCGTTCTCTCTTAACAATTGGCCTACGATCCTCTCCACCATGTCGGCACTGGGAAGCAAAGGAATCGAATCAACAAGTTTAAGTCGTTCTGCCGCAGCCAACGCATCCCCTCGTTTGATCTCGTCCAAAACAGCCCGTGAAATATAAGGAGTATATCGATCAATGGTCTCCCACCAATCGTGCGTATACTGTTGCCTCGCCAGGAGTTGGATATTCTGGACGGTCGCGCGGTGTGAACGCTGATGACCGACGATTCAAGGTAAACGGTTGGTTTCTTCATAGTGGCTTCGATGTGCCGAACTCTGCGTTAAATTTTCACCCGTTTTTGTCCTTCGTCACGTTTTTTGATTTTGGCGGGCAGCGTCTTGATATTGACCTTGACCGTCTCTGCCTTTTTCCGTTCGATTTCCTTCAAAAGTTCCGTTACGGAAGGTTGGGTTGCAAGGTAGGCACGATACGCCTTGAGTGTAGGGAATCGTTTTAAGTTTTCGTCACGGATTCGACGAATTTCCTTAACCGGATCCTCTTCGCAATCGCACACTTTGTCGATTTTTTCGCCTTTCGTCGTCATTGGGAAGCCTCCAATAGTTCTTGAGGGGTTAAAATAATCGGATTGGAAAACCGGGATTGACGGATAATATCGGCAATATGCTGACGTTTGAACGGATTCGCCATGTGGGTCATGTTCCATATCAACACGTAATCGACACTGTGAATGGCGGCAATTGCAATGTGGAGGGCGTCATCCCTCGCTTTGAACGGTATCGCTTTTTCTCGCAGCAATTGTCCGGCGAGCCTGTCCACTTCGTCGACAAAGGGAAGCAGTGGAACCCAGTCTACGAGTTTCAGCCGTTTTGCTGCTGCCGACACGTCACCTTTTGCAATTTCGTCCTGAACAATCTGCGAGATATAGGGAGTATACCGGTCGATGGTCTCCCACCAATCGTGCGTATACTGCTGCCTCGCCAGGAGTTGGATATTTCTGGACGGTCGCGCGGTGTGAACGCTGATGACCGACGATTCAATGTAAACAGTTGGTTGCTTCATGATGACTTCGACGTGCCGAACTCTGCGTTAAATTTTCGCTCGTTGTTGTCCTTCGTCCCGTTTTTTGATTTTGGCGGGCGGCGTTTTGGCGTTCTTTTTGGAGTTGCCAATGGCGGCGGCTTTTTTCAGACCTTCCTCCAAGGCGTCGTCGCCGATCTTGACGAACTTCACGTAATGAATGTCCGCCAGTTTTTTGCCGACATTCGCCGGCTCCGAGTCCCGTTTGTGAAAATAGAACCGGGGTGAATCCCGATCCGGAATATGCCCCACCGAGACGTCTTCGCCTTCCTCCAACGCTTGGACGAAGATAATGCCCGACATCGGCCCTTCCAATTCGCGTCCGTCGTCAAAGGTCAACGTGTACGTAAATATCCGACAGGGATAGTCCTTGCCGGTGTACATTTTCTCGTTGCTGGCAAGCTCCTTGAATCGATATTCCTTTTCCATCCATTCTTTTTCGACGTTCACTTCGATTGTTGCGATTTTCTCAATCGGTATCGTTCGTTGCCGCTTCAACTCCACGTCGTAGACTTCGAGCCGCTTGTCCCGGGTAATGTACAGCAGACCGGGAAAGATCTCGCCGTTGGACATTTCGATGTAACCGGGCATCGTGTCTTCCCGCACGCTACTTTCACGACGGCTCAGCGGATTCTTCAGCGCCGGCGGCTCCTCGGCAGAAATGGCAAAAACGGCGGAAAACAAAAGGACAACGAAAATCGGCAGTGTACGCATGGCAATTCGGGGCTCGGGGGTTGGATTATTTCGATAATCGCCAAAATCCGCGAAACAAAGACCCCATTGTACCATTTTTTTCGACGAAAGTATAGTTCCGGGCTACACTTCCCGGTTCTATTGGTATATAATCACACCAAGAGAAGTCCTCATCCCTTTTTTGCTATGTCCGATTCGCTCATTGCTCAATTGTTGGCGGCTGTTTCGCGGCGGCGGCGAATTCAAGCGGTATTCGAAGGTCTTACTTCGGGCCTGTTTTATGGCACTCTCGTTGCGCTGGGATTGCTTGTTTACCGGTTGTTCGGCGGTTTTCCACTTTGGCCATCCTTTGCGTTTGTCGTTCTCGGAACATTCCTTGGCGGACTCGTTGGACGACTTCGGCCCCTCGATGCCAGGAAAACCGCCCGGAGTGTCGATACTCGTTATCGGCTTAAAGATCGATTCCTGACGGCGCTACAGCTTCTTCGCTGTTCGCCGACAACTCCTATAGAGCGTCTCCAACTGGAAGATACGGCACAGCATGCTTTACAGGTCGATCCACTGGAGGTCGTTCCGTTTCGACGTCCCCGTCTGTTGTTGCGCGCAATGGCAACAGTATTGCTTGCCGCCGTTTTCTGTTTACTTCCGGCTTTCGGCAATCGGGCAAACACTTCCGAGGTCGTGCCGTCGGAGGAAGTTCTCGTCGTTCTCGAACAGATCAACGAGGAACTCATCGAAAAAGTCGAGGAACTGCTCCGACAAAATCCTGACGAGAAGGAACTTCCACCGCTGCTCGAAGAGCTCAAACAGCTTGCGGAACAGCTCGAAAACAACGCCGCCGATCCCAAGGAGGCATTGGCGACGCTCTCCCAAATGGAATCGCTCCTTTCCAAGGCGGTCAACGAGTTCAATCTTGAAGCCGTCGACGCCTCCATGCAGGAGGTTGCCGAAGCGCTCGCTGACGCCGAAGCGACACACTCTGCCGCGCAGGCTTTGAAGGGTGAGAACTATTCCAAAGCGGCAGACGAACTCGAAAAGAGTAATTTCGCCGCCATGACGAGACCCGAGCGCAATGCGGTGGCAGCCAAACTCAAGCAAAACGCTACCGCCGCGGGACTTCGCAAACTGGACAAATTGGGGGAATTGCTCAAAAAAATGGCCGAACAGCTTGAAAATGACGAGGGCGGTGAATGTAATGCCTCTGCCTGCGAACTGGCGGGTCTTTGCCGAAAACAGGGACTCCGCAAGGGAATCTGCCAAGGGCTCGAAGCCAAGTTAGGGTTGCTCGGAATGTGCAAGTCACAATGTGCCGGAGCCTGCCAGGGACAGAACGGCGGCGACAACGCGAGCTTGTCCGACCGTCCCAGCAGTAGTTGGGGAACCGGTTCCAACGCCCAACCGCAAGGCAGCAAGGCAACCGACGCCGAGGGAAGTTTCCAACAGGAACAAATTACCGGCATTCACGGTGCCGGCCCGTCCGAAATCGAAACAATCAATTCCGACGAGGTTGCCGACTCGCCGACGACCCGTGCGTACAAGGACGCCTACACCGATTTCCAAAAGATCTCCGAGGCGGTTCTCGAATCCGAACCGATTCCGCTCGGTCAGCGCCAGATGATTCGGAACTATTTCGAGCGAATTCGACCGAAAGAAAATTGAGTGCCGCAATCTGGACAACCAGAGCCGGAAAACCATACCACTCAGTGCCGTTGAACGGTTGACTCTCGCATCGTATTGACAAGCGTTTTGGCGGCATCGACGCTGTAACGGAACGCTTTTTCCTCTTCGGCGTTGAGCGGAATCTCGACGATCTTTCGCACGCCGCCGTCGCCGAGGATGATCGGCACACCGACGCAGTAACCGCCGACGCCGTATTCCTTATCGCAGTACACGGCACTGGGAATCAACCGCCGCTTGTCCCGAACGACGGCCTCGACCATTTGAGCGGTAGCGGCGGCGGGCGCGTAATACGCACTGCCGGTTTTCAAGAGCGAAACGATTTCCGCGCCGCCGTCACGAGTCCTCTGGACGATCTCCGCCAGCCGCTCCGCCGGAATCAACTGCGTTACCGGAATACCGCCGACCGATGCGCAACTCAACAGCGGAACCATCGTATCGCCGTGTCCGCCGAGAAGCATTGCCGAGACATCTTCCACACTAACATCGAGTTCCGCCGCTAAAAAAGCACGGAATCTCGCCGTATCGAGAACACCGGCTTGACCGAGGACCCGGTGTTTCGGAAAACCGGTCTTTTCGAGAGCACACTGCGTCATCGCATCCAGCGGATTGCTCACGACGATCACGACGGCGTCTGGGCTGGTTTCCTTGATCCGTTCCGAGACGCCGCCGACGATTTTGGCGTTCGTCAGGAGCAGATCGTCGCGGCTCATACCCGGCT
>JGI24702J35022_10002258_pt1 | contig 11838 bp, 5 predicted proteins | sample TergutTh196P4_FD_35022 | JGI IMG/M metagenome (IMG submission 35022)
GAAGTTAAGCCCGATAGTGCCAATGGTACTGCCTTAACCGGTGGGAGAGTAGGAAGTCGCCCAATACCAAAACGCCCTTACAATTTGTAGGGGCGTTTTTTTATTTGGGAGATTTTCTTTGCACGCAGATGGCGCAGAAAAACCTGACTTCCGTTTAAGGACAGGAAAATTGTAGGCATTTTATAAAACATTACTAATAAACGTAAAGACACAAAGATTTTACCACAAAAAAAAAATTTTAACGTTTGTCCCAAGTTAAAGAATATAGATGCCAAAAAAATTATATATTTGCACTCCTCATCAAAAGAGGCTCTTTGATCTGGAAATTAATAAGTTACCCTCATTGTCAAACAAAAATGAATCACTATTGATTCAAAAATTAACAAAATGTCAGAAAATTTAATTCCCGCTCCCGAAATGGAAGCACAAAACGAAGAACAAGTTCTTGAACAACATGTTCAAGAAGAAACAGTAACAGATATTCCTGTTGCCGAAGAAATTGCAGTAGAAACTCCTACTGAAAAAAAAATAGTAGAAGAAACTCCTGTTGAAGAAGAACCCGTAGTTGCAGAACAACCTAAAACAAAACCATCATTTTCAAAGGTTCCTTTTGCATCAGCGTATGCATCATTAGATACCTTTAATTGGGACAATCTTGAAAAAAAGGGTTCAAAATATAGCGCTACCGAAAAAGAACGCTATGAAGAATTATACACAAAATCTTTTAAATCTATTGACGAAAATGCTGTGATTAAAGGTACTGTAGTGTCTTTCAACTCACGCGAAATAGTAGTAAATATTGGTTTTAAATCCGATGGCGTGATCACGGCTTCCGAATTGCGATACAATCCGGATCTTCAAATTGGAGATGAAATTGAAGTTTATGTTGAAAACCAAGAAGATGCTACAGGACAATTACAACTATCACACAAAAAAGCGCGCATGCTTCAATCATGGAATCGCGTAAATCAAGCTTTTGAAGATAGCGAAATCATTACCGGTTATGTAAAATGCAGAACTAAAGGAGGTTTAATCGTAGATGTATTTGGCATAGAAGCCTTTTTACCAGGCTCTCAAATTGATGTGAAACCCATCCGAGACTACGATATTTATGTAAATAAAACGATGGAATTTAAAGTAGTTAAAATTAACCATGAATACAAAAACGTTGTTGTTTCACATAAAGCGCTTATTGAAGATGAATTGGAAGCACAAAAAGCAGAAATAATTGCACGCTTGGAAAAAGGACAAATTTTAGAAGGTACGGTAAAAAATATTACCAGCTACGGAGTGTTTATAGATTTAGGCGGTGTGGATGGTTTAATTCATATTACCGACTTGTCTTGGGGACGTATCAGCCACCCGGAAGAGATCGTTCAATTAGATGAAAAAATTAATGTAGTAATCCTTGATTTTGATGAAAGTAAAAAACGTATCGCACTTGGATTAAAACAACTAACCCCTCATCCATGGGACGCTTTAGACGCTGATTTGAAAGTAGGAGATAAAATTAAAGGTAAAGTAGTAGTTATTGCCGACTATGGCGCTTTCCTTGAAGTAAGCCCCGGTGTTGAAGGATTAGTTCACGTTTCCGAAATGTCCTGGTCGCAACATTTAAGAACTGCACACGATTTCTTAAAAGTGGGCGAAGAAGTAGAAACGGTAGTGTTAACGTTAGATAGAGATGAAAGAAAAATGTCTTTGGGTATTAAACAATTAATCCCAGATCCTTGGACAAATATCACCGAAAAATATCCTGCCGCTTCTAAACATACTGCAACAGTTCGCAACTTTACAAGTTTCGGTATTTTTGTTGAATTAGAAGAAGGCGTGGATGGTTTGATCCATATTTCCGATCTCTCCTGGTCGAAGAAAATTAAACACCCTGCCGAATTTACCAAAATTGGAGATCAAATTGACGTTGTAGTATTAGAAGTAGATATTGAAAACCACAGATTAAGTTTAGGACACAAACAATTGGAAGAAAACCCGTGGGATGTATTTGAAACAGTATTCGCAGTGGGAACCACTCACCAAGGTACTATTATTACCCAAGTTGATAAAGGATATAATATTGCATTACCCTACGGGATTGAAGGATTCTGCTTCAATAGGGCATTACAAAAAGAAGATAAATCCAATCCGAAAATTGATGAAACACTTCCATTTAGAGTAATTGAGTTTCAAAAAGACGCCAAAAAAATCAACCTTTCTCACTCTAAAACATGGCAAGAAACCAAAGAAGATGAAGAAAAACGTGTAGCGGCTGAAGAAAAGAAAAAGAAAAAAGAGATTGAAAAAATTAACGAAAATTCAGAAAAAACTACACTCGGCGATTTGGATATCTTCAAAACATTAAAACAAGACTTGAAAAAAGTTGAAGAATAATCTTTTATTGTAACTTCTCATTTCAAAAATTATTTACAACAATTATTTATATTAATATGAAAAAATTATCTGTTTTATTTCTGCTCCTGAACATCTGTTTCCTTTCTTTTGGAGCCTATCTTGAAAATGTTCCTACGCAATTGGTACAACCCAATGGCGAAGTATTAAACCTTTTTACTACCGGCGACGAATTTTATCGAAGAGTTCATGACGCCGACGGCTACTCCATAGTTCCAGGAGAAGACGGATGGTATTATTATGCTATTTATGATGCCGTTACAGACGAATTAGTTCCCAGTCAATTCATTGTAACCGAAAATAGAAATTTTGAACTTAATATACCAAAAGGTGTTGCGATTTCACATGAAAAATATATGGAAAAACGCCGTGCCTATTACGAACCCACAGGAAGAAATGCAGCCAGTGTGCCCGATAGATCTATTCTGGAAGATTTGGCAACTCGTAACCCGAGTGATACCCAACAGATAAATAATATTGTAATTTGCATTGGATTCTCTGATACCCAATCCATGTCAAACAATTTCTCTTATGTGGATGGAATGTTTAACTCAAATGCAGGCAACAATATGAGAGATTATTATGCTACCGTGTCTTACAATAAATTAGACTTAGAATCTCATTTTTATCCGCCCGCAGATGGAAACGTACTTAGATTTTACAAAGATTCTAATCCTAGAAATTACTATCGCCCCTACTCAAGCAGTAATACCATTGGTTATACCAATGATAATCAAGCCACGCAACGCGAACACACTTTACTGGCTAATGCCGTGAACTGGGTAAATACAAATTGGCCCGTTCCTGCAAGTTTAAATCTTGATATTAATAATGATGGAAGATGCGACTTTATCAGTTTTGTAATTTATGGTCCCCCTGGCGGTTGGTCTGATTTGCTTTGGCCCCACATGTGGTCGCTGTATGCTCAAAATGTGTCTATTAACGGAAAACGTGTGTTTGATTATAATTTTGAATTGGATGGCAACTCTTCCTACTTTAATTCTAGCGTTTTTTGCCATGAAGGGTTTCACGTATTGGGTTCCCCCGATTTATATCACTACTATTATTATGATAATATATCCCCTGTTGGATCATGGGATATTATGGAATCTAATAATCTACCAAAACCTCAATCCATGTCAGCATATATGAAATATAAGTATGGAAAATGGATTTCAACCCTTCCCATTGCTACCATAAACAAAACTTATGAAGTTTTTCCTTTTTATTTTAATGATGGATCGGACCCCGAAAAACCCGTTATTTATAGAATACCTATGACCAATACTACAACACAATACAGTGTGGTTGAATATCGTAAAAAAACTGGAACCAATTATGATAACTCCTTGCAAAATGAGGGATTGTTGATCTATAGAATTAATTCTAATATGGATGGAAATGCAGATTTTAATGGCACTAACTCTTTTGATGAAGTTTATTTGTACAGAAATGGAAGTTCGCAAACCAACGGCGTTTATTCGAACGGAACTTTAAGTCAAGCGCCCTATAACAGTTCCAACGGAAAAACAGCCTTCAACAGTACCACAAATCCAAAACCCTGCCAATCGAACGGAACAGCCGAAAATACCCAAAATATTAATAATATTCTGTATGATAATGGTACCGATTCTTACACCTTTTTTTATGGAGATCCGGCAAATAGAACTATTGCAGTGGATAAAAACCAATTACTGCTTGACAAATTTGAGGGCGCATCGGGCGCTGTAACCGTAACCTCCAATGTGGTGTGGAATGTTGCCATTCCTGCCCCTGCTGCCGGATGGCTCTCTGTTTCTAAAACCAAAGGACTGAACGATGCCACATTAACTTTCTACACGTTAAGTACTAATTCCGGCTCTGATATCCGTTCTGCCGATGTTACCATTACAGGAAACGGACAAACTTTTACCGTTACCGTATCTCAAAACGTCGCTACTCTTGATTGCGCACTTTTTGAAGATTTTGAAGATATTAATCCTGCAAATCCGGGTTACGCCGGAAATACTGTTACTTCATCTACAGGAGAGTGGCTTATTTTAGGATATGGCGCTATGGATGAAAGTAGTGATAGATATTTTGACACTAAATCTATTCGGTTAAGGGCGAATAATAGCGATCCCGCAAACGGTGCTATAACTATTCCCGGAGAAAACACCACCGGCGCCAATGTGATTCAAATGCAATGGGATAAACCAAATGGCGTGGGAACAGTGAGCTTTTACTATGGATCATTTGGGACTCATCAAAACGGTACTGTATTTGTTGAGTATTCTACCGATGGAGGTACTACATGGATTTCCCCTCCAAATAACTCAGTAACTTCCCCTACATGGGCAAGCGTTGGGGAAGTTATGCAAGAGTTTAGTGTGCAAATTAATGTACAGGGAAATGCCAGAATCAGAGTTATCAAATACAAACAATCAGGAACAACTAATTCTGTAAACATTGACAACCTTTGTATAACCGATTACAGTCAAACAGGTTATGTTTCTGCTCCGGTTTTTAATCCTCCCGGTGGAACCTACAGCAGCCCCATTAATGTTGCCATCACCTCATCTACCGAAAACGCTACCATCAGATATACGTTAGACGGCAGCGAACCTACCCCCGCATCTGATCTTTATTCAACCCCAATCAATATCAGTTCAACCACCACTGTTAAAGCAAAAGCATGGAAAGATGGAATGGAACCCAGTACTACAAGCACAGCGATTTATACATATCCCATTAATGTAACTACTATCGCAGACTTTAAGGCTGCCAACAACCCCGCTACTTCTAACCTATACTGCATCACCGGCGATGTAACTTTTGTTTACCGAAGCAATCGCAACATTTATATAAAAGATGCCACCGGAGGTTTATTAGTGTTTGATAATGCTACTCCGGTAATCACTACCGAATATAATGATGGTGATGTGATTCAAGGAGGTGTTGTGGGTACTTGCACTATTTATAACGGTCAGTATGAACTTATTCCTACGGTCAATACGGCTGTTGGTGTTCCAGATTCGCCCGTGGCGCCCATAGTGATAACCATGGCAAACTTATTATCCGATTTCGCTACTTATGAATCTCAACTAATACGTATTGAAAATGTTACATTTGATGAGGGTACTTTTGGAACCGGATCTGCCGGGAATATCAATATTTATCAAGAATCAAGTACGATGATTTGTCGTAACCATTTCGGAAATATTACCGATTTTACTCCTGATACAGAAATAGGTTACAATGTAACCGGTTTTGCCATACCTTTTAATGCAGACAGACAGATTGCCCCTCGTAATTTAGATGATATTGAAGAGTGCGGTATTCAATTAACAGGCACCGTAACCATCAGCGGCGCCGCAGTTTTTGGCGAAACTTTAACTGCCAATGCCGATCTATCTTCCACACCGGTAATCCCTGACCTGGGAGAAATTACCTATCAATGGAAACGCGGTACAACCAATATTGGCGAGAATAGTGAAACTTATACATTAGTTCAAGCCGACATTGGCAACAAAATTTCAGTAGTTGTAACGGCAGCCAATTGTGGTGGCAGCGTAATCTCTACGCCAACGGAAGAGGTAATCAAAGCAACTCAGAATGCGCCCGAAGCCCCAACTCTTGATAATAAAACAGAAAACAGTATTACCTTGAATGAAATTTCCGGCTGCGAGTATCGAATGGATGAAAGCGCATGGCAAACGGAAACTATATTTAGCGGACTATCGCCCAATACAACTTACAGTTTTGAAGTGCGCAAAGCAGAAACCGCTACCCATTTTGCTTCCGAACCCGGACCGTCTGCACAGTTTACAACAAATCCGCTTGGTATTGCCGAAGCCGAATTGAACAATATCCACATTTATGGGTATCAAAATTCGGTTTATATTACCGTAGAAAAAATGCACGCATTGTCGCTACCAACGGTTGAAATAACGGATATGCTGGGACGAGTAGTATTTCAAGGAAAGATTAATGATGTAAAAACGATTATTCCATTACAGGTAAACACAGGTATTTACAACGTTGTATTATTATTGCAGAATGCTGATGAGGCGCGTAGTGTTGCTACGAAAGTTTTGATAACGAAGTTCTAAAATGTGAAATGAATACCCCCGCTCAATTCGATCAAATAGAAAAAATTTGTTTCGACCTTTTTTCCAAAAAAGCGGTGGATTATGGTACGGCATGGCGAATTTTGCGAATCTCTTCTTTAACCGACCAAATCTATATCAAAGCGCAAAGAATTAGAAGTATTCAAGAAAAAGGGATTGCAAAAGTGGACGAAGGGATTGTGCCGGAATTTATCGGTATTATCAACTATTCCGTCATGGCATTGATACAGTTGGAAATTGGCGTTGCAGATTCTTACGAGGGGATGATTTCTGCCGAAGAAGCGAAGCAACTCTATCAAAAATATATTCATCATGCCAAAGCGTTAATGCTCAATAAAAACCACGATTACGGCGAAGCTTGGCGCAATATGCGCGTAGAATCATTAACCGACATTATTTTAATGAAACTGTTACGCATTAAACAAATAGAAGATAATGAGGGAAATACTACCGTTTCGGAAGGAATAGACGCCAACTATTATGATATTATTAATTATGCCGTTTTTGCAATGATAAAATTAATATTTTACATTTGACACCTGCAAAACCAATGTAATTTAGGAGTACCCAATAAATAATATTTTTTTGGAAGAATTAAATTTGAATTAGTACACTACCTTTACCACCCTGTTCCCCGATTTTATAATAAAAACTCCTCGAACATTGAGATTAATACTCATCATATCGCTATGGACAACTCCTTGATAAACCAATTGCCCCATAACGGAATACAGATCCAAATTTTCTCCAATATTCAACCCGCTTATATATAATCTATCGTTATTAATCCACGCTACTAAGGGATTGTTTTCGTTTTTATTGTTTTCATTTATGGATAGTTCTTTTACTACATTAATATCGGTAAGGATGAGCATATCCTGCTCGGTGCAATCCCAATGGCGAAAAGCAAGATGAATGGTTTCGTTGGCATAAGAAGATAGGGGTACTTTAACCGTTTTTAATCCATACCCCGAAAGTTCACCACCAAGAAACTCAGTGTAATCGGAAGGATAAAGGGTTTCGGTACGCACCGCAGTAAATGTTTCAGGATCTATACCTTTGGTAGAAATTAATACAGAATATTTTTCTGCACCCCACTCATTAGAGTTAGCACTGCCCACTTTATAGGAAAGCGTATAGGTGCCATCTAATTTCAATGGCGGAGAGATGAGCCAGTTATCCGGCGTAAGAGGAAATTCATACGCCGCATCATAAGATTCGGACAAGGCATAATATTGTCCGGTTGCTTCAAAAGATTGCCATTTTTTTGTGTCTCCATCTGCATCAATATTAAACCAGCAATCATCTATTTCACCGGCTATATCGCCTTGAAAATCCCCATGCCAAGGATAAGTTGTTGTGGCAGGGCAAACTCTGTTTTCAATAAGCTTACTCTTTGAATCATTGCTTGGATCCATATCACCTGCTAAAACCACAGTTACTTTAAGGGTATGATTTCCGGCGGCGGAAAGGTCTAATTTTTTATTAAAAGTATAGTTTACAGATGCCAAACTGGTGATATAACCCACATAGTTTTCGGTGGCAACAACTGCGCCGTTGTATTCCAATATCAATTGAAATCCGCTAATGCTTTCACCTCCATTGTTTTTTATTTTAGCAGTTACAGTTTCATTATTTGATAAATTCATATTGATTTCCGGCGGAGCAGTAATTGCTACCACTTCCGCATCAACATAATTACTTAAATTAAAAACTCTGATATCATCTACCGACCACATGTGTCCACTCTGCCCTCCGCTATTCGTGTATTTGAACGCTATATAAATATCTTTTCCAGCATAATTGTTTAATGGCACCTCTATTCTTGCCCACTCTTCGTCGGGGGTTTCATTGCCTCCCAAACTGTGAATTTCTGTAAATGAAGATACGTCTGGGGTGGTAGTAGAGATCCATACCCCTGAGTAGGTGAAGAATTTTTTGTCATATACATACGACCAAAATTCCAACATAAAATCTCCGTCGGCGGGAATAGAGAATTTAGGAGAGATGAGCCACCCTAACGAGCCATCCCACCACGCATAACTTGCTCTGCCAACGCCTGAATGAGCGCCATAAGGCGTTCTCTTCCATTCTCCTATTTTGTTCCAGCAGTAGGGTGGAAAAATCTCCTCTTCAAAATCCTCTTCATAAGGAAAAGTAAGCGCATCGCAAACCAAATTTTTAACGGTAACCGTCAGTTCGTCGTTTTCAGGAACTTCATCGCTTTCCAATTCGGCAACAACAGTTAATTTATATGTTCCTGAAACTGAAAGATCTACTTTTTTATTAAAGGAATAAACTACCTCGCCCAAGTCTGGTATTGTATTTGTAAATACCTCTTTTGTAATAAAACTATCATTCAAATGCAACGTTAACTCGAAGCCTGTAACGGGCAGTCTCCCGTTGTTCTTAATGGTTGCTTTAATCTCCTGTTGTTCAGAAAGCCCAAGATGAACTCCCTCAGGCGATATGGCTTTTACGGCAATATCGGTACCAAAATAATCATCAATCGTAATGGCGTCTATTTGAATAGAGTGTCCATATTCTTCATAACCTTCAAAAGCAATGAAGTATTGGTTTGAGGGCTCGGGCAACGGAATAATTTGTTCTGTCCATTCATCAATCATTTCTGTATATTTTTCCAAAAATACCCATTCGCTTTTGGAAGAAGTTCTATAGTAAATTTTTAGGCTATCCTGATCTCCTGCATATTGTTGTTGAATATGATGAAATTTCAGAACGGGATTTGCCATTTGGGTAATATCCATAGGTGGAGTTATTAATTTTGTGATGGCGTCATCTTTTCCGATAGTATAGAAATATGCTTTGTACGCTCCGTCAAATGCATCTAAGGGTTCTAATCCGGGAATTCCCTGTGCGTATGCTGCATCACAAACTTTCCACTTAAAGTTTTCTGCCACATATTCTTGTGTCCAGCAGGGAGGCAAATTATTTCCGTTATTTTCAAAACTTTCAAAATATGGAAATGTTGTAATCACATCACAGCCTAAGTTTGTAACTATTGAGGTTGCGGTGTCGTTTGCAGCAACTTGGTCGTCGGGCATATTGGCAACCACTTGTATTTTATGTATTCCCTGTGCTGTGAGATCCAATGTGGTATTAAAAGTATAGGTAACCTCGCCCAAACTTGGAATAGAGCCGGTAAAATTTTCAGTAGTTATTACATTATTATTTTGTAATAATTTTAGGGGAAATCCGCTTGCCGGCGTTCCGCTGTTGTTTTTTAATTTCACTGTAACCTGTTCATTCGTAGAAAGGATAGCGTACTCTCCGGAGATAGGGGTAAGAGATAACGCTTGAATATCCACATAACTGTCAAAATGCGATACAGTGATGTCATCAATAAGCCATCTGTGCCCATAGTCGCCACTATATAAAAAAGCGATATATATGGTTTGTCCGTTAAAAGCGTCTAAAGCTACACTGATGTTTTTCCAACTTCCAATGGCAACTTCATCTCCAGCCAATACTTTGATTTCTGTAAATGCGGTTAAGTCATCATTAACGGTGGTAGAAACGAGCACTCCGCTATATTGATAACCAATAAGTTGCGTGTAAGACCAGAAGTCGAGCGTTGGGGTTCCAAAATTAGGAAGTGTAATAGGCGGTGTAATGAGCGCTGAGGTTTGCATGCCAGATGCGAAATCATGCATGGCAGAACCAGATGTATTGTTATGCGTGTTTAGCGTATACCTTTCCCACGTTTTAGTACCGGAAGTATGGAGTATTGACCATCCCGGTGGTGGAAAATCGGCGCTTTCAAAACCCTCAGTCCATGGAAATTGCTGTGCATAAGCAAATCCAAACAGAGTCAGGAAAAAGATTGTTAAAAAAATTATTTTTTTCATTTGTAAAGTATTTGATAAATATCGTTTAAATTTAATTTCATTTTCAAAATCCATTGGTTATGTGTATTTTTCAAAGATATAAATAGAAAAAATGCTTTCAAAAATCTTAAAGAAACTTTCGAAAATGTATTCTTTTTATGTTCAATAGAAAAATCAATACGGTCTTTGGTATTTTGTAAACGCCACTCTTACTTTGATCCCTACTACCATTAAATTTGTTCTGTTGGCAATCTTCAGAATAGCTAGTTCGGGGAGTTTGTCAGGGTCAGTAAAGTTTGAGTAGGGCTGCCGACTGTCTTTAATAGGATCGTACAACGCACAGTCGAAATATGCGCCGGTGTATATGATGATATTATTGTCCACACGCCATTTCACACCTGCTTCACAAGCAAACATCACCATGACGCCAAAATCTAATTTGTTATCTACGGTATTACCCTCAAAGGCTCCTAACTTGGCAAAAGTTTGTGTAGCCGCCCAGTTGTCTAAAGAAGGAAAGTAAGCGGCATTTGAAAGTGTATCTATTCTTGCTTCATATTTATTGTTGAACATTAAGATCAATTTAGCTCCAGCCAACGCATAAAATCCTGCTTTTTGACTCCGTTGCCAATTCCAATATTGCTTCTGCTTGGATTGAAACTGCAACATCACAGGGATAGTTACAAACATAACCTTATGTATTTCAGTATAACCCTTTAACGTGGTGTGCAAATCATAAGATAACTCATTTTTCTCATCAAAAAGCCCTTTTGTAAGCGCTTGTAAAGAGGAAATTTTTGATTTTACGCTAAAGAGTCCAAATCCAGCACCGGTATGAATCCCTAACTGCTGATTGAAAAATCCGGTAAAACCTGCTCCAAAATCGCTACTAAACCCAAGCGAGGAGGTCTCCTTATTGGCGGGTTGAAAGCAGTAGGTAGAGATTCCACCTGCAGCATAAATCGAAAATTCAGGCGGCGCTTTTTTTTGCGCTATAACTTGCAAACTGCCGATTGTCAATAATACTAATAATAATTTCTTTGCTGCGTGCACCATTCTATTTGTTCTTTTTTTCATAATGGATAATGATTTAGTGATTAATGTTTAATGTTTAATGATTAGTGGTTAGTGATTAATGATTACTGTTTAACTATTTTTTTTGTTATTATTCCTTCTTCTGTGGTTATTCTTACAAAATAGATTCCACTCTGCAAATGCGAAATATTGAAAACCACCCCGTCAGCCTTTGGCTGCCACCCCTCCAATTTATTGGAGGGGAATTTTGCCCCTACGTTTCTGCCGTAAACATCAAATATTTCCACATCCGTAACTTGTAACCCATAACTCGTAACTTGTAACTCTCCCGTAGTGGGATTCGGTATCAGTGTTATCTCGTTTTTTAAGCACACAGATGACGCAGATTGAACAGATTTACTCTGATTCAGTACCTCATTATCCTTTTCTCCATTCTCCCT
>JGI24702J35022_10002259_pt1 | contig 11829 bp, 8 predicted proteins | sample TergutTh196P4_FD_35022 | JGI IMG/M metagenome (IMG submission 35022)
AAATATGTTTCATTGATCTTATTTTGTGGAACCCAGAATATGGGTTTGCTCCATTCGTCGTCGGCCATCACTTTGGAATACTCTTCAAAATTGGTTGCCCTTTCGGTTGTAGGCAACTTAAAGCGTTCGAGCATCATTGTTTGATTAATCAACAATTTACTTTCACCTTTACATGATACCGGCTCCAATTTCGGATGCCGGGTGCGTCGCAATTCGGCAAACAATTCGTAAGCGCCGAGGAAATTCAAATGAATGTATTTTTGCTGCATCAGGATTTCCATTTTACCTTCCACTCCATCGGCAAATTCAAATTCACTTCTAATCGTATTTGCATAAGTATTGATGATACTTTCGGAAGGTTTGGGAGGCGTTAGGATTGCTTTTGTTACATCCGACATCGCTCCTGCATAGTTAGGAACGCTGTTCATCATATACCAGAAATCAGTAGAATGTTTCACAGCGTCTTCGATNTGATCTCCGGCNGTTTTTCCTGTTGAAGCCAATCCTTTCAAGGCGACTTCGGCAAGAAANATATCAACTTCAGCTTGGGAAAGAATATAAAGCGGCGTCTCGCTTATTACGTATGTTACAGGATTATAATAGGTCCATGGGCAGGAAGCGACCATCACATCCATAGAATATTCCGGACGAATAACGTAGTAAGCAGGGGCGCTTTGCGGTGTCACATTCCATTTTCTTCCTCCACCGGATGGAAGTGTGAGCCGGATATATTTATTACGTTCCCAATCCATGGAAATTCCGAAATACTCAACCCTGTCGGTTGTTTCGTCGGGAGTGAATCCCATAGCAATAACCGGCAAACGCGGATCGTCTTCATTCATATCGTATTCATCTCCACCACGGTTCATCCGTGTCATAATGACGTCGGGAACAGCCAGATTAAAATATTGTTCCCACATCCCCCGCTGTATGATTCCACCGTTTCCCGACGTACCCGGACGGCATTGATTCAAATCGGGACAAGCAAAAGTGAAATCTTCTTTTGGAAGATTTTTAATGACTTCTGCAATAAAAGGTTTAGCAAAATCTCCGTCCACTCCGGAAATTCTGANGCAAGCGCGTAAACATTCGGCATTGATGAANTGAATCCATTTATTAAGGTCNCCTTTAAAAAATAAATCCTGCGCTTCGAAAGTTCTTTTACCTAATTCGGACATNTTGGAATATATACCCGGCAATTCGGCGGCAATGTCTCTGTATTCTTCAATAACCGACCGGTAAATTTCTTTAGGATCGTCGTANGGGACAAAAAATATACCGTCAGTTCCCTTAAAAGCATCAAAATAAGGGATACTGTTAAACAAATCAACAGTTTGCAAAGCGACGATATTTTTTAATACTGTAGCTAAGTGCATATATATCAATGATTCATCGTATCCATTCCCTTCTGTTTGAGCCATTTCATATCGGATCAATGCATAATTTGTCAAGTTGGTATAAAACCAGGTGAAGCGTCCGGAGGCGTTTCCTCCTCCATTGGATACGAAGCGATCCAAGTCTCCGTAACTATAATCCGCCCAGCGATTGGCATAACCTTCGCTATAAGGCCAGGTTGTCGCGATTTGAGCAATATCGGTAAACGTACCGAAACTCCCGATCATGTAGTACCATTCGCCGTAATCCCTTTGCCAGAAGCGGGTTTTTTGCATGTGGGTAAACAATCCGGATATAACTTCTTCCGGTTTGGGAGTATATTTATTCGGATTTTGCCACAACCGGTCCAATTCTTCGTTACATGAATTGGATGTCAATAAAAATGATGTAATCAACAAGAGATATACTATTTTTTTCATAATGCTAATCATTTTATACTATTAAAAACTAAGATTTATTTTTACGCCGAATGTACGTGAAGAAGGATAATTTGTATTTTCAACCCAGCTATCGTTCCCGCTTCCGTTTCCTAATGTAGATTCGGCGTCAATATTNCTGATGGTTTTATAGAGGTAGAGCANGTTTCTTGCAGTNATCCCTATTGATACTTTCTGTACCCGGAGTTTTTCCGAAAACTGTTTCGGGAAAGTATAATGCAANGCCATCTCCCTGAACTTGATATAACTGTTTTCCACAATCATATCCGGTTGCCATCCGGTGCCCATATCATGAATAAAAGATGAATAATAATCATAAGCCGAAATAACAATATCATTTTTTTCGCCGTTTTCTTTTACTCCGGGAAGAATAAGACCGTCGTGACGTTCACGGGTAGTTCCGTCGGCTAATGTTTCCGTCCATGTCAGTCCTCCATGCGCAGTATCGCGATAGGGAAGTGTTTCTTTAGTTAAACCGTTTCCTTGCAGATAAAAATTGGAATACGACAGGACTTTTCCGCCGAATTTATAATCCAATCCCGCCATCAGGTTCAGCATCCCCCATCTTCCTTTGAAATAGAAATTAGAGATTAATCCTCCGTAAACATCCGTATTTGTACTTCCGATACAAATTTCATCTTCTATTTTACTTGAGAGTTGATAAAGTCCGTTATCATTCACGATCCTGTTACCTTCGTCATCTTTCAGATAATCCTGTATCCATAAAGTATTCATACGTTTTCCTTCCTCTTTCCGCCGGTATAAATTTCCCATATTATCGTTTTTTTGAGTAATTCCCGGATACAAACGATTGATTTCATCCCATTGTTTCGCAGCTGTAAACGACAACTCCCACTGGAAAAAATTAGTGTTAACCGGCGATCCTTTTACGAAAAATTCAAGTCCTTGGTTATTAATTTTACCGGCATTGATCCGGATGATTTGAGCGCCGGTTGGAGCCGATAAAGGAACACCCATAATCTGGTTATACCAAATGGCGTTGTAATAGGAGAAATTAAACTCTAAACGGTTTTTCAACAAACGCAAATCGAATCCGCCTTCAAATTCCCGCTTCCTTTCCGGCATTAAATCACCGGAAAATAAATCGCCGGGGCCGGTTATATCATTAACGTTGGTATTCGGCGGAGGCAAGGTATTCATGGAGTAGGTTGCCAAAGCATAATAACGACCTGCCGGACGTCCTACATCGGCCCAGGAGAAGCGCAGTTTTCCATAATTGATTCCAGAAATATCGAATGTTTCCGTAAAGTTCCAAATAAAAGCGGCGCCGGGGAAAAAATAAGAACGGTTTTGTTTCGGTAAAGTAGACGCCCAGTCGTTTCTTGCCGTAATTTCTAAGATATATTCCATTCCCCAGGAAATCGTTCCCTGTCCGAATAAACTGTATAAAGCTTCTGCGCTTTCGCTATAATTCGATATTCTACTGTCGTACGACGCCGGCCATGTATCGTGATTCTCTAACGACCAAAAATCGGCGAATTTAAAATTACCTATCGTTCCAACTCCGACGTTAGTATAATCTGTTCGTCTGTAAGAAGGCCCGGCAAAAGCAGTTACATTTAATTTATCATCTACAAACGCTTTATCGAAATTTAGAAAAGCTTCATAATTTTGGATTTGGTTTCGTTCCCGGGCGAAAGAGAAATGCCCGCCCTCAAATTTGCCTGTTTCCTCATTGATACGTTTCACTTTATTTTTACGGATATAGTCGGTATCGGTATAATTCAATCCTCCGCTCAAAGTTAAAGAAAGAAAAGGTAAAAACTGAAATACAGCCTTAGCGGAAGTAAGCGAATTCAAACGTTCGTCTATATTTCTGTTTTCATTTGCGTTCCACATCCAGTCAAAAAACGTATAAGGATATTCATAAACAAATGCTCGCGGCCATCCCCATCCGGAACCGTCAATACTTGCCAAATTTTGCAGGGTATGCATATATCCGTTTTCATCTTTGTATGCTCTCATTGCTGCTCTTAGATCATAATCCCTGTTAAACGTACCCCAGGCAACCGCATGGTTAAGATTGGAAGGCCGGTTGGTTGATTTCGTTGAATACAAATTCTGTATAAATTCGAATCGGGCTAAATTTGATACTTTCATCTGTCCGTTGAAACTGAGCGAATTTTTTATCTGTCCCTGATTGGGNGTNATACCNGAATAATTGAAATTAGTGAAAGCCAAACGCATGCTTCCCATATCGTTTCCTCCGGAAATTGCTGCCGTAACATTCGANGCGCTTCCATGATTAAANACATCCATGTAATTGTTTTTGAAAGGCAAATAGGGATAAGTCGAACCGTCGTAAAATTTGATCGGCAAACCATCGAATTTGGGACCGAAATTAGAACGTGAACTGACTACTCTTCGCACAGTTCCTGCCTCATCTTCATAACTGCTTGAATATTCATTTATTCCGGAACCATATTCGTTTTGGAAATTGATCAAAGTGTATGGAATTTCCCATTCTTGTCCGTATGAAATCTGTACGCCCATTCCCCGGGTTTCACTGCCCCGTTTGGTGGTAATCAACACAACNCCGTTAGCTCCGGCGCTACCATATAATACAGCGGCTTTAGCACCTTTCAATATTTCCATGGATTCTATATCTTCCATATTAATATCGTTAATTGCCGAACCATAGTCGAATGAATTCAAGGGATCATAACCACGGGTATTCATGCTGGTTTCCTTGTCGTACATCGGCACTCCATCCACCACAAACAAGGGTCGCGTACTGGAGGAAGATTCCAAACCTTGCGCCCCGCGGATATTGATTTTCATACCTCCCATCGGACCTGCAGCAGTGGCTTGAATTCCGACACCGGAAGCCTTTCCGTAGAGTGAAGCCAAGGGATTGGCAGTAGTTCCCGCCTTAATCATGTCTTCGCCCTTGATCGTACTGATGGCATAACCTAAAGCGCGCGTATCCCTTTTAATACCTAATGCGGTCACTACCGCTTCCTGAAGAACAATATCAGTTGGTTCCAATACGACGTCAATCGTAGTTTTGTTTCCTACGGTTATTTCTGTTTCCTGAAATCCTAAATACTTGAATACAAGTACGTCCTCAGGTTTAACCCTCAATTGGAAAGCTCCATTCCGATCGGTAGCTGTTCCTTGAGTCGTACCTTTCACCGACACATTTACACCGATAAGCGGCTCATTGGTTTTCGATTCAAAAACCACTCCTTTTATATCCGTTTGTCCGATTATACAAACAAACGAAAATAAATACATACAAAATGAACAAATGAATTTTCTCATAAATTAAACTTAATTATTAGACATAGACTTATTTATCTACTATATAATGTATAAAAGAAACATGTTAAAAAAATAATGATTTTTCAATTAGAATCATTCTCCATCGTAATAAAAACAAACGATAAAGGCAAAATGTTTTCACGAATATTGTTAAAAAAATGAATACCTGAAATATCATCTTAAAAATTTTTTTTTCAAAAAAAATGATTACCTTTGTTCTTCAAATAGTAATCAACTTTAAAATAATAAGTCATGAAACATTTTTTTACTTTTTTGCTTAGTGTGTTGGGAACTACTTCATTGCTCTATTCACAAGTGACAATGACAAAAGCCAGTCATGGTTTCTTCTCAGGACAAAATCACGAATGTCAGGCAGTGCAATATCAATCGCCCGGAGAATCGGGTAAAAATTGCGTATGGGATTTTAGTAAAGCAACCCCGTTAGATGAAATTAAATCCGTTGCAGACTTATCCGATGATATAGGCGCAATCAAAGTCAGCCGGAACGACGGATGTGAATTCTTTTTTATTACAACGGAAAATGTTAATGAATACTGGGGATATAAGGCCGGTAATACAACGCTTCAATATACTGAGCCTATTGTAAAAACCAAATATCCGCAGACATTCAATACTCAATTTTCAGGAAAATATGCAGGGACTTATTCCGTAGAAGGTTCAAACTACACGAGGAAAGTGGAAGGNGAGTATTCCACTCATGCCGATGCAACCGGCGTGATTATACTCCCNGGTGATGTATCTTTTACTGCATTACGGGTCAAAACAACCGAAAGTACTNCTACATTCGAACGGGTGAAATATCTTTGGTATGCTCAAGAAATCCGTTTGCCNCTNTTCGTTGTTCTGGAAGATTATTCGGTTGCTGCCGACGGAACAAAGAAATTATTAAGCGTTCAATCGTATTTGAATACGCTGGCAAAAAGTCCGACCGGTCTTCAACCGCTTGATAATACGTTTTCGTTTCAAGTATTTCCGAATCCTTTCCGGGATGAATTGCAATTATCGTATTCCTTAACGGAAAAAGCGCTTGTGACTGTGGCATTGTATGCTTCTAACGGTACACAATTAACGACATTGGTATCGAATCAATTGCAAAGCGGCGCGCAAACCCTTTCGCAGGACGTTTCAAAATACACGCAACAGCCCGGCGTTTATTTATTGAAAATAACCGTAGGAGATAAAACTTACACTGAAAAATTAGTAAAAGCCTATTGATAAATCAAAGAAAACAACCGGTTTTCTTCGTAGATTTCATTGGCTATTTCCAATAAACCCTCTGCCGTAAGCGCATCAATCTTTTGGTACGTTTGCGGCAGAGAGTCGTAAGTATTAAGATGTAGGAAATTCTTTCCCAACCGCAAAGCGACGTTTTCTTTGTGTTCGCTTGCAATTCCTATTTGTCCCTTCCATTGTTTGACGGCAGCAGCGAGTTGNGAACCCGATAATTGCCTGTCNCGTAAACGTTTAAATTCTTTCCGGATTAAATGTAAACATCGTTCCAACGATTCGGGGTCGCATCCGAAATAGATAGTAAATAATCCGGTATCGGTATACGAAACAACGTCGGCTTCCACCGTATAAACCAAACCGTATTTTTCCCGCAAATTCACATTGAGCCGGCTATTCATTCCCTGACCTCCTAAGATATTCGTTAATAACAACAATCCCATCCGCTTATCATCAAATATTCCATAGGCTTTTCCTCCGGTTACAACATGCGTCTGATGAAGGTTTCTATTTTGTGTAATGATTTTCCCGGGTAATGCTTTCGATGGATAATTATGAAGCAAACGATCCGGAGCAACAGGAAAATTCATCGGTATATATTTTCCCACATACCGGAGGATTTTCGAAAAAGGGGTTTTTCCGTAAGAAAAGAAAACCATATTTTCGGGACAATAATAATTACTTACAAAATTGCGGCAGGAATCCGATGTGAAACTTTGAATACTTTCCACTTCTCCTAAAACGGCATGCCCTAAATCGCTTCCGGCAAAAATCAGGTTTTCAAATTCATCAAAAATAAGGTCGGAAGGAGTATCTTCATACGAATGAATTTCATCAATCACCACCTCCCGTTCTTTTTCAATTTCGGATTCCGGAAATTGAGACCGGAAAATCAAATCGGAAAGCAATTCAATTGCACGTTCAATATCTTCCTGTAAACAAACGGTATATAAAAATGTTTCTTCCTTAGTTGTATACGCATTTAATTCGCCGCCCACCGTCTCCATCCGGTTAAGGATATGCCTGACTTTTCGTTTTTCAGTTCCTTTAAATAACATGTGCTCGACGAAATGCGCCAATCCGTACTGACCGGACAGTTCGTTGCGCGTTCCGGCATGAATGGCAAAACCACAGTAAGAAACCGGAGAAGAGGAAGGTAAATGGATGATTCGAAGCCCGGCGGCTGAAACAAATGAAGAATATTGCATAATTTGCTGTTTTTATTAGCGTACAAAAATAGAAATAAATATCTTTGTACCATAATAAAAATGATAATGATTACTACTTTAAAAGAAATTATCGAAAAAGAGATACAGGCGATTTGCAGGATTCCGCTTTCGGACGCTTATGAGCGGGCTATTGATTTGATTTTTTCGCATGTACATCAAAAAGGCGGAAAATTAGTATGCAGCGGGATGGGGAAAGCCGGTCAGATAGCATCCAACATCGCTACGACTTTCAGTTCTACGGGAACGCCGGCTTTTTTTTTACATCCGAGCGATGCGCAACACGGCGATTTGGGAATTCTGCGTGAAAACGACCTGATGTTGTTGATTTCCAATTCGGGAAAAACACGGGAAATTATCGAACTAATCGGNTTAGCCCGTCAATTGATTCCGGATATCCGGTTCATCGTCATTACAAGTAATGAAGAAAGCGAATTGGCGAAAAGCGCTGATATTTGTTTGTTAACCGGAAATCCTCCGGAAGTTTGNGCTTTGGGATTGACTCCAACCACCTCNACTACCGTTATGACCGTAATCGGTGATTTGTTGGTTGTAGAAACTATGAAGCGNATCGGTTTTACGGTTGCAGACTATGTCAAACGGCATCATGGCGGTTATCTCGGCGCTGTTTCAAGAATGCAATCGCTNCGATGATNAATGCANTTACTCGTTAAAAAAGTACAAATATTAGTTTTTTTCTATAATAATTAATAGTTTTGCACTCATAATCATTCACTCTAATTATATGATAAATTTTTTTAAGACAACATTTGCCGGCTTAAGTTTGCCTAATCCTATTATTATCGCAAGTTCCGGTCTGACCTGTACAGCAGAGAAAAACAAGGAACTTGAAAAAGCGGGAGCAGGGGCAATCATCCTACAATCTATTTATGAAGAACAAATTGAAATACAAACAAACTCAACTACACAAAACCTTTCTTCGGAAACCGGCGATGTGAATCGAAACATTGAAAAATGTTTACAAATTGCCGATTACCTGAAATTAATCCAAGAAACAAAAAAACGATGCCATATACCGGTCATTGCCAGTATCATTTGCCATAAAGTGGGTAATTGGATCAATTTTGTTCAACAAATAGAAAGGGCAGGCGCCGATGCGGTTGAGTTGAATATTTTTGCATTATGCACCGAAAACAAGGGTTACGATAATTTCCTCGAACAACTCTATTTACAGATTACTGAAAAGGTGAAAGCATTGATTTCGATTCCAATCATTGTAAAAATCAGTAAATATTTTAGTCATATCGTGCAGTTAGCGGACGATTTACAAGCGGCGGGCGCAAATGGAATCGTTTTGTTCAATCGCTTCTACCAACCGGATATTGATATTCACCGGTTTCAGATTCATAGCGGCGATGTTTTCAGTTCCGGTACGGATATTGCGGATACTTTGCGTTGGACACCCATCGTCAGCAGTAAACTTCCGGATTTGTCCATCGCCTCCTGTACGGGGATTCATGACTGGGAAGGGGTTATTAAATGTATTCTCAGCGGAGCGTCGGCTGTAGAAATATGCAGTACGGTTTATCAAAACGGTAATGAAATTATTTCTGCTATGATGCGGGGAATGGAAGAATGGATGAATACTATGCATTTCCATTCCATCAGGGATTTTAAAAGTAAGTTGAATCCCGCTTATTTGAAAGACCCTTCTTTGCATGAACGGATACAATTCCGGAAGTATTTTTCGGAGAGAGACTGAGGAGGAATTAAGAATTAAGAATTATGAATTATGAATTATGAATTATGAAAGCGGCATTTAAAGATTCACATGTGTTTGTGCAATTACTGATGATTTTGGTTGTCTTTGCTTTCGGTATGCTTTTTTCCATATTTCTTACTTCCTTATTGATTGTTTACAAAGTCGGAATATCTCCGGAGACAATTTTAAAAGTTCAACAAAATTTATTCGATTATCCGGATTTAATGCGAGGGATGCAATTTTTGCAAACTTTGGGGCTTTTCCTGTTTCCGTCCATTATATGCGCTTGGCTGTTTAACGATAATTATAAAGAATACCTGCGGATTGATCAACCTATTTATGTGCCGGTAGCTGTTTGGACAGTGATCAGTATGATCGTAGCTGTTCCTTTTCTTAATTGGACTTACGCACTCAATCAACAAATGGTGTTTCCGGAAGCGTTCAAAGGCTTGGAAGTATGGATGAAAGAATCGGAAGCCTCCGTCGCCCGCATTACCGATTTATTACTTGATACGAAAGATATTTCGACAATAGTTTTTAATTTTTTGGCTGTTTGCGTCATTGCCGGAATTTGTGAAGAATTTATGTTCAGGGGATTATTACAAACGTGTTTTGGAAAAGTAATCCTGAATCCGCATGTATTAATCTGGACAATAGCTATCCTGTTCAGCGCTGTGCATCTCCAATTCTACGGATTTATTACCCGTATGCTTTTAGGCGCATGGTTAGGTTATTTGATGTATTACACAAAAACAATCTGGATTCCCATATTGGCGCATTTTATTAATAATTTTATCAGTATTGGCTTGTATTACCTATTTCAGGATACACCGGATGAAATACAAAAAATTGACGCTATAGGCACAGGTTCTACCTGGTGGCTCTCCATCGCTTCTTTGGCAATGTTCTTTTTCTGTTTTTCACGAATTAAAAAAGCAGTCGCCGAATGATACAATATTTAAATTTATTAAACAGGACGCTTTCCGAAGGCGTAAAAAAAGAAGACCGGACAGGAACAGGAACAATCAGTATTTTCGGACACCAGATGCGTTTTGATTTATCTGAAGGATTCCCTGTATTAACCACTAAAAAACTGCATTTAAAATCCATTATTTATGAATTGCTTTGGTTTTTGAAAGGAGATACCAACATCCGGTATCTGAACGAACATGATGTGCGGATATGGAACGAATGGGCGGATGAAAACGGCGATTTAGGTCCGATTTATGGTTCTCAATGGCGCTCCTGGCCCGATTATTCGGGCGGAACCATTGACCAGATAAGCCGGGTTATTGATTCGCTTCAGAATAATCCCTATTCACGCCGGATGATTGTTAATTCGTGGAATGTGGCGGCAATTCCATCTATGAAACTGCCTCCCTGCCATTGCTTTTTCCAGTTTTATGTAGCGGAAGGAAAACTTTCGTTGCAGTTGTATCAACGAAGTGCCGATATTTTTCTGGGCGTTCCGTTCAACATCGCTTCGTATGCGCTTTTATTACAGATGACGGCGCATGTGACCGGTCTTCAACCCGGTGATTTTGTACATACTTTCGGCGATGCACATATTTATATGAATCATTTGGAACAGGTTAAACTACAATTAACCCGCGAACCGCGTCCTTTACCGGTGATGAAAATTAATCCCGAAGTAAAAACGATTTTCGATTTCCGTTATGAAGATTTTGAATTGATAGGATACGACCCGCATCCGCATATTAAAGGAACCGTATCCGTATGATTATATCCCTTATCGCTGTTCTCGGAAAAAATAACGAAATCGGAAAAGGCAACGAATTGTTATGCCGGTTACCTTCCGACTTGAAGCGCTTCAAAGCAATCACGTCGGGGCATACGGTCATCATGGGTCGAAAGACATTTGAGTCGCTGCCTAAGGGTCCGCTTCCCAACCGGCGGAATATAATCATCAGCCGGAATCCGCAGTTCGTAATTGAAGGTTCCGAAGTTTATTCTTCTTTGGATTACGCCTTCTTGAAATGCATCAACGAACCGGAAGTTTTTATTATCGGTGGCGCTCAAATTTATGCACAAGCCTTGCCTGTTGCCGATAAACTGTACATCACCCGGATTCATGCTGCGTTTCCTGAAGCCGACGTTTTTTTTCCGCTAATTGACCGGAATAAATGGAAAGAAACCGGCCGGGAAACTTTCTCTGCCGATGAAAAAAATCCGTATCCATTTACATTTTTGGAGTATGAACGATAGAGAATCATAATTGCAAATACCGGAAATATTAATTACCTTGCGCCGTTATTTAATAAAAAAATGAAAAGTTTTTTTCTCCTGCTGAAACGATTGGTTCCGCCATACAAAAAATACTTGGGACTTAATATTCTTATGAATATCTTGACTGCAATATTGAATTTGTTTTCTTTCACTTTGATTATACCGATTTTAAATTTATTATTTGATGTGGATAAATCCGATTATGCGTATATGCCTTTCGATTTTTCTTCCGGCGATTCGTGGAGTCACTTGAAAGATATAGTTACAA
>JGI24702J35022_10002260_pt1 | contig 11828 bp, 7 predicted proteins | sample TergutTh196P4_FD_35022 | JGI IMG/M metagenome (IMG submission 35022)
TCCACATCGTCGCCGACCGGAGTTTTCCGGGGATCGATGAGGATGAGTTTGATCTTGCCCTCGTCATGCTGTTTTTTCATGCGTTTCCACACCAATGGCGATGTATCTGCGATAGCATATCCATTGATAACAACGCATTTGGGTTCCGGCACTTGCGCCCCGAACCCGCCGGTACCGAGAAGCGCCAGTGTCAATGCCATGGAGTTGCAGCGACAAATCGTCCCCGCGCAGCCAATATTGGACGGGTTTCCAAAAAGGTTTAGAAACCTTGTCCGAATTCCATATATATCGCTTCGGTATGTGCCTTCAGTTATGGCGAGCGTTTCAGGGCCGTATTTGCTTTTCAGTTCCTGAAGTTTAGAAGCTATTTCGTCAAGCGCCTGATCCCAGGAGATTTCTTCCCATTTGCCTTCGCCGCGATCGCCGACGCGTTTGAGCGGCTTTTTCAATTGAATGTCGCTGTACAGCCATTTGACATGATGTGGCATCCGGTCGTGGCATCCCTTGTTCGGGGAGGGAAAGTCCGGATTCGGGGAAAGCTTGACAAGCTTTCCATTCTCGCGCTCAGCGAGGAGACCGCAATTCATTTTGCACCCGGGCGACGCCCAGCATACAATTTGTCTAATGTCTTTTTCCGTTTCTTTCATTATCTTATCCACCTCTGCAAATATTTTATATAGGGTGTCAGGTTCGACTCACATTAGTATAGCAGAGGGCGTTAATTAAGTCCATAAACATTGACAAACATGGTGGCAAACAATATAATTCAATACACTTCACACCCGGTGAGCAGTAGTATTATTCAATACGGTCGGACTGCCCGGCGTTATGCGTTTTTTGGCTTGAATATACATTACTAACAGGGGGACAAATGACATGACATTGACAAAAGCCCAGCTTGATTCCGAGCGCGAGAGGCGAGTGGGAATATTTGAGAAAATCATGACCGACAATAGCCTTGATGCGCTGCTGTTGACATCGACTTCACAACAGGCATACCAATTGGCGGTCAAGTTCGCGTCCGGCTACCAGATTTCCACTAGGCGCGACATTGTTTTCATGAAACGCGGATGCATTCCAAATTTAGTCGTGCCGACAGTAGGGCAGCAGTTCCACGCAAAGAGAATATCCTGGTTGCCAGATGAGAATATTTTTTCCGGCAATCTGATAAACCACGCTGTCGAAATGATTGCCGGCATCGGCAAAGCCAACCCGAAGATAGGGACTTATGAACTCAATGAGATGCCCCTGGGCATGTATAAGAGACTTTGTTCCGCCGGCGTCGAGTTTGTTGATATTACAAGGGAGCTTACCGAAGCCCGTCTCAGCAAATCGGAAATCGAAGTAACTCTAATACGCGAGGCTTCGCGAATCGCGGTTGAATCGTTTGAACATGTTGTCAGGATAATCAAGCCCGGGATGACCGAGATGGAATTGATCGGCGCTGCTGAAGGCTTCCTGCGTAAAAACGGCGCGGAGGACTCTCTTGTTTTAACCCGTTCCCAAAAGCCCCATACTTTTATTGCACGCGCACAGCCAGTAGCGGTAAAGAAGGATGGAATTTTCGTATATTCAGCTGAGGTGGCGGGACCGTATGGCTATTGGACGCAGTTGGTTAGGCCAATATTTATGAGCCGCGATACACAGCCTGAGGCATATGCCGTACTGCAGGCGATACTAGAAGCCGAGGCGGCGGGCGTGAAGAAGTTTACTCCCGGAAATAAGATTAAACATGTGGATATTGCTATAAATGAAGTCGTCGCTGAGCATAAGTATTCGACCGGTGTATGGAGCGGACACGGCATGGGCCCGGATCTCGGCGACGGCGTGGATATCGGCTCCGAAAACGACATGGACATAGTCCCGAATATGGTCCTGACACTGCATCCGAGTGTGGTAGGTGAAAACGACGGGCTTCTCTACGGCAACACCTGGCTGTCTTCTTCCGGGGAAGCTGAGTGTCTGACCGGGGAATATGCAGGGAAGTGTTTTATTGATGAACTGAAGGATCTGGTCAAGTAATAAACGTCAGCCTAATAAGGCTTCCGCAGATATCCAGGCCGCAATGTCGTCGAATACTTCGGCGGGGATTCTTGACTGAACATTATACTCCGCCAGCGCTTCCATAAGATCTGTTGCCACGGATGGCATGAACATATGGCTGAGACCGTCGTACAGCTTTGTCTCGACATACGGTTCGCCTCCCACTTCATTGACATAGATAGCAAAGTCGCGGTCAGCGTAGACCTGAAGGTCATTGGACCCTTGAAGAATAAGGGTCGGGGCTTTCAACTTTTTGATTGTCTCAATAGCGCTATAATGCTCGAGGATATACATGTAGTAGGCGGGGAAGTCGTAGACCGTTGCATCAGCGTCAAGAGCCTCCGCCTCCGACATTAATTCAAGTGCCTTGCGCTCCGCAACCCAGCCTTCCTGAGCCTGGCGTATTAGCTCGACAGACTCGACCATGCCGTTAGCTTCATAATACTCTATGGCTAATTCCTGTTGGTCGTCAAGCACATCCATGAGGCTCCTGGGCGTGCCGGCAAAGAGGATCATTCCTGCGGCGTCGGCGCCTTCGTCAAGAAACAGCGGAGCTAGCATCCCTCCCTGGCTGTGGCCCAGTAAATACACTCTATCGGGATCGACGCCCGGCTGCTTCTTTGCTAATTCAACGGCGGCTATGACGTCGCGCACGTACTCGTCGTATACGCTGTAGCCTCTCTCAGATGTGATTTCCGGGTAGACATAGTTCCTTTTTGAATAACGGAGCGTGGCTATGCCTTGTTCTGCCAGACCTTGGGCAATCTGTCCAAAAACGCGGTTTGCCCCCGCGATCTCGTCGTAATCCGTCGCGCCTGAACCCTGTACAAGCACAATAGCCGGAACGAGTTTTGACGTGTCATCCGGCAAAACTGCCCTGCCTTCCAAGGGGAATCCTTCGCCGGCATCAACAATGACGGATATCTCAGTAAATCCGGATGGCATCAGGATTGGCTCTTCTGCCATTGTATGAGGCAGAAGAGCCAATCCTTCAATAAGCCCGCTATCACCCACCGTGACAATGAGGTCAAACACCCCGTTTTCTGATGCGAGTACAATGCCGAACATCCAATATCCGCCCTGTTGGGCCGGTCCTGTGAGAGTGGTGACTTCAACAACCTTGCCGGTATAGCTGAGTACACCCCGGATGCCGCCCATCTGTGTTATGTCGTTGATAAGCAATTCGGACAGGAACGACTCAGCGGCGTCGGCATCCCCTGCCGTGAACGATAAAAGAAAACGGGCAACAGTTAAACCGGCGCTTAACTCCCCATTTTCTTTTTCATACAGGTCGATGCGGTAAAGCGCATAAGCGACCTCGGCGCGAGTGGCTGCTTGCTTGGGGTAAAAGTATTTGCCGCCATCAGGGTCATCAACGGCTGTCATAATTCCGGCGTAGTACATCTCCGTGACGCCCGGAATTGCCCAGGAACTGATCATGTCCCTGTCAAGGAATGGTAGTGTGAATAACGCAAAAGAGGTATCGAGTCCATTGGAAGTATCGCCGCCGACCAAATAACGGGACAAAAGTGTGGCCAGTTCTTCGCGCGTAATGGGTTTTTCCGGCGAGAATGTCGTTTTTGACGTGCCGTTTACATAATCCTTTTCCCTTGCCCATGCGACATAAGGCGCATAATAGGCTGTCAGTATGACGTCGGCAAAACCGGAGTCAGTATAACCTGACACGTCTTCGTCTGTGAGGCGGCCCAGTGCGGTCACGAACATACCGCGCGTCATCGCGTCTGCCGGAGAAAATAGTGTTTCTGATGTGCCCTGGAATACGTCTTTCGTATTCATATATGATACAGCGTCGTAATACCAATCGGTTTCCTGCACGTCTGCAAACGGGTTTTCCCACTCATTCGCCGCCGCTGCGAAAGCGGAAGGTAGCAGCGTAAGGAACATAGCAAGGCACAGAATCAGCGCCGGGACGCGGGACTGTCTATTTCTTTTTATCATTTTTTTATCCATCCTTTTTGTTTTATTGCCCGGCAATCGCTTATCCACCCATAGCGACAGGGACAAAAATGATAGCGTCTCCTTGGTGCAATAACGTATTCGTACCTTCAAAGTTGTGTGCCAGAGTTCCGTTTATAATAGCTAAGACTGTGTTTTGCAGCGCCTGCTTCCGGGGGTCATAGATTTCTTCCGCTAGCGCAGGTCCGAATGATGAGTCAAGGTTTTTGAGGAGTTCACCAAATGTCGATCCTTCTTCCAGTTCCACGGCTACAACCTTTTTCCCGGCGCTTAGTTCCGCCGACGACTCAAGGTGCAATAAAAACTTAATACTTACAGTCACCAGCAGAGCCTCCCTTTACGTTGAACCACCCCGGCGCTCCGCGCCACCCCAGAGGGGAATTATTGGTGTTCCTATTTTTCATTGGATATTTGACGCTACCCATCGAGCAAGTTAAAATGCGGTGTCAATGTCCAGTAATCCAAGTTCCTCCAGTTTTTTTCTGCTTGGCATGGTCGTTACCGTATCCCAGTCCATCGCCTGCAGAAATTCTTTGCCGATTCGTTCTTCGTCAATCGTAACCCCCTTTAGCGGCCCGTCTTCATGGGGCGGCCTCCCGGCGACCCTGTCAGGAAAGTTTTGCTGCAGAATGCTCACGCCCTCGCGCAAGCCAAACAGATGGCGTATATTGGCGATCCGCTCTCCGGCAAGGAAATACTCATCATAGGTCATATCCCAGCCTGTAACAGAATTAATGAAATTCATAAACGTAGTTGCATCCGGCAAATTCCAAACAACGAGTTTGCAGGTCCCCAAGCTCTGTACCACATGCATAAAATTATTTGCATACATATAGCCCGGCTGCATGTTATACTGCGTCGTTCTATCATACGGAGGCCCCGGGGTGCCGGGGAGAGTTTTTCCCGGTCCTTGGGGATGGCGGGCGGGAGTAGCGTCCATCTTGTAGGCGAGAGCCCACTGCAATCCGTATTTTGGATTATGGGCAGCAAATTCCTGTCCTCTCATATGCATGGCATATTCCTCGGATCCTTTGCCAATCTTCTCTGATGCGACTCTGACTCCATCGGCAAGGATATCACCGATACCTTCCCGGTAAGCGATTTTTTCCGTCAAAGCCACGATTGATTTATGGTTTCCCCAGGTCAACTCCAGACCATTCGTATCTTCTTTGGTTATTAGCCCATTCTCATAGCACTCAATTGCAAAAGCCACAGTTCCGCCGGCGGAAATAGCATCGAGCCCTTTGCGGTTGCAGATGTCATTTGCCATGATAATGGAATCGAGGTCATCGTTAAGACTTATACTTCCAAACATACCCAGTGTTTCATATTCCGGCTTTTTTGCCCCTTCCGGGTATTTGTATTCCCCCGTCCCTTCCTTCATGAGCCCTCCGCAGGCTATGGGGCACCTGTAGCATCCGTATTTGCGCTTCTGTTTTGTAATTATGACTTCAGCGCCGATTTTTTCCGGGTTAGGAAAGTCGCGCACCATATTGCTGCCCCAGTTTTTGACAGGGGAATCCCCTGCCGTGCACAGGGGGACAAAGATGCTCGAGGTGCCGAACTCATTTAATGGTTTATACGCCGGGTCCAGCTTTGTGTTTTTTCTGAGGTCTATAGTCCCTTGCTCGTCGGCTATGGGAACAGGCAGTTTGCCTCTAACCGCCAGCGCTTTGAGCTTTTTGGAGCCCATAACGGCGCCCAGGCCTGAGCGGGCTGCTATGCGCCCATGATCGTTCACTATGCCGGATATCAGGGAGAGCTTTTCTCCCGGAGGTCCGATAGCGGCAACGGCAACGTCCTTTCCAAGTTCTGCTTTGAGAGTGTCGTCCGTCTCAAAGCAGTCGCATTTGCCCCATAGGTGGCCTGCGTCCCTGAGTTCAGGTCTGCCTTCGTCTATGAAGAGGTAGACGGGTTTTGCTGAAATGCCGGTAAAAAATACCGCATCAAAACCGGTAAACCTCAGGTTCGGGCCGAAAACGCCCCCCGAATTTGCATCGCCCCATCCCCCTGTCAGCGGCGACTTGCCAACTACTGTGTATCGGGAGCCGCCCAGCGCCGGTGTTCCTGACAGAGGCCCTGTAATAAACCCCAGGATATTTTCCGGACCCAGAGGGTCGACGTGGGGTTTCATTCTCTCATAGAGTATCCGGGCGCCAAGGCCGTAGCCTCCGATAAAATCGCGCGCCAGCCTCTCGTCAAGTTGCTCTTCCCTAAATGTGCCCTGCTCAAGATCGACCCAGAGCATTTTTCCCATAAAGCCGTTTGCCATAACGTAACCTCCAAAACTATTAAATATTCCTTGCTATCGAAAACGCCATGCCGGTAGCGTTCATAATGTTCTTCTGGGCGATGCAGTCGCCGACCATGTAATATTCGGGCGTACAGAGGCACAGCCCCTCGGCAGCCTCCCACAGCGGGCGCTGGCCGGTCGCATAAATAACGGTGTCGGCGCTGAAACTCTTTTCGCCGTCCGGACCTTTGCAGTTGACGCCGTCCGGAGTTATTTCCACCGCCGCAGTGTTGAAGTACATTTCAATGCCCAGCCTTTTGATTTCGAGCTCAAGCGCCCAGACGTGCATGTGGTTGCCTCCGTTTGCTATCGAGTCGAGCATTTCAACGACCGTGACCTTGCGCCCCAGCGACGACAGGTATATCGCAAGTTCCACGCCGACAAGCCCGGCGCCGAGGATGACGACGGTGTCCCCGGTTTTTTCGGGATTCTCATAGGCTTCCTCTGCCGAGAGTACATTGCCGCCGTCTATGCCGGGTATGGGCAGTTTTACAGGGCGGGCGCCAAGCGCGGCTATCAGGACATCCGCGCCCGAGGCAGCCGCGTATTCGGGTGTTACCTCTGTGTTTAGCCTCACGTCAACGCCGGCATCCACGACTTTTTTTGCCTGGCGTTCAAGATATGCGGACAGCTTTTTCTTGAACGGCACGTTTTCCTCGCAGAGCAGCGCCCCGCCAAGTTTGTCCGTCTTTTCGCAGAGAATTACGTCATGTCCGCGTTCCGCGCATGTCAGCGCGGCCTGCATCCCGGCGACTCCGCCGCCCGCTATCAGCACTTTTTTCTTCACGGCAGGCGGTATCGCGTATTTCATCTCCGCCTCGAAACCGGTCTCCGGATTGATAGCGCAGCGGAACTGTCCGGTGTTGTGAAGGTTTGAGAAGCAGTTCAGGCAGCGCATGCAGGTGTTGATCCCGGAAGCCCTGCCGGAGCGGATCTTTCGCGGGATGTCCGGATCTGCGATCAGGCCCCGGGCGACTTCAACGACGTCCGCTTTGCCGGAGGCTATTATGTCTTCCATCAAATCGGGGTCGCTCAGGGCGCCTACTGTCGCCACATGGCATTTTACGTGTTTCTTTATCTCCGCCGCATACTGCACGTTGCAGCCGTCCGGTAGGAACATGCTAGGATGCGTAACCGTGAACACTTCATTGACCTCGTGGCTTCCCGCAGAGACGTGGAGGAGGTTCACATGCTCCTCAACCTGCTTTGAGAACCTGATGCCCTCCTCGATGCCGTATCCCCCGTCGTAACACTCGCTACCGCTGATGCGCAACTCGATCGGGAATCCGGGGCCTACGGCTTTTCTGACGGCCTTCAGGATTTCGACCGCGAGGCGTGAGCGGTTTTCGATGTCCGGGCCGCCCCACTTGTCCTTTCTGGTATTGAGTTTTTTCGAGAGGAACTGCGAGATCAGCCAGCCGTGGCCGCCATGTACCATCACCATACCGAAGCCGCACGACTTGACAAATGCCGCCGCTTTGGCGTATTTGTCTATCGTATGCCAGATGATTTCTTCTGGCATTTCATGGATGGGATGGCCGTCGATCTCATCTTCGACCGGACCGTATGTCGGGCCGGGCGCATCCTCGCCCCTGTTTGCACTCGTGCCGGTGTGCATGAGCTGAATCGTGCTCACAGCGCCTTGCCTCTTTATCGCGTCCGCGACCATGTAGAGCATGTCCCTCGAGTGCGGGTCGTCTAGCCGGACCGAGCGGGGTCCCATGGATCCAAGGGTGCTGTCGACCATGCACATTCCGACCGCGACGCTCGCCGCCCCCCCTTTTGCCTTTCGTTCGTAGTAGCAAATCGCTTCCGGCGGCAAAATGCCGAACCGATCTTGTGCCATGTAGCCTGTCGGCGACGCGAAGATGCGGTTTCGGAATATCGTGTTGCCGATTATTATGGGTTTAAACAGATTGGGATACCTGAAGCCATCCATGGTTTTCACCTTTCACGCGTTATTATTGCCCGCGTCCCTTTCTTGAATACATAAATTTTAGCTTTATAGGCGTTTACTGTCAAGCAAGTTTATTGTTTTGAAGTTCCGGCAAAGTATGATATACTCAACGCTATGAAAAAAGTACAGATTTACACAGATGGCGCTTGCAGCGGGAATCCCGGGCCCGGGGGCTGGGGGGCGATACTCATATACGGCACTGTAAAAAAGGAGCTTTCCGGCGGCGAGGCGAATACGACGAACAACCGCATGGAGCTCATTTCGGTGATAACGGCGCTGGAGGCTCTGCGAGAGCCTTGTGAGGTCGAACTCTACACGGATTCGCAATATGTCGCTAACGCCGTCAGTTTAGGTTGGCTTGATTCCTGGGAAAAGAGAGGGTGGAGACGAAAAGGCGGCGATGTTAAAAATCCCGACCTTTGGAAAAAGCTCGTCCCGTTGCTGGAAAATCACAGGGTATCTTTTATCTGGATAAAGGGGCACTCAGAGAACGAATACAACGAACGCTGCGACGAGCTGGCGGTGGCTGAGCGAAAGAAATTTGCGACCAGCTGACCCATGAACCCTCGCACTCTCGTCTCCTGATCTCTGACCCCTGACCCCTGCCCCCTTGCGGTCGTCAGACCGCGTTATGTTTCGACTGTAAGCTGGTCTTTCAGGATAACGTCGTGCGCGCCTCCTTCAACGATGGAGGTTGCGGAGACGAGGGTGAGCTTAGCTTTTTCCTGAAGCTCTGAAATCGACAGGGCGCCGCAGTTGCACATCGCAGAGCGAATCTTCCCGAGAGTTATGCTCACATTGTCTTTCAGACTCCCGGCATATGGGACATAGGAGTCAACGCCTTCCTCAAAAGACAATGCCTGAGCTCCGCCGAGATTGTAGCGCTGCCAGTTGCGCGCGCGAGACGAGCCTTCGCCCCAATACTCTTTCATATAGTTACCGCCTATAATGACCCGATTGGTGGGGCTCTCGTCAAACCTTGCGAAATATCTCCCGAGCATCAGGAAATCCGCGCCCATCGCGAGGGCGAGCGTACAGTGGTAGTCAAGGACGATGCCGCCGTCAGAGCAAAGCGGGATATATACCCCGGTGCGCTCGAAATACTCATTTCTTGCGCTGCAGACATCGATAAGCGCCGTAGCCTGCCCGCGCCCAATGCCTTTTTGTTCGCGCGTGATGCAAATAGAACCGCCTCCTATGCCGACTTTGATAAAATCAGCGCCGCAGTCGGCGAGAAAACGGAAGCCGTCGCCGTCGACGATGTTGCCGGCGCCGATTTTGATGTCATCGCCATATTCTTTTCGCACCCAGGCGAGCGTGTTTCCCTGCCATTCAGAAAAACCTTCCGATGAATCGATGCAGAATATGTCGGCTCCTGCTTCAATGAGCGCGGGGATGCGCTCTGCATAGTCATGGGTATTGATTCCTGCGCCGACAACGTATTTTTTATGCGAGTCCAGCAGCTCGTAAGGGTTTTCCTTGTGTGAGTCATAGTCTTTACGGAAAACCATATGCGTCAGCTTGTCCGCTTCATCGACGATTGGAAGGCAGTTAAGTTTGTTGTCCCAGATGATATCGTTTGCTTCGCTGAGCAAGGTGCCGGAAGGGGCGGTGACGAGCTTGTCGATCGGGGTCATGAAATCGCGGACGGTTTCCGAGCCATCCATACGGCTGACACGGTAATCGCGGCTGGTAACAAGACCGACGAGCTTACCATTTGGCTTGCCGTCCGAGGTGACAGCGACGGTCGAATGCCCGGTTTTTGCTTTCAGCGCCAGTATGTCGCGCAGCGTCGCATCGGGGCTGATGTTTGAGTCGCTGACTACAAATCCCGCTTTGTATGATTTTACTTTGCTGACCATTGCGGCCTGGCTTTCTATCGATTGCGAGCAGTAAATAAATGACACGCCGCCCTCTATTGCAAGCGCGACAGCCATTTTGTCATCGGATACAGATTGCATGATGGCGGAGGATAGCGGGATGTTGATATGCATTTGCGGAACCTCGCCGCGCCGGTACTTGACAAGCGGGGTTTTTAAGCTGACGTTGTCGGGCGTGCTGTCCGCGCCGGAGTATCCGGGTACAAGCAGGTACTCGCTGAAAGTGCGCGACGGCTCGCGGAAAAAATATGCCATATTAATCGTCCTTTCCGCCGCAAAATGTGTTTCGGCGCTTTAATTTAGTATAACATAGTACGGGCTGAACAATCAAGAATCCAATTTTCAAAAAAATTTCTACTTTATTCATGCAATATACATAATGTTTGTCTATAATGTCCGATATTCTGATTATTCGGGGAGGCAGAGACATGCATCGCGATGACTTTGACGAAGGAGAAAGTGTGAATGCGCACGCCCTGACGGAAGCGCAGGGCGATGAACAGGGTGGTCAATGCTATCCCGCTGATTATTGTGCGGAAGCCCCGGCGGGAGCGCCGGCTGAGCGAACGGACGCACCTGTTCCTGAAAAAATTGTTTTTACGCCGCGCGGGTTCGCCACGAATAACTTTGAGCGAAACTTTGCGCCGCGTATTGACGAATGGAGCGAGCCGAGCTACAGTCAGGCACACGAAACCACGCCTGATATGTACACACCCGGGATCTATGCGAATGACCTTCATTCCCGTTGGCGCGAAAATGATGTTGAATCGGAAAACAAAACCCGGAGGAGAACCGGCCGGTACGGCAGGTTCATACGTGTTGCATGCCTTATCCTTGCTTGTGTGATACTCAGCGGCGCGGGGGCTTTTGGCGTTGTCGAATATAGATTCAGCAAGGGCGATTTTAATGTCATAAACCAAGTTATTCTCGGAGGAAGCGCATACGAGCAAAACAACAGCAGCTTGTCCGCCCCGGTTTCTACCAACGGCATGGGGATGTCTGCGGAGGACATCTATACCATGGCGTGTACGCAAGTTGTGGGCATCACGACAAAAGCTGATATTGCAGGCAGCGGTGGGATGTTTTTCGGTTATCCTTCCTCGAGTTCGACGGTAGCTGTCACCGGCTCCGGGTTTATTGTGTCAAGCGATGGGTACATCCTCACCAATTATCACGTGGTTGAAACCTCATATATTAATGACTGGCCGCTTATGGTGCGCACAAATGATGGTACTGAGTATGAAGCCGAGGTGGTCGGTTACGAATCGAGCAACGATGTGGCGCTAATCAAAATTGCTGCCACCGGGCTTAATCCCGCTGTTATTGCAAACAGTGACAATATTAATGTCGGGCAGGCTTTATACGCGGTTGGCAACCCGCTCGGCGAGCTAACATATACTATGACCGAAGGCATAGTATCCGCGCGAAACAGAGAGGTTTCCGTAGAAGGAAAAACAATCAATACGTTCCAGTTCAGCGCGGCGGTTAACTCCGGGAATTCGGGAGGGCCGCTTTACGACACCAGCGGTGAGGTAATCGGCATCGTCACGGCCAAGCCGATGACGGCTTCTGTCGAGGGAATCGGTTTTGCGATACCTATAAACGACGCGATCGTGATCGCGGCTGAACTGATCGAGTTCGGGTATATTACCGGCAGGCCGCTAATAGGCATCACAGC
>JGI24702J35022_10002261_pt1 | contig 11828 bp, 8 predicted proteins | sample TergutTh196P4_FD_35022 | JGI IMG/M metagenome (IMG submission 35022)
ATACCTATTTCAAAGGAGTGAATATCTTCGGGAACAATCCCAATAATTTCAATCTCCGGTTCTTCACCGGTCAATGCGAGCATATCAATAATCTTTTTTACTCCAACATCATGCATTGTAAACTTATTACCTTTTTCAAGCAGATGTTTTGCATGGAATCTATATATACTCCCCGGAGTATCATCAATTTTCAATGCATCAATAATAACTATTTTTTCTCTTCCGCTCATTACAGAGAGAAGATCATAACCGAGTGTTCCTCCATCTGCCAATTCAACATCTTTTAGTTTATTCTTAGCTGATGATTCGATTATTTCATTAACTATAAATACACCCAATCCGTCATCTTTATGTAGAATACTACCTACCCCCAGAATAAGAACCTTTTTTTTCTTCATATTTCCCATACTTTTTATAACAATTTAGGCTAATGACACTCCATACACTTCTGAGGTCCCTTATTCTGTGAGATATGACAATCAACACATAAACCATGCAGTCTATTATACCCCTTATCGCCCCTGTGGCATTGCGCACATTCTTTTATACGGTCATCATTGCCCTTCTTATGATGACAATCAATACATTTAATACCATGCTGTTCATGTACGCTATGCGACATTGTTACTGCGCCGACATTCCCTTTATACAACGTTCCGTCTACCTTATCTCCATAAGCAGTAATCTTTGTTATAACCACTTTATCGGTATCAACACGATTACCACCTTGAGTCCATGGATCGATCTCACAGGCAAAAAATATTATAGAGAAAAGAAAGCACAAAAAAAGAGGGAAAAGCTTAAAAATTTTCACATTACTTCTCCTTATTTTAAATTATAAAATGTACTTTAAAGTATGTATTACATGGTATTGTTAAACTGACTTTTCAATTATATCAATTATATACAATATCCACGCAAAAAATAATAGCTTATTCTTACTTTATCTTTCTGATAGGATATATCATTGATAAAACAACAAAAAATCAATCATTTTTTAATTTTACAACAAAATATTGCAAAATATTACTGTGGTGATCCGCTGTGGAGGCTACAAAAAAGAGTCCTTTTCATTAAATTTAGCATTTTGAAACTCTTGATTAAAAAAAATGATATGATACCCAAAAGTTAGACAAAAAAAGTCTAATATTTGGGGGGCTGTCCAAAATCAAGGGGTTTAAATTCATAAAACAGCCAAATTTGTATATTTATGAGTTTAAATCCTCTTATAACCTTTATCAATCATTGTTGCATCTATAAAATTTGTAATTATATCCTCTACTGCAAGATCATAATTTGAATCCTCATTAACTTTTGAAATCTTTATGGATTTAACATAATATTTACAGTCATCACAATAGTATGCGCGATAAAGGCTGTTATCTTCAAATTCAAAATATCCATGTTTTGATTGTTCGGTACTACCGCAAGTTGGACATGTTAATCTTGGGAAACTCCAATCATTTTCGCATATAGAACAGTGAAGATATAGTTTATTATCCTTAGACTCAACTATTTTGCTAATATTCGGAAGGTAGCCGCAAAAGGGGCATTTATTTTCAAAATATTCATCTTTAGCAAAATCCATTTTTGACTGATTTCTTAATTCAATCAACATAGGTTTAAACAGATTATGTATAACAAAAATGAATTCATCTATTGCAAGATTGTATTTTCTACATCTATTTTCCAAATCTACAAATTCCAATTTTAACAATTTGCTAATAATAAAATCAGCATCATTTCCAAAACTATCTAATAAAAGAGCAAAATTCATACCTTTATTCGTTTTAGAAATTATTGCCGTTAATTTTTTCAGCAAGCCATAAAGCTCATTTTTTAATTCATCATGAAAAGATATATTATCAATAATTAAAGCCGGTGATATATCATATTGAAAAAAATTTTTGCCTTTTAATAAATTTTCATATTCGGGAGCAGATTCTTCCTGAGCGAGGAATATCTCCATATAAAAATTAAATAATTCAGGAGTCAGCGACCTATACTCTGATATGAATCCCTCTTTCTGTTTTAAAGAATCGCTATGCTTTATCATTAATTAGTTTTATTCCTTTTTTTGTCATAATATTCCGACACACCCAAAAGAGACCCGCTAAAAGCGAGTCTCTTTTTGGATATTAGTCTATTGTTAGGATTATGCATCTTTTGTTAAAGATTTTGAAATCTTATATGCCGCCTTCTTTAACATTGGTATCCCCATTGTAAAAGAAGAAAGAAGCGCATATACATTATGTGTAGCTTCAACATTAGTCATTTTAATTTCAAACTTTTTAGTATCAAGCGGAAGTCCATATTTCTCAGGATTATCTCTCAATACAGTGATAACTCCAAGACCATGGAACTGATCCAAACCATAAACGTTAGCGCCTGGATAGCCTTCAGCTTTAAGAACTTTAACCCTTGCCTTTGCATATTTTATCATCTTTAATCTGTAATCAAAAAGTAATGCATTTGAAGGACAAACAGAAACGCATGCAGGTATGGCTCTTGTATTTAATGTACAAGCATTGCATTTGTGTGATTTCTCCCTTTTAAGAATTTTCTGTCCGGCATCATTTACAAAATTGATTTCGCTGAGTTCAGGAACCTTATAAATACATGAGTTAACACAAGCGCTGCATCCTATACATTTATCCTGATCAATAACTGTCCACTCATTTTGTTTAAAGATAGCCTTTTCAGGACATGCGTTCAAACAATTTGCATCATTACAGTGAAAACACTTTTTGTGCATAATTGTCCAAATAGGACGGTTAGCATCACTCCTATCTACAGGAAAGAAGACAACATGATTCCATGTTTTAGCCGTGAGCTTCTTAGGATTTGTAACTTCAGGTCCTTCAAAAAATGTGGTCTCCTCAGCAGGGAGTCCATTCCACTGTTTACATGCAACCTGACATCCTCTGCAGCCTTGACATTTTGATGTATCTACTAAAAACGCTTTTTCTGCCATGTTTCTCCCTCCTTATGCCTTCTCTATATTTACCAAAAAGGCTTTATATTCTGGTATTGCTGAGTTTGGATCACCGGCAAATGGAGTTAATACATTACTCGAATCACCTGTTGAAGCGCCTCCATGTCCAAAATGCCATATCATACCAACCATTTCTACCATTCTGCCGTCTACTTTAAATGGCTGCACCCTGTCTGTTACAAGAGCAAAAGATTCTATAGAACCTCTTGCAGAACTGATCTTAACCTTGTCGCCATTTTTAATCCCTTTAGTTTTAGCAAGAGATAAACTTATTTCACAGAACATGTCCGGAACAAGTTCATTAAGCCATGGGAGATTTCTTGTCATAGCCCCGGCTTGCCAATGTTCAACTACCCTATATGTTGTTCCAACATAAGGGAATCTTGCAGTTGTTCCTGTCTGTGATTTACCTATATCGGATATAGTAACTCCCGGATTTAGTTGATGTGAATTCATTAGATTTTTTACAACAGTTTCAAATGGTTCAAAATGCTCAGGTAAAGGTCCGTCATTAAGGAATTGGGAAAATAATCTGCCGACGCCCTCTGCAACCATAATAAACGGAAGTCTATCACTTGGACCGAAAGTAGCTCCTCCATCGGGAATATCACCTGTCCATTTGCTGCCTGTCCATTTTACTACGGCTCTCTTAGGATCATATGGTTCCCCTTTCAAATTAACGCTTGCTCTGTTATAAATAATCCTTCTATTAAGAGGCCATGCCCATGACCATTCGGGATAAAGACCTATCTTGTTAGAAACATCTTTAAGCCCCCTTCTTGCCATTTGGTTTCCGGCTTCAGTATAAGAACCGCTATATATCCATGTACCGCATGCAGTTGTTCCGTCATCTTTAAGCTTTGTAAAATCTTCCAACAATTTTCCTTTTTTGCCGTCGCTGCCGATATAATAGCCGTTAATCTCTTTAGCTACCATATGCGGATCTGCTTCATGATCATCAGGAGAGTGCCGATAGTTCCAATCCGCTTTAATAATAGGATCAGGGAATGCAACTTTTTTCCCCGCCTTTATATCTGCATCATAAAGACCTCTGATTTTAATAAAGAGTTCATCGATTAAATCCAGATCAGATATGGAATTGCCCGGTCCTTGCTGAGCCTTATATCTCCACTGAGTCCATCTTCCGGAGTTAGCGACACTCCCTTCTTTTTCAACAGATGAAACCATAGGCAGCAAGAATACCTCTGTCTTGATACTTGCAGGATTCACTCCTTGCTTCTTCCAGAAAATTGATGTATCGGTTTCCCAAAGATCTGCGCATATCAGCCAATCGAGTCTTCCAAGGGCTTGATTTATTAAGTTAGCATTTGGACCGCCTACTACAGGATTTGTTCCCATAAATATTGCACCTTTGTGCTGACCTTTATACATATCTTCAAACATTACCATGTATGGAGTAGGTTTATGCGCCTTTGGAAGATAATCATAGCCAAAATCATTCTCTTTAGTTGCATTCTCACCAAACCATGCTTTAAGCATACTTATAAGATACTTAGGTTTATTTCCCCACCAGTTTATACTCTTCGGATCATTTGTCTTTGGAGTATTATTATTAATATATGCTTCAAGATTACGATCCTTATATTGAGGCGCTTCCATATAACCTGTAATAATATGCCATAGCAGACCATGGTCGGTTGATCCCTGAACATTGGACTCTCCTCTTAGAGCATTAATTCCGCCGCCTGCCATGCCCATGTTACCCATTAGCATTTGAAGTATTGAATAAGCGCGTATAATTTGTACGCCAATTGTATGTTGAGTAGCGCCCATTGCATACATAATTGTTGCAGACCTATCCGGTTTATGAGTAGAAACATAAAGTTCGGCTACCTTATGAAATACTTCAACCGGACAGCCTGTTATTGAACTTACCTTATCCGGCGTATATCTTTCAAAATGCTTCTTCATCAATTGATATACACAGTTAGGATCCTGTAAGGTCATATCTTTTTTTGGAATACCTTTATCATCTACCTGATATTGCCATGAATCTCTTACTGCATATGTTCTCTTTCCGCTGTCATAACCGGAAAAAATTCCATCATTAAATGAGAATGAAGGATTTATTAAATATGCTGCATTAGTATATTCTTTAACATACTCTTCTTGTATTAAATTATTTTGTAGAGCATAATTAATGATACCGCCTATAAATGTTATATCCGTACCGGGTCTTATCGGAGCATATAGATCTGCAAGCGATGAAGTCTTTGTAAATCTTGGGTCAACATTTATTAATTTGCCGCCTCTTTCTCTCGCTTCCAAAACATATTTAAATGATATTGGGTGATTCTCTGCTGCATTACTACCAATTATAAGAACTACGTCTGCGTTTTGAATATCTATCCAGTGATTTGTCATTGCGCCGCGACCAAATGTAGCTGCCAAACTGGCAACTGTTGAACTGTGTCAAATCCGCGCCTGATGTTCAAGATAGGTAATACCCATTAAACGGGCAAACTTAGACCATACATAACACTCTTCATTATCAAGAGCTGCTCCGCCTAATCCTACTATACCGGCAGTACGGTTAGCGGTTATGTTATTCTCTTTTTCAATAAATGTCTTATCTCTTGCGTCTTTAATTCTTTCTGCCATCATTTCAAAGGCTTTTTCCCATGCGATCTCTTCCCATTGGGTTCCGCCCGGTTTTCTGTATTGAACCTTATCAAGTCTCTTATTAATCGGATTACAAGCAACCTGATATAGAGCAGCGCCTTTTGAACACAAACTTCCTTTATTGATAGGATGATCAGGATCACCTTCAATATTTACAATCTTTCCGTCTCGCGCAGAAACTATAAGGCTGCAACCTACACCACAATAGGGGCATATAGTTGTACTCTCTTTTGCACCTTTTAGTTTGTCCGGAAACGGTTTACAACCGGTCAAAAAAGAAGTACCTCCGAAAAAAACTCCAACGGCTGTTGCTCCAGACAGTTTAAGAAAATCTTTTCTGGTAACAGGCATAAACATCCTCCTAAAAATTATTTTATATATCATTAAAACTTGTTTGAGTGATTACAGATAATTCTTTCTTAAAAAAATTATTTATCAAGCATTCAAGCATTTGAACTATTTGCATTTTTTATAAATGTCAACATTAATTTTTTTTATTCATGTATTTAGTTTGTCATAATATTTAAAAGAAAATCAACCGGAGTAATAAATTGTAACAAATTGTAACAAATTGTATATTGTTGCAATAATTACACCTTATTATTAATTATAAAAAATTAATATTTTTTAAAAATTTAGACATAGCCGGCAAATGTTATAAATATATGATATTTTTTATATTCAATAATAATTTTTTTTCTTTTTACATACTCAATAATTGAATTGACTATAGTGAGATAATAATATTATCTAAATTAAATCTAGTTAAATGACATTTAAAATCTTCTGATATAAAGGAAATACCGTGAATAAGAAAACGACTATAATTTTTTTAACATTACTTATATTATTTCTCATTATAAAGTATATTTCAAACTTCTATATAGATTATGAATGGTTTAAGATAAATAATGGCGTTAATATTTTCTGGACGCTCTTTTTTACAAAGTTCAATGTTCAGATGATATTCGGAGCTTCATTTATCGGTATATTTATGCTTAATTTTTTCCTCTTAGGATTATTAGGGGGGAAAGGAAGATTTTTTGTAGAAAATTTTCTTGATAGGATTAAAATTCCGGCAATAGGATCATCAAGGCGTCTTCTGCTCCTGATTTTAACAGGCGTAATTATATTCATTGGTTTTGTAATGGGCGGAACAGCATCTGCTTTTTGGAAAGAGTATCTTATGTATAAAAATTCCGTAGCATTTACAGGATTTCCGGCAGACCCGATTTTTAATAAAGATATAGGCTTTTATGTTTTCTCCCTGCCCTTTTACCAATTTTTGTACAATTGGTTTATGTCAACTATAATGATTATCACTATTTTTTCTATTATTATACATTTTTTTAATGGCGGAATATTTTTTAGAAACGGAAAGCTCGATTTCTCATTATTCTGCAGAGTGCATATATCAATACTCCTTGCTGTTCTTGTAATACTCTACGGATTAGGATATCAGTTGTCTGCATATGAGATTTTATATTTACAGCTTGGAAAATTTTACGGAGCAGGTTATACTGCAGTAAACTCAAAGCTCATAGCTTATAGAGCGGCGGAGATTATTTCATTCATTGCAGGCGCTCTGCTTTTATTTAATGTCTTTAAAAAAAGTTTTAAACTCCCGGTAATAGTAATGCTTACGCTTATACCAGTATATTTTATTCTCGGAACCGTTTATCCGCAACTTCAACAGAGATTCATTGTTATTCCCAATGAGCTTGATAAGGAGCAGCCATTCATTCAGAATAACATAGATTTTACAAGGATCGCATATGGGATAAATCATGTTGAAGAGATACCATTCGAGAACAGCAAAAACTTAACCTATAGAGATATATTAACAAACAAAGATACAATGGAGAGTGTGAGATTATGGGATTGGCGTCCCCTCAAGCAAACATATAAACAACTGCAAGAACTTAAACAGTACTATTTTTTTAACGATGTGGATATTGACAGATATATAATAGATAATAAAAAAATTGCAGTAAACATATCAGCCCGCGAGCTCTCCATAGACGGACTTGGCAAAAACACTCAAACATGGCAGAATAAGCATCTCATCTACACACACGGATACGGAGCAGCCATGAGCAGGGTTGACCGAATATCATCAGAGGGACTCCCTGTCTTTTTAATTAAGGATATCCCGCCAAAAACAGAGATCGACATAAAAATAGACAGACCGGAAATATATTACGGAGAACATAAAAATTCCTATGTAATAACTAATACCTCTATAAAACCCGGCGAGTTTGATTACCCTTCCGGTGATGAAAATAAATACAGTACCTATAGCGGAACAGGCGGCATTAAACTCGATTCTCTCTTTAAACGAATCATGGTATCTGCCGCATTCGGAGACATGAACCTGCTAATATCCGGAAATATAAACAGAGAAAGCAGAGTATTATTCAGAAGAAATATTACTGAAATAGTAAATTCATTTGTTCCCTTTCTTGAAATTGATGATGATCCCTATCTTGTAATAGATGAAGGTAAACTTTACTGGATAATAGATGCATATACTCAGACAGATCAGTTCCCATATTCAACACCAATATATGTAAAAGGTAAAGATCTAAACTACATAAGAAATTCTGTTAAAATAATTATTGATGCATACAATGGAAAAATCGGCTGCTATATCTCCGATGAAAATGATCCTATAATAAAAGCCTATGCAAAGATATTTCCTGATATATTTAAAGACTTAAAAGAGATACCTGAAGGATTAAAAGCCCATATAAGATATCCCGAAACAATATTCAATATTCAGAGTCAGATACTTCTTAAATATCACATGACTAATCCCAATGTATTTTACAATAACGAAGACATGTGGTCAATACCGCTTCAAATCAGCGGAGATAAAGAAGGACCTGTTCAGAGTTACTACTTGGTAACAACTCTTCCTAATGAAAAAATGAGCGAGTTTATACTTATACTGCCCTTTACTCCGTACAAAAAACATAATATGCTCGCATTCCTTATAGCAAAATGCGATTTGCCGGACTACGGAAAACTTCAACTCTACATACTGCCAAAGGATAAACTCAATTACGGACCTATGCAGATAGAGGCAAGGATAAATCAGGATCCGGAAATATCAAAGCAGCTAACTCTATGGAGTCAAAAAGGTACTGGCGTAATAAGAGGAAATATGTTAGCCATACCTGTTAATGAATCAATAATATATATTGAGCCATTATACTTAAAGGCTGAAGCCAGTGAAATGCCTGAACTTAAAAAAGTTATAGTATCATTTGCGGATATGATTATCATGGAAAATGATTTGCCAACTGCATTGGAAAGATTATTTCTTAGTAGTAATTTCATGTCGCAGCACAGCAAAGAGAATACTCAAGGCATGAATTTAAAAGCATTAGCGGACAGAGCCTCATATCATTTTTCCAAAGCAGAGGAGTTTATGCGCGCAGGGAATTGGAAAAACTATGGCGAAGAGCTTGAGAACTTAAAAAATATTCTAAACCAGATGAAAAATCAGGAGAACTAATGAAAATAGAAAGATCATGGGGAGTTCTTCTTCACATTACAAGTCTGCCCGGTGAATACGGCATAGGAACGCTTGGTGATGAAGCATATAAATTTATAGATTTACTTTCAGAGAGCGGAGTATCCTACTGGCAGATTCTTCCTACGGGTCCTGTTTCAGATTCAATGAAATATTCTCCATACTCATCTCTGTCAGGCTTTGCAGGGAATGAACTTTTTATTAATATCGATAAAATTAAAGAGAAGGAATGGTTTATTGATGATAAAATAGCTGCTCCGAATATTCAGGATATTCCAAATATAAAAGAAGATTCTTTTGTGGATTTTAAAACTGCGGAAGAGCTTACAACAAATTTTATAAAACTCGCTCATGATAATTTCATAAAGCATAGTCAAAAAGAAGAAATGAATGAATTTAATAAATTCTGTATTGAACATGGAGATAAATGGTTAAATGATTATGCCCTGTACAGAGTTCTTGCAGCAAAGTTCGATACATATAATTGGCTTGAATGGGACAAAGATATTGCTCTGCGCAATAAAGAATCAATCAACAGTATAACTGATGAGTTTAAAGATCGGTTGGAGTTCTTTAAATTTGCTCAATTCCTGTTCTATTCACAGTGGAATGACATGAGGGAATATGCAAATAAGAAAAACATAAAGATAATCGGAGATATTCCAATCTATATGTCTATGGACAGCGCAGATTCATGGAGCGCACAGAATATTCTATGCATTGACTATGAGAATATGACACCTGAATTTATTGCAGGAGTGCCGCCTGATTATTTCAGCGAAACAGGACAATTATGGGGCAATCCTCTGTATATTTGGCATAACAAAAATAATGACAATAATGAGTTAAATAATGAGTTAAATGAAGAAACATATCAATGGTGGAAAGAAAGGGTAAATCATTCACTTAAGTTGACTGATATAGTAAGAATAGATCACTTTAGGGGATTTGAATCATACTGGTCTGTCAAATACGGAGAAAAAACAGCTATTGACGGTGAATGGCTAAAAGGCCCCGGTAAAAAATTCTTTGACCGCTTGGCAAAAGACTTAGGCGACCTGCCCATAATTGCAGAAGACCTTGGAATAATTACTCCTGAGGTAAAAAACCTGAGAGATGAACTCTCTCTGCCCGGTATGAAAATACTCCTCTTTGCATTTGACCAAAATAATAAAAATGAATATCTGCCCCATAACATTACTAACAGAGAATGTATTGTATATACAGGCACTCACGACAACAATACTGCTAACGGATGGTTCTATGAGCAGTCAATTAGCGAAGATGACAGAAAATACATACTTGAATATCTCTGCATGAAAGATTGGAGTGACTTTCACTTGAGATTAATCCGCGAGGCTATGGCTACTCTTGCTGATCTTGTTATAATTCCTGTTCAGGATATTCTTGGCTATGGCGCAGAATTTAGAATGAATACGCCGGGTACAATAGCCAATAATTGGCTATGGAAATTAACAAAGAATGCATTAAACAGCGAGAATATGGCTGTTTATAAAAGAATGGCCCATATGTTTTCACGAATTCCGGAAATTCCGGAGCAGTAGAGACAAGGCATGCCTTGTCTTTGCAGGATTAACGCAGATGAAAAAATATAAATACAGAGAATTAACTGAATAATATAACACAGGAGATAGATGATGAAAAAAATTATTACTATTTTGGCTATGACATTAATTACTATGAGTTTTACATCATGCGGATACAACACAATGCAGGCAAACGAGGAAGAGGTTTTTGCTGCATGGGGAGATGTTGAGGCAAGCTACCAAAGAAGATTAGACCTTATACCTAATCTCGTAGCAACAGTAAAAGCATATGCAGCGCATGAAAAGGATACGCTCACGGCAGTCATAGATGCAAGATCAAATGTCGGTTCATTTCAGGTAACAAAAGATGTTCTTAACGACCCTGCGGCATTTCAAAAATTTCAGGATGTTCAAGGCAGTCTTTCATCAGCTCTTTCAAGACTAATGGTCGTAGTAGAAAGATATCCTGATCTTAAAGCTAACCAAAACTTTTCAGATTTACAGCATCAACTTGAAGGAACAGAGAACAGAATAAATGTTGCGCGGGTTCGATACAATCAGGCTGTACAGAAATTCAATACATCTATAAGAACATTTCCAAACAGCATGACAAATAGTTTACTTCTTCACCTTGAAAGAAAAGAACCCTTCAAAGCGCAAGAGGAAGCATCACAAGCGCCTAAAGTTGAATTTTAATGAAAAGAGTATTATTAATAATCAGCGCCATAGTTCTTTTTGCATCTACATCGGGATATAGCCTTGAGGTACCGACGCTTAAGGGACGAGTAAATGACTATGGCAATATGATTTCTCAGAAAACAATATCTCTGCTTGAAAGAAAGCTTGAAGATTTTGAAACATCTGATTCAACGCAGGTAGTTATTCTGACTGTGGAATCTTTAGAGGGAGATTCTATGGAAGATTTCACAATAAGGGTTGCAGACAAATGGGAAATCGGACAAAAGGGGAAAGATAACGGCGTAATTCTATTTGCATCAAAGAACGACAGGAGAATGAGAATTGAAGTAGGACGAGGACTCGAAGGTGTTCTTACGGATTTACTCGCAGGGAGAATTCTTGATAATGTAATAAGTCCTAAATTCAG
>JGI24702J35022_10002262_pt1 | contig 11827 bp, 10 predicted proteins | sample TergutTh196P4_FD_35022 | JGI IMG/M metagenome (IMG submission 35022)
TCTGCTGGAATGCTTTTTTGAGGCGAGGCCCCGCGCCGCCGGGCATACCATCATTTTGCTGAAGGAGCATTATCACGACATGTCGCAGCTGCCGGACGAGGCCTGCGCGGCGGTCTATATCTTCGCCAAAAAGGCGATGAACGCCTTGAAAAAAGTGCTGGGCGTTGAGCGGGTCTATCTGTGCACGATGTGCGACGGGCCGGTCAATCATTTTCACCTCCAGCTGATTCCAAGGCATCCCAACACGCCCATCGGCTCCAAAAACTTTGTGAAAGCCCGGATGATCTACGCGGCAAACCCCAAATATATAGACGCAATCAGAGAAGAACTAAGCAAGGAGGCCCCCCATGCCTGACATTTTCGCCAACCACGCCCACGTCTTCCCCGGGGAATTGAAGCCCGAGGGCACCGTGGACAAGCTCCTGCAACTCATGGACGCCTGCGGCATCGCCCGGGCGGTGTGCTTCGCGCCCTTCGCGGAGCGGCACAACCCGACGGCCTCCGGCGTGCGCAACTGGAACCAGTGGCTTGCCGGCGAGATCTCCGGCAGCGACCGCCTGCTGGGCTTCGGCACGGTGGATTTCACCGTGCGCAACCCCGTGCCCACCCTCCAGGTGGCGGAGATGGCCATCCTGGGCCTGAAGGGCATCAAGATCCACCCCGCCGCCCAGGGCATCTCCATGACAGGCAAGGAGGCCCGCGAGGTCTATGCCGCCGCGGAAAAGCTGGGGCTGTTCGTCAGCTTCCACACGGGGCTGCACTGGGCCCGCCTGCGGGACTATCAGCCGGTGCTCTTCGACGAGCTCAACTGGGATTACCCCAAGCTGCGCTTCTCCATGGAGCACATCGGCGGCTACGCCTTTTTCCGGGAGTCCATGGCCGTGCTGGCCAACGGCGAAAACGGCTATGCCGGCTGGACCAGCATCGAGCCCGGCAAGGGCGGCGTCCCCGGCGTGTGGAGCCTCTCCAACATGGAGCTGTGCGCCGTGGCGGAGCAGCTTGGCCCGGAGCGCAGCATCTTCGGCTTGGACTTCCCCTACAAAAAGAAGTCTGAGATCAAGGCGGCCATTGAGCGCTTCAACGCCCTGCCGATCAGTGACAAGGCGAAGGCGGGCCTGTTCGGGGAAAATTTGAAGAAAGCGCTGAGGGTGTAACATGGCTGACTGGAACGAAATCATCATCAATATAAACGCAAGCGACGCCGAGCCCGCCCAGGCCGTCGCCCTCATGGCCGCGCCCTACGGCATCTACGTGGAGGACTACACCGATCTGGAGCAGTGCGCCCTTGAGATCGCCCACATCGATTTGATCGACGAGGCCCTGCTCGAAAAAGATCGGAGCAGGGCCGCGATTCATATCTATCTCTCCCCGCAGGATCACCCGGCGGAGGCCGCCGCCTGGCTCACCGAGCACCTGAACAGCGCGCATATCCCCCACGAACTCGAAACCCAATCCTGCCGCAGCGAGGACTGGGAGAACAACTGGAAGGCCTACTTCCACCCCCTGCCCGTGGGGGAGCGGCTCCTCATCCAGCCCGTATGGGAGAAACCTGCCGACCCCCGGGGCCGCGCGGTCCTGCTGCTGGAGCCGGGGCTGGCCTTCGGCTCGGGCGCTCACGCCACCACGCGGCTGTGCATGGAGGCCCTCGAGCATGCCATCGCGCCCGGCTGCGCGGTGCTGGACATCGGCTGCGGCTCGGGAATCCTCTCCGTGGCGGCCATGCTGCTGGGGGCAAACCGCGCCCTGGGCGTGGACATCGACCCCATGGCGGTGGCAAGCGCCCGGGAGAACGCCGCGCGCAACGCCCTCCCCTGCGAATTCATCCAGGGCGATTTGACCCTCGGCATCTCCGGCCAATTCGACGTCATCGTCTCCAACATCGTCGCCGACGCCATCATCACCCTGTCCGGCCAGATCGCGCCCCATCTGAAGCCCGGCGGCGTGTGGGTCAGCTCCGGCATCATCGATACCCGGGAGACAGAGGCCCTGTCGGCCTTGGCTGCGAATGGGTGGATTGTCGTCGGGCGTCAAGCGCAAGAGGGATGGGTGTGCATTGCCGCCCGTCGTTACAGTGATGACGGCCCCCGGTAATCCAGCAAGCCATCCGTGCGCACCCCAAAAAAAGCCGCAATGAAATAACCCTTGCCTTCCCGCTGAATATCTATTATAATTGGGGCAGAACATGCAAGAGAGGGGATATTGTCATGTCTGCTTTGCCCAAAACGCGCAATTTTCTGCAGGCCCTGGGGGCCCTGGGGTGCACAGCGGCTCTGTCCGCCGCACTGCTGTGGTACTACGACGCCTTCGCGGTCTATTGGCAGCCGAATTCATACCCCTACGCCGTCTCGACAGTGTTTCTCTTCGCGGCGGCGCTGGCGCTGCTTCTGCTGTGGGTGCGGGGCGTCAGAGGCAAGACGCTTGTGTGGAAAACCCTGGGCTCCCTGGTGATCTTCCCTGGGCTTACGCTGCTGGCCGTCTCCGGCCTGGTGAACAACGTCATTTACGGCGCGGCAAAACCCGGCGCGCATGTGGCCGTGATTGTGGCGTTTCCCCTTTCGGCGGCGTATATCCTGCTGCAGGATGCGCTGCTGTTTTTTGCGCTGCGCAAACAGGGGAGCAAGGGCGCGTGGATCCTGCCGGCGGGCATTCTTGCGGCGCCCCTGGCGATCGCGGCGGCCATATGCCTGAACGCGTTCTACCGCGTGCCGCAGAAGGCGATCACGCCGGTGTTCCCGGAGGCCAAGCTGGGGCAGGAGGCCATACCCCAGACGCAAGGAGCGTTCGATATGCAGGACGGCGATATTCTGGTGGAGTCCCTCGGGCAGGCGTGGGAAATTTTGCAGGCCCGCACGGACGAAAGCCCCATCACCGTATGGCTCAAGGGCGGGATATACGGAACCCAGGACTTCAAGGATCCGTGGCTGAAAAACGTGACCTTCCGCAATGTGCCGGGGGAGGATGTCGTCGTCACCGGGGCTGTCGAAGTCAGTGGCTGGCAGGCGGACGAGGTCAACGGCACTGCCTGTTGGTCTGTGCCCTGGCAGTTCAAGCGGGTCACTTTCACTTCGCTGTATCACCCCAACCCGGACAAGCAGCTGAGACGCCCGCGCTACCCGGCCGAGGGATATCTCTTTGTGGACCACACGGAGGGGGCGAGGGCCGTCTTCACAAAGGAGACAGCCCCCTGGGAGCTGACCCGGGGGCACACCTCCCTCTTCGCGAAGGAGGGGGATTTGTGGCAGTTCTACGCGCTGGGGGACGTCACGCTGCGGGTGCTGCACGCGTGGAAGGATGAGATCTCGAACCTGGTCTCCTATGATGAGGCAACCCGCGAGCTCGTATGGCAGCGCCCCGCCGCCATGACGGTGAACAAGAACGACCGCTATTTCCTCGAAAACGTGTTCGAGGAGCTGAAGGAGCCCGGCCAGTGGTATCTGGACCACAGGAACGAAAAGCTCTATTACATCCCCTTCGAGGGCGAGGACATGGAGAGCACCGTGCTCTATGCCGGGGGCAGCGAACGGCTGCTCACGGTTGAGGGGGCGGAAAACGTGACGTTCCGGGGGATTGCGTTCAAGAACAGCGCATGGAATTTCCCGGAGTCCAACTGGCTTGACGTGGAGGGGATGGACAGCTCCCAGGCGGCGGTGAATGTGCACCCCTGCGTTCTGGTGACCAACAGCACGGGCATCAAGTTTGAGAATTGCAAATTCGAGAACATCGGGGCCACGGCGCTGAAATTCGGGGAGAACGTGCATGGCTCCGGCGTGACGGGCAGCGAGTTCACGTATATCGGCGGCAACGCAGTGTTCATTGAGGGGCTGTTTGACGCGCCCAACAGCAATATCACCGTGAAGAACAATTTGATCGCGCACTATGGGCGGCGCTTCTTCAACGCCATCGGGGTGCTGAACATCCACGCGCACCATGTCGAAATCGCCAACAACGAGATCACCGACGGCTACTACTCAGCTATCTCCAGCGGGTGGGTGTGGGGCTACGGCGAAAACCCCACGGACTACGTCACGATTGAGAACAACCTGATTTACCGGATCGGCCAGGGGTGGCTGAGCGACATGGGGGGCATCTATACCTTGGGGATGCAGCCGCACTCGGTCATCCGGGGCAACGTGATACACGACGTGGCGGCCGATCCCCTTCAGGGCGGCTACGGCGGCTGGGGGATCTACCCGGACGAGGGCAGCACAGGCCAGCTGATCGAAAAAAATCTGGTGTACGACTGCGGCTCCCAGAGCTTCCACCAGCACTACGGCAGGGAAAATATCGTGCGCAACAACATCTTCGCCTTCAGCGGGGAGGGGCAGATCCGTGTCTCGCGCAAAGAGGAGCACACGAGCATTTTCCTGGAGAGGAATATCATTGTCAGCGAGGGGCAGCCCATCTACACCAGCGTGCAGAAGGACAAGTTCATCGATGACGGCAACCTGTACTACGACTACGCCAAGCCCGGGCAGCTGTTCTCGGGCGACGACGGAGAGATGGGGATTCTCAGGATGCGGGGCATGGGGTATTATAAAAATGCCCTGGTGGCCGACCCGCTGTTCCGGGATGTTGAAGCGCGGGATTTCACGCTGGCGCTGAATTCGCCGGCTGTTGAGAAAATCGGGTTTGAGGCGTGGGATTACGGGGAAGCGGGGAGACAGTCACAGCCACCTGCCACGGAACCCGAGCCAGCCGAAGAGCAGTGGGCGGTGATTACGCCGCCCCTGGATGTCGAGATCATCAATGGCTTTGCCAAAACGCCCACGCATTGGGATGATACGGAGGGCAACAGCGGCTATGGAATAGAGTCCTACGGCGACAAATTGATGGTCACTTTCGGCGTGATCTACGGAACATCCAGTTTTCAATTCCTCTACGACCCCGCCACCGGCGTGAGGTTCCCGGCGCAGGATGGGTGAGGCCTTACCCCTTCAGCGACTTTTGCAGCGCCAGCAGGGCCTTCTTCTCTATTCTGGAGACTGCTATGCATGGCTATTGTAAATCGAAGGCGCAAACGCTTGTCCCACAAGGTTTTCAGCGTTCGGCAAATTTTACAGTAACGCTGTAGCTACTCATAATTAACAAGCGGCCACTCATTTTTTTAGCCAAAGGTAAGGACAAGCCCGTTATTTTATCCTGATATACCAAACAAAAATATAACTGCCAGAGGACATCAGATTGCTACAGGAAACCCCTAAAGGGGTTGAGGCGACCCGTTTTATACTCTCGGCGCGTATTCCGTTTTCTCTCGGCGCGGCCTGCACCCTAACGGCTATCTCACCCGCCGAATACTCCAGCGGTAGGGAGCTACCGTCCGTTGGGCGCGGTTGCTGCTCCTCTATTGGCGGCTGTGCTCTGCCATTGGCATAACGAGTTGCACAGTCCCCCACCAAACAGGGTTTACCCTCTCTTTTTATATACCGCTGTGTTCTGCGGTGCCGGACAGTGAAACAAAATCATGGGTAAAAGGCGTTTGGTTGCCCGATTGACTATTGACTTTATTTACTGTAAGTCATATAATCTATGTAGATTTTGTTTAGGCAAAAAACAATCTACCACAACGCGCGAAACTTGAAAAGCCCCAATTTGCAACGAAGTTGGGGCTTTCCAATCGCCTGTATCTTGAACCTTACGGTTCAAATGCTCCAAACTGAAACCGAAACGGTTCCGCACCCGCCAGCCCCACAATCGCCTCGCCCAACCCCAGCCGCGCAATATCCCAATCCTCTACCACATTGCCCTCGCGGATGTTTTCAACAACATTTGACCCACCCGACTTGTAAATCTCTGCCTTGCGGTTGTGTCCTGTGATCCCCTGCACATAGTTGATACTGGCGCGGTCATTCAGCCGAAAAACAAAATTACTACTAAATCCTGATAAAATGCTGGCGGCAAGCCCAGAATAGGCTTCGTCTATCTGCGAAACATTTTGTACTCCAATGATGAATTTTACGCCTAAGCTGCGGCCAAAATTGACCGCGTTCTCGATATACTGCAAGTGTGGCAATAGCCTGAACTCGTCAATGACAAACCAAACATTGCCCTTGCTGCGTCCACGGCTCAAGCTCTCTTTTATCGACATATCAAACAGCAGGCGGTAAATCGGCGTGAGCATATTCGACACGGCGATGTCGTACTCAACGAACACAACCCGTCCCTTTTTCTCTCTGACCAGTTGGCGCATGGACAGCCCGCCCGCCTGCGCGAAGTTGCTCATGAATGTTTTACGAGAAAGTTGCTGTAGCTCGGCAAATACCCCGTTGGCTTGGTTGCTGCCTGCCGCGATATAGGTTTCCATCGCTTTCAGGTCGGGATAACAGCCCAGCATTTCACGCAGTAAATCAATTGGTGAACCGTCCAGATACGCCTTTAGCCCCTGATTGTCGCGGGGGAGGTAGTCGGCGCGGTTAAAGTGCAGCAGCACCGCCGCCAGTAAATCTTTCGCTGCGTTCGGAAAAAACGGCTCTTTGCTCCCATGAATTTTCTCATAAAACAGCGTTTCCGCGATTTCAAAGATACTCTCGCTTAGTTTCGCGTCGCTGCTGCTATCAATCCTCGGCAAACAGGTTCCAACGGTCTGCTGTGCCTTTCATGTTGGGGTCGTTGGCAATGACAATATCGCCGTCACGATAAAACTGTTCGTGAAAATCGCCCTTTGTGTCGAACAAAATCATCACATCATCATCTCCCAGCGACTGCCGCAACTGGCTGACAACCTGAAAAATGGCGTTGGTTTTGCCCGTGCCAATACCGCCAATGAAACACAAGTGTTTACTAAAAATGTCGCTATCAAGCAAGATTTCGCCGCCGTCGCGCCCTCTCAAACGGCACAAAATCGGCTGTTTCGTGGGGTAAGGCGGCAAGCTATCGTGCAGCCTGCCGCCCTCGAACACCCCGCCGTCTAAGTCGCGGATTCGTTGGATTGTCATTCTTCCTCCCAAGCCTCACACGCTTTATCTTTTTCGGCTTTGATGTCGGCAACGAGCGCACCCAATTCCTCCAGCATTTCTACGGTCTGCTCGGTAGGGAAGCCTGCCAGTGTGAAGTGAATGTGATTCACGCGGTCTTTTTTGCCTATGCTGATAGGGATTCCCGCCGCCTGCGAGGAATAGATGTCAAGAAAAAACGCCTTGCCAAAGGCTAATTCCTGAACCGCCAAAATGCCCAGCACAAGAGCCGCGATAGCAAATGCTAACGCTATCAGGCACGGCACAAGGATTCTCGCGGGAGGTATCAAGTCTCCGCTGGAAACCGCAATGCCAACGGCGGCGATGCCCGCCAGCCCGCCTAAAATGCCTATGATGCCCAGCAGCAGCCACCACGGGTTAATCTTGCTCCCAAAATGGCCGTTGATGCCCGATATGCTTTTTATCTCGGCTTCCGCTCGGATGTAGTCAGTTGTCGTGGTCTTTTTTATACCTGTATAGGGGTTGGTGGTGGCGATATCAATACCGCTAAAAAGTATCAGCCGCTCCGTGGTGACAATGAGCCAGCCCTCCATTTTGTGTCGCCGCCATTGGACAGCCTTGTATTGCTTTATCATCCGCTCGTTGGTTTGCTCGGATACGATAAGCTTACCCATTGGTTGCCTCCCTCCATGTTTCGTATGCCTGCTCTTTGTCTGTTTTAAGGTCAGCTATCAGCGCGCCCAGCTCCTTCATCATCTGGTCGGTCTGATCGGTAGGCAGTCCAGCCAGCGACAGCAGCACATGATTGGCGCGGTCTGCGTTGCCGATGCTGATAGGTGTTCCTGCGCTCTGCGAGCTATAAACATTGAGAAAAAACGCCTTGCCAAACGCCAATTTTATAAGTATCACAATCCCCAGCGCTATAAAACCAACGGAGAAAATTAGCCCAACCACGCCCGCTACAATCAATTCAGGGGGAACCCAGCGGCTTGTCATAACTTCAATTGAAGCGATGAAGCCACACAGCCCGCCTACTATGCCCCCAATCCCCAGCAGCAGCCACAACCAATTGACTTTGCGCCCGTAAAAGCTGCTTAACCCTGATACGCTCTTTAGCTCGGCTTCCTCTACAATGCGGTCAGTGGTTTGGATGGTCACGGCATTGGTGTTAAAATCGGTAATTTTCTTTTCTGCCGCGCCTTCAAAAATAACGCGCTCGGTGGTTACAATCAGGTTGCCCGTCAACTTAGGCTGTGCCCAGCGGGTACATTGGTACTCACGCACCACGCGCTCATCATTTTGCTTGGCTAAAATCGTGTCCATGTTTGCCCTCGCTTTCTGTCAGGGGATAATTTCAACAGGGTTATATGTGGACGGGTCGCTCATGGCGAATTGCACGAGATACGCGACTTTGTCGCCATTGTAGGGTATCGGGTCACTGCCACGCTGCCAGCCCTGCGTTGGGGCTTGCGCCCAAGCTTTGGCTTTAGCGAAATCGTCAAAGAACGCCACACCGATAGGCGGCGGGTTGCCCTCTTTCCAGACCTCCACCGCCCAACCACCGCTTGCTTGTGCAGGCGCAGGGTCAGGCGTGATAGGTACGGCAGTCGCAGGCGGCGCGGTTTGCGGCGGCATTGTCGGCGCAGGCTCGGCAGGGATGTAGGCGGGCGGCTGCGTTTGCTGTGGCTCATAGTATTGCGCTTGGGTGTATTGCGGCTGCTCCGGCTCTGGCGTGTAGGCCTGTGGTCGTGGCTCCCTGTTCAGCATGAACACCACAATCAGCGCGGCGGCAATCAACCCCACCGCGCCGATGCTTACGGATATGATGATAACCTTTGCTTTGCTCAATGGTGTGCCCTCCCAATGGTTTTTGTCCAAGCTTATGCGGGGCAGAGAAAAAATAGAACAAGCCCCCGCTACTCTTGAGAGTAGCGGGAGCCGTGTATTTTGTTAGAAGCTCTTAATTAACCAACGTAGACAAAGACAGTGCCCTTTTTCAGGTCTGCAACGCCAGTATTTTCCGGTTCAACTTCGCGTAGAAAACCATCAGGCAAACTACCAAGCACATCAATTGTTTCGCCCGTATACGTATATTTACCATCGCTGCCCAGGGGGATAATAATATCTTCATCCAAGATTATGGAATAGATACGCAGTTCTTTGGGCTTGTTACTGGCAGGCGGGTTAGTTGTCGGCTTCGCCGTAGTGGTCGTTGCCTTTGTTGTAGTCTGTGCAGCCGTTGGAGCCGCCGTAGGCGCAGCGGTTGGGGCTTCCGTGGGTGCTTCGGTAACTTCTTCCTCGGTGTTGGTTTCTGCCTCCGCGGTGATGGGGGCTTCGGTGGTCATGGTTTCATCGGTTGTAATCTCAGGTACGGGCGCGGGGTCTGACTGCACGGCGCGATAAATGCCATACCCGCCGCCTGCAACTACCGCCGCTGCTAGGATGCCAATCACTACTTTGCCAAGTGTTGTGCCAAGAAATGCTTTCATTCTTTCGTCCTCCACTAAAAATAGATTTGAAACTTAATGTTCAATCAATCAAAATGCCATCCAAATCCAACCGAAGCATACAACCAGTAAAATCCAATTCCAGATTGTTTTCTTCCATCCGGTCACTTTTCCCCAAAGCTTGAAACACTGCGTATTATCAGTTTCTTCGGCAAGCTCAACTACGGCGTAATGGCTGAAATGGTCAGTTTCAAATACCAAATAGCCGCCCTCAACGCGGGCGTTCATGTTCTCCACTTGACCGCCAGCCTCGTTTGAAATGTAAAATATTCTGGTTCTGGCAGGATCATAGCCATCCGGCAGCGGTATTCTGACCGTTACAAGCCCGTTGGGCTGAACATTTACACCGTTTTTTGTGAGCTTGATGTCGAAAATGCAGCTTTGGCTGCTATTCAAATTAAGGTCGATGATATTAAACGCGCCGCCGCTAAAAATCTCCTCAACTGCAAGCGTAACATCGCCGTCAAAAACACCGGGAGCAAATTCTACTTTGACAGCTGTGTTATTATCCTCTAACACCGTCACAACGATTTTGGGTATTGACCGCGTTTCCGCGAACTGACAAACAGAGCAAACGCGTTTTTCTTCGCCGTCTGCCGCCGTTGTTGCGGGCTTTGTGACCGCCCACGCGCCGAACGTATGCGCCGCCAGCGGGAGAACCGTTGAACTAATATTAGCCTCGCATACCGTACAAACAACATAGCTCATACCCTGAACTGTGCAGCTTGACGCGACTGTATTTGTTTTCTCGATATGCCCTGTTGCCGAGATTGCCGTCACATCAATCTTGCTGTCGCAGCGGGAGCAGTGGCGTGATTTACTGCCCGCTGTTGTGCAGGTAGCGGCAAGGTCGGTTGTAAAGGTGCCCGCATAATCGTGTCCGAGAGCTTCGCCATATGGAAGAGAGCAGTAGGTACATACCGCTTTTTCAGTACAGGTTGCCGTGCCGCCTATGTGCGCCGCCAGCGGGAGAACCGTTATATTCCAAGGGTCTACTTCGCATTTCGTGCAAATAACATAGCTCATGCCTTGAACAGTGCAAGTTGACGGAATGGTGACGGTTTGCTCTATGTGGATACAGGTTTCAGTTTTATAGGTTGCACTGATGGTTGCCGCGCCTGCGGGCATGGTGAACGTGGTAGCTGCGCTGTTCGCGTCAGCGAGAGTGCCAGCGGTGGCCGTCCACTTATCAAACACTTTGCCGCTAGGGATTTTTGCAGGGTCGAGGGTGATGGTGACTTGTGCGCCCGCCTCGTATTCGCCGCCGCCCGTACCACCTGTGACGGTGAGGGTATATTTGGTTGTCCCACCCAAATCATTTTGCTGGTCGAATATGTAGCGAACACCATCCCATTGGTACGTAAACCCAATAACATCGGCAGGTGAGGTCATATTGTTACGTTGACACCATAGATAAAATGTTAATGGAAGTCCAGTCACATCAATGCCCGTAAGTTTATTGTCGTGGCATAAAAGCTCTCTCAATCCTGACGGCAATGTGGGCAACGCTGTGAGTTGATTGTTGTAGCACCATAAAACATCCAATCCAGAGGGCAGTCCAGGCAATGATGTAAGCTGATTGTCACCACAACAAAGCGTCCACATCAAGGGCGGCAATGCGGGCAATTCTGTGAGTTGGTTGTTTTCACAGATCAGCGTTGTCAGACCTGACGGCAACTCAGGTAGCTCTGTGAGCAGGTTGTCTGAACAATTCAGCGTGTCCAAAGTAGAGGGCAATTCAGGCAGATGTGTAAGCTGGTTGTACTCACAATACAGGACAATCATGCCTGACGGCAACGCGGGCAGTTCAGAAAGTAGGTTTTTCTCGCAACTGAGCGTTATCAGGGTGGACGGCAATGCGGGCAATTCTGTGAGTAGATTGGCTACGCAGTTGAGATATATCAAACCAGACGGCAACGCGGGTAGTTCTGTGAGTAGATTCCCGCCGCAATGCAGGTCTATCAACCCTGACGGTAGCGCGGGCAATGATGTAAGTTGGTTCAGTCCGCAATTTAGTTCTTCTAATCCCGTGAAATACTCTAATCCAGCAAGGCTTCGTATGTTCCTTTCAACGACAATAAGGCTGGTGATTTCCTGCACATCCATGTCAAGGATTGGTTGTGGTGCGGGTTTTTCGACAACTTCACGCACCGCTTCCAAAAAATTCGTGTCGGTGAATGCAGCGGTAATATCGTTCGCCGCGCTGACCCCAATCACCCCCACGCCGCCCACCAGTAGCACCGCCGCCAAAACCACGGCCAACAGCCGTTTGCCCAACTTATCCAAAATTAGATTACCTCCCCATTTTTATTTATGCTTATCCCCATAGTTCCTCATTGCAACCCCTTGAAAGTTCTGAAAAAAGGTAGTATAATAGAGGAAAGGGAAGCGGAAAAGGGGGAATAAGGG
>JGI24702J35022_10002264_pt1 | contig 11822 bp, 7 predicted proteins | sample TergutTh196P4_FD_35022 | JGI IMG/M metagenome (IMG submission 35022)
CCGCTATCAAGCGATTTTTCCAATTCGTCCATCATAGCGTCGGGGTTGACATCTTCTTTCAGTCCCAGATATACAAATGCGTCGGGTTTGGCGTCCATTAAGTAATAACTCTCGTCCTGCGTATAATGCATGCCGAATTTTTCCTGAATGTATTCTGTCAACGGATGCACCTGAAGACTCAGATTTCCGCCGTTCATCGTATCAAGGAAATCAAAACGGATCGGAAACTCATCCCCGAATCGTCCGTGAACCCGCTCGCCAAGCAGTTGGCGCGGCTGATAGAACACTAAATCGATAGATGGGATTTCGAACAGTGCGTTACTGAATTTTAACAACAGACTGTTTTCTTCGGGAACACAATCGAAACACCATGCAAAATTGATAGTTTCTCTGTCAAGGTCGCACACTTCTTTCATCCACTGACCCCCCCACGGGCCGGGGTCAAAAAACGGCACAACCCGAAACGGACTGCAAGCCGTTTGTTTCAACGTATGCCTCACCGCCTCGCCCGTAGTCATTTTGGGATCGTTTTGTTTATTGGTATCTAACACATAATCCCATTTTTCGATCAACCGTTTCTTGTGGCGATCCAAGACACGCCAGTCCACAAAAAAACCTCTTTTATATTTCAAGGAGGGCATATCGTCCCGATTATCCATACCTGTGTTCCATGCTTCATTCCGGCGGTAACGCATCTGGATTTCCCAGCGAGCCATATCGGCATATACCAACAAGTCAATACGGGGAGCCACATAAGCGGCGCCCACTCCGTAAAAAACAACTGTCATATCCCCGTTCAAACCGGATAATTCGCTGTGAAGGCGTTTGATCTTGTTTGGGTCGAAATAAGCATCGATATGATAACGCGTCATGTATCCGAAAATCTCATCATCCGTCACATCATCCTTAAAAAATGCTTCAATTTGCTCGCATGAAAGCATCATATCCGCAGTATCGACGAATCGGTCGTATTTCAATCCCTGCATCAGCGACGTTTTCACTTCCGAATCAATCACGCCATTGTAACAGTCAATTACCAGGTATTTAAGCCCCGTCCTCAGTTCACGCATGGAACGGTTCAGTTGTCTGTTAATCGTTGCCCATCCACAATAACATGTATCATGGATGGGCTTTACCGCTACGGAAGGTAACTTGTCGTAATCAGTTTTACGCATACCATCCTCGTTTTCTGTTCGGGAGGTTTTGCAATATATCGATACACGTATTTACATTTTCAACCACCTGAAAATCAAACATTCCTACACAGATGAAATCTGCGCCATTTTCTAATGCCCATCGAAAACCATCAGTNGGATGAATNGCGCCGGCAGCGAGTACTTTAAAGCCCATCACCGGCACCTTGGTACGATTGACAAATTCGGCGGTACGATCGGGGAAAGGACAGAAACAGTTTTCGTGGAACCTGTTGTGGTCGATATTAACCGGACCGTCCACTTCGAATGGTATTCGATTTTCACGCGGGTGAGCCGACCAGTAATTGTCGTGATGCATTGTTTTCATGTAATAATCGGGGATGATCCCGTTTTCTTCACAAACGATAAGCGCGTCGACCGTATGAGCGCCCAATCCTGCTGTAATGCCATGGCTTCGGATACGATTCAACATTCCGTCAATCAGATCCAGCCTGTTGTCGCGCACTGACCAGTCGCACCAGTTTCCTTGCAACTGTATAATATCTATGCCCTGATCAACAGCATACGTTACGTCCCCATAAATATCTTTTTCTGTTTCCTTGATAGCTACTTGTGTGATAATCTTGATTTTACTTCCNGTTACCTTTCTGTATTTGATCATGGTATCAATGGTAGGAAATCCAATATTGATACTGTTGATTCCGGCTTCCTCGCATAGCATCAAGGTTTCAAAGATTTTTTTTTCGGTATTGTAGGCTCTGAACAATTTTTCGGCGTAAATCAGGTCGCGTGCATGCGCCCATCCGCCTATCAGGTTGCCTCCCATAATTAACCTGCTCAATTCGTGCTGGCCGATTTTTCCTTTAGGTAACACTCCTTTCAGTTGGTTCAGTTCTAATTGATTAATCTGTATGGTGGCTCCCGACAAGGTATCAATGCCATACAAGTTGGCGCTCCGGATAGCCCCCCAGCCAAATAGGCCCAAAACAGGCAAGGAAACCATGTCTTTCAATAGTTCTCGCCGTGTATTAACGCCTGTGGGCGTATCAACAGGAACGGTGTCCTGCTTTTTTTTGCTTTTCAGCAATAATAACGCATCATCTAAGCCATATCCCTTTTCTTTATAGAAAAAGAAAAAGACAAGTATTGCCGCTTCGATGAATAATTGGTTTATGATATACACAGAACCGTCGCCGGTGAGCAATGTAACCCCAAAGGGCGGGTAGGCAAAATAGTACAATACGAGCAATAACGCTCCGGTAAGAGACACCCATCTGGCCAATAACCCGAAGAATAGCGACAAACCTATCAGGATCAACCCCCAGATATTAAGGAAATCGACTATAGCAAGCAACCCTTCCGAAGCAGCCAGCCAGTGATAAAACCCGGAAAACACCCCGTAGGTGTTGCTCAGATACGAAGCAGCCGACCAGTCGTCGGCAAACAGTTTGATACATCCTTCATACAGGAAATGCCATCCAATCGCCATGCGAAGGATGGTAAGAATCCATTTCATTTTCATTTTCAAATCATTTTTATTATTAAATACTTAGAATCGGTTTTTTTCATCATTCAATTATTCCCTAAAATAGCATTGATCTTTCTTGTTAACGGTTCTCCCTCGCTGGCGACTCCGTTAGGCCCGGACGTTCGAAGCATACCAAAATCACTGCTTTTATAATCCCAAAAGGTTTGCGCTATGCCATGCTTTCTAAAAAGATTGGCTACATCTGTAATCCATCGAAGGGCATCTTCTTCGGGTGATTTATAGTAAACTCCCCATTCTCCACAATGCATTACTAAATTATGTTTTTTCCCAAACTCAATCGCCTCTAATAAATTCTGTTCAATTACATCTATGTTGTAAACCATACGTCCATCTACTGCATATTTTGGCTGTTCCATCTCCAAATCATCATCCGTAATCAATTGACCGGGATAATGAACCGGAGCAACAACGTCTCCTGCTTCCCTCGTCCACCTTGCCTGGTAATGCGTGATCAGCATCGGTACGTAATAATGAAAACTGATCATGATATTCGGGTCATTTTCAGGTGGTCTCAAATATTTTACAGTACCGTAATTATTATTTTCGTTTGAACCCATCAAAATCGTCCTGCGCGGTTCTAATTCTCGAATGACTTCAATGCAACGATTTAAAATAACGTTCAATATCTCGGGATCATCTGCAACAGCTTCGTTCAAACATTCGTATGCAACTTTATCCACCGAATAATTCTTCAATTCCCCTGAAATTTTACGCCAAAATTCGTAAAACTGTTCCTGAGCCGCGGGGTCTGTGTACAAAGGTTGGTTACCGGAGCCGGTAAAACTGTGTGAACGCAATACGTGTACATCAACTATCGCACGTAAATTAAATTCATCACACCAACCTAAAGCATCGTGCAATAAAGCAAATGCTTCCGGATTTTTTTGGTCGTTACTATCGAACATTCGCGCCTGGTCGACAGGTATACGAATGTGATCGAAACCCAAGCTTGCTATATATTCTACATCAGCGCGTGTAAAAAATGCTTTAGTCACTTCTATGGGATGACGGTTCCCACTCTGCGAAAGCCAATGACTGATGTTGATGCCATTCATTATTTCAAAAGAGTTTTTTTTCGGGCCACAAGAAAATAGCATGAACGATGAGGCCAGAATCACAAATAAATACACTGTTCGTTTCATTTATTCATATTTTTAGGGGTCGAAAATACAATATATTTTCGACATACGTTATGGTTTCACTTCTCCTGTCATCACTTTTTTTGCATATTCTCCCGAAGGCGTCAGCGTGTAGTCCCAGTCTCGGAGCAGTGATGGCCTCCAATCCGGATCGTAACACCAGACCACCCAGCTGATTCCTTTGCTTTCCAAATACCGGAAAACAGTAGGTCCGTACGTATCGGGTTCTCCTTCAACGGTACCGCCAAATTCGGTGGCGATAACCGGATATGTATCTGCAACAGTTCCAAATTCATAGTCCCACCTCGGTTCCCAGGGCTGAGGCCTCATATTGGAATATGGGTGCACTACATAGCCGATATTTGTGGCGTTGATTGGCGCCTCACGAACCGGCGTCAAATCGAAAGCCCATTCGAATCCGGCTACCAGACAAAGCGCCTGCGGATTGTTTGCCCGTATGAGGGAAATCAGATTTTCGTTGATTTGTTTCCATTCATTCCATATCACCGGACCTAATTGACCCCGGTAAGATGTCGGTTCATTGAACAGTTCCCAGAAGGCGACTGTATTGTGTCCCGCATAATGACGGGACATCGTGCGCCAGAAGTTGTAGGTTTCCTGCAAAGACGTATCATACATTGGATTTTCAAAGACGCCAGTCATCAGGTTTCCGATGGAATGCCAGTCCAGCATGATATACATATCAAGTTCTGTGCACCAGTCTACTGCCTGATCCACCAATTCGAGATAGGCTGCAGGAGTACGTCCGCGCCAGGCTGCCGGATGAATCGGAAGTCGTACAACATTGGCTCCCATTTCCTTGCACTTGATGAAGAGTTCCTTGCCCCAATGCCCCAGTGAAGCGACTCTGTCCGGGTCAGCAATCGACAGACCCCGAAACATAATGTGATTACCTTCCGGATCGACAAACTGGTTTCCCTTGACGGATATCAAGGGGAGTTTTTTTGCTTCGTTAGTGTACGCTCTTGCTCCTGGCGCTCTTTCACTCCACCATGATCCGAGTTGCGATCTGTCTGTTGGCGTCTGGGCATTCAGGGGCATAGCTAACATCCAAACAGATACTACAGCAATCCCCACTATATAACTTAATAATCGTTTAACTTTCATTTTGTTTAATTTTTTTATGGATTGAATAAAAAATACCTGTCGGCTTCTTTTTAAGCCGACAGGTATTATCGGCAATAATCATATATTATTAATATCCCGGATTCTGATCCTCTCTTGTAAGACCTGTATTGCCATCAATTTCCGATTGTGGAATCGGGAAAAGTTGACGGGTTTTATCAAACGGAAAAGCACGTTGCGTCTGAATCCTGCCAACAAAATTCGCGTTGACCAGTTGTTGTACCTGATTGTCGTGATCTCCTGTCAGCGTAATTATAGGATGCGGTGTAGTGTTTAAAGGATATTCCGCATTAAAATATTCCTCTGCAACCTCCATACGGCATAAATCCTGCCAGATCGAAAATTCGCCGAAAAACTCATGTCTGCGTTCCATTATCAACGCTACTTTCCATGAAGGAATCGTATAGGGCGCGTATGGAACAGTACATTGTGTATACACTCTTTCATAGAGTCCTACTCTTCTTGCGTTTCGCGTAGTAACAGTCGGCGTATAAATAATTGAATCGCCATCGCCGTCTGAATTAGGCAACCATCCTAAAAATTTATTAACATAACCTCCATCGAAGCCCGCCGATCTTTTATAGTTGTTATAAAAGGTTTCAGCATTCGGAGCGTCAACGTTAGGGTTGTTATTCAGCGTGATTTGAAGATGAGTGCCTATAATAGGAGCTGCGGCGTTAGGTTCCAATTTTCCCCAGGCGCGGTCGCGTATTAACTGGACGTATTTCCACCCTTCGGGCATATCGCCGGTTTCAAAACAAGTTTCGGCATAATACAGCATCACGCCGGCTAAACGCATGTAGGTAAAAGGAAGCGCATCGTATGGCACGTCGGGATGCTTCCTCCACCATTTTTGAATATAATTGTTGGCGAGAATATCCGAACCCACAAACGGTTGCGCATTGGCATTGTCGTGGCCGACCTGTGCAGAAAGGTCTGTCCCTAATGTTACTGATGAATACCCTAAATTCAGGTCTCCAAACTGAACTACATTATATTCCAGCCGTCTATCACCCGGTTCATGCGACCAGACAAATTCATACGTGGTATGTCCGGGTCCCCATCCGCTCCATCCAGGACCGGCATAATACTGAGAGAAGTAACTGACGGCGTCCGGGTAAGTACCCTCGGTTCCCCAGCCCATGGTACCCCAATAATTTTGGGAAATTTCCCATACGCTTTCCTTTTGCCATTTTAAATTAAAACTGTGAATGTATGCGTAACACGGGTTGAGTTCATACTCGCCGCTATCGATGATATCTTTAAACTCTTTTTTCGCCTCATTCCAACGTTTTTGGTACATATAGGCTAACCCAAGGTATGCTTTGGTCATTCCTTTGGTAATACGTCCATATTCCCCATTCCTTGGTTTCCAGTCCAAACGGTCTCTGGCATATTCAAAATCTTCAATAACCATGTTCCAGCAATCTTCTGCAGAATCTCTTCCTTTACTGGGCAAATTATCGTAAGATTCTCCTGTCATCAACATAGGTACGCCTCCCCATGATTGAATCATAAACGTGTAAAACCATGCGCGTATGGCACGGGCTTCAGCCATCAATATATCCTTTGTGTTTTGTCCGTTCTCAAGCAAGTCCGGATCAATCTTTTCTACATTTGCCAGAAAATTATTAACCCGGTCCATGGCTCTGTATGCACGCAGCCATGCCGGACCAATCATGTAATTATCAGCTTTCCATTCGTGAGTCACAAACTCTTTCTCCCAACCGATGGCTTGAAAATCCAACGCAGGATAATTACTGAATGGAATTTGAGGTTTCACGTTCCAGTTTTGATCCAAATCGTTTGATTGAGCACGCTCATTAAGAAGCAGATCGTAAACTCCGTTTAACTGCATCTCAATAGTGCCCTGACTGGTAAGTAAAACATCCGGTGTCACGATGTCGGTATGCTCGATATTTAAAAAATCTTCGTTGCATGAAGTAAATCCGACAATAAACGATACGATCGCTACAATTGTATATAACCTTTTCATATTTAATATTTTAAATTTATTAATGATAAAACTTTTCATTGCATTAAAATTGGACGTTAATACCAAAATTGAAAGTTCTCGACACAGGATAACGCCCTGTATCCAAGCCTGTTCGCAATATATCATTGCTTCCGATTTCAGGATCACCGTATTTATATCCGGTAATGGTGAGCAGATTTTCAACACCNGCAAACAAACGAACGCTTTCCATTCTCAGCGGACGTATCGTTTCGCGAGGGAAATTATATCCTATCTGCAGACTTTGTATTTTCAGGAAATCGCCATTATGTATATAATAATCTGATACTCTCCTGTTTTGATTTGGATCGGTATTGGACAAACGCGCATGTTGATTGTTAGGGCTGGAAGCCTTCCATGCGTTCTCATAGGCCGATTGTAAGATGTTCTTATACCCTACGTCATTTATAACATTGTGCGTCAGGTCCATTTGGGAATGTGACAGGATTTTCTGCCCTCCAACACCATACATGAAAAGATTGAGATCCCAGTTTTTATACGAAACAGATGTATTCAATCCGTAGGTCACTTTGGGGAACCCGTGACCAAGTATTTCGCGGTCATCATCGTTTAAGACGCCGTTTCCATCCAAATCCTTGAAAATAAAGTCTCCGGGTTTGACATTGACGCCCTGGTAATAATCGCCATTGCCTGATGCTTGGGCTTTTGCATTATATGAATCAATTTGAGCCTGATCCTGGAAGACGCCCTCTACCCTGTAACCATACCATTGAGCAATAGGCGCCCCGTTCTCGGTACGCGACCAGCTACCCCATCCTTCCTGGTCTGATGCGCCGCTTGTACTCACAATAGGTTCGCCTACATCAATGACTTCATTTTTCAAAGTACCGCCATTGAGTTTGATGCTGTAATTCCAGTCACCTGCCCTGTTCTGGTAAGCAACCTGGAAATCAAAGCCCGAATTCCGTATCTGCCCGGCATTGGTATAAATTTGAGTATAACCAAGCGACGGACGGATGGTACGGTTCAATAACAAATCCTGGGCGTCGCGTATAAAATATTCAACGCTCAGTAAAAGGGTATTTTTCAGAAAACCCATTTCCAGATTGACATTTTTGACTTCATTGGTTTCCCATTTCAGGTTGGGATCAATGAGCCGGGTCTTGGCTAAACCTGCGGAAGGGATAGGATTTCCGGCAGCATCGTAGAACCAGAAGATGATTCTGCTTGCTTCCAATTGATCTATATACCGGTTGGTGGAGTTACCTGCATTACCTGCCTGTCCCCAGCCTAAGCGAAGATTCATCCTGCTGATAGTGGACTGGTTTTGCATGAACCCTTCTTCAGATATGCGCCATAATAAAGAGGCTGAGGGGAATGTTCCGTAACGGTTGCCCGGCCCGAAGTTGGACGAACCTTCACGCCGAATCGTACCTGTAAACGTATACCTGTTCATAAATGAATAGATGGCACGGCCGAAGAAAGANTGATTGCGGTCTGCTCGTTTCAAACTGCCTGCGCCATCGAGGGTCTGCTTATCTCCACTACTGATTTGACGAAGCGTATTCCATGCCAAAGTCTGTATATTAATGTCTAACTCCTGTCCATCAAATTTGTTAGCAGACCATCCTGCCATCAAATTGAGGCGATTNTTTGGATTGATCTCCAGATTATAGTTCAGGTAACTTTCCAAAGACAGCCGTTTATCATATTCACCATTGAAAGATAATCGATCNTCCTGGTCCATAGTAAAATAAGTTCGGGGGTTCAGCGCCCTGTAATTATTACTATGGTTCTCATAATAATTGAANCCGGCATCGGTTCTGAAAGTCANATTGNTCAAAATGCTGATTTCCAAATATGCAGTGGTGAAAAGTCGGCTATTCCCGCTACGGTTGTTATTGGTTCTGGCTGCGGCTACAGGATTGTCTAATTGTTTATTGGTATTACCGGCGCCTTCTCTGAAAAAGTGCCCCCATATACCTGTTCCAAAAGGATTATCCATTTCACTGTTCCAACTAATGGGTACATTAATCAACCTGTTATTTTCATCCACCTGATCCATTGTGGGAATAACATTTGCCATACTCACCGAGTTACGACCGCCGTTTCCAAAACTTTCCGAGTAGGTATAATTAACGCTGAGTCCGGTCTTGATAAAGTTTTTGATCGTATTGTCAACATTGGCGCGTACGGTAAGTCGCTTGAAGTTTGATGCAATCATAGCGCCCTCGTTGTTCACNTACCCCAGGGAGAGGACAGCTTGGGTATTTTCGCTACCTCCCGTNACGTTCATGTTGTAGTTTTGTTGCAAAGCTACCCGTGAAACCTCTTTCTGCCAGTCGATATGACTCAATTGACTGTCGTACTGAACCCATGCGGGATTTGTCAATGCGGTACCGTCATTTGCGGCCGTTTCGCGTGCCATTTGCACGAAATCGTACGCATTGAGCACATCAAAAGGCTTGGGACGATTGACTACATTGTAGTTGGCCGAAAAACTCAGTTTTGTCTGTCCTTTCAGACCACGTTTGGTGGTAATCAAAATTACGCCATTGGCGCCCCGACTGCCATAAATTGCTGTCGCCGAAGCATCCTTCAATACTTCCATGTTTTCAATATCATTTGGATTCAGGAAACTGACGCTTGTCCCGGCCGGTATTCCATCTACTACATACAATGGATCAGCCGAATTATTAATGGTACCAATACCACGAATTCGAACGGTTACACTTCCTGTAGGGTCTCCTGAGTTACGGTATACAGCAACCCCTGCTGCCAACCCTTGCAACCCTTGCGCTACGGTGAGAGGGTTACGTTTCATCATTTCTTCCGTATTGACGGAAACAATGGAACCGGTCACATCACTCCTTCTTACCGCTCCATAACCGATCACCACTATTTCATCCATCGTCTGGATATCTTCGCGAAGAATCACGTTAATTGTTCTGTTAGTACCAACCGGTATTTCCTGAGTAACAAAGCCGATCATGGAAAAAACCAGCACGGCATTGTTGTTAGGGGCAGTAATGGTATATCGTCCATCAGCATCAGATGCCTGCCCAATCAAAGTTCCTTTGATCACCACGTTTACGCCCGGCAGAGGATCGCCGCTTTCTTCGGTAACGATGCCCGATACTGCAAAACCCTGCGCATAAACTGCGGCATGTGCAAAAAACATGCCGACTAAAAAACACACAAAAACAAATTTCGCGCGTAATAATTTAATAAAAAAATATTTCATTTACAGTTTTTTTTAGAATTAATTAATTAAAATTTTAATGTTGTACAATTGTTTTCTGATTACAGAATACAATAGGTTTGTTGTTAGTGCTCATACAGCAGTCATTGAAATTTATGATGCTGTCATTCATTTTCTTCTTTTATTTTTTTTCATAGGCCATTCAGTTTATTTGGTTAATAATTACTTTTAAATATCTGTTAGAGTTTTTCTTGTTTTTTCAAGTGTTGTAGCTAATACCTGCTCCACCGTGTTGTTCCGGCAATACGCTTCGTTGAATAATTCTACTGAGAATGCCCCATGGAAACCTCCCTTTTTAAATAAAGGTATGACACGGTCAAAGGGACAAATACCATCGCCGGGATAAACCCTGTGGCTATCTCTGAGTTGTTCGCGAGGCGGATCAGCAGGATAATCATTGATATGGAAAACAGGGAGTTGTGCTACATTGATCAGGTTAAGACTGTCGAATGAATTACCTCCCCGGTACAAATGGTAAAAATCCAGCAACAAATTTGCGTCCGGATGACCGGTAGCTATGACAATATGTACAGCGTCGGCAAGTTTGCTGAGCGCGCCTGAACCCCACAGTTCGAGCAACGGTATTACTCCTATTGCCTTGCCTGCTTCAATGACGCGCAGAAAACGTTGCGCATAATCATCCAAACTGCTGTCCAATCGGTTGACGCCCTGCAAGGGAGCAGCGATATACTTCCCGCCAAGGGCGGCAGTAATCTCCATCTCGCGCTGCATTTGCTGTAAACCAGCATCGCGCCTGTCCCGGTCATCAACCGCCCATGGTGCAAAACCAATGATATTATCCAAAACAAGCCGGTTTTCCTTTAGTTTCACAGCTAAATCCGTTAAACTGCCTCCCTTTTCCTGGTAAGCCTGTATATCTGACATCCATAATTCTATGCCATCGAACCCTGCTTTGCTGCAAACTTCGATCTGTTGTTCTACAGGAAGCTTGTAAGTACGAATGGTGGACACATTCAGGCTTATGCGGAATGGCGCAGGTTTCTTAACTTCACCCTGACCGTATCCCGTCAGCGCCAGACCGCCCAACGCAAAAGCTGTAGTTCCTAAAAATCCCCTTCTTGTAAGCATACGTTTAAAAAATTAGTTCGCGTAAATATTTCGCTGATTTTTCAAGAAATATCGCTTCGCCTTCGGGAACCTTGTCGGCCTCTACAATAAAATGCTTCGCCCCTGAAATTGCGTTGAGTTTGAATATACCCGGAAAATCGATTACGCCGCTTCCTATGGCAGTAAAATCTTTGTCGGTAAGCGCACTAAAGTCAGTGAGTTCTTCACCGCACTTTACAGTAGCAGGCATGTCCTTTAAATGAAGTACAGGGAATCTGCCGGGATATTTTTTGAAATAATCCTCCGGCTTTGCTCCGGCTTTGGCAATCCAGTAAAGGTCTAATTCGATACCTGCAGACGGATCGAGTCCTGCCATGAGCACGTCAAAAGGTATCTGTCCCTCAATGGGATAGAATTCCATGTCATGATTATGGTAAACCAATGTTATACCTTCTCTTTTGCAGACAGCAGCGCCCTGGTTCATCTTATCTGCTACCTTTTTCCATTCGTCTAATTTTGGGTTATTTAC
>JGI24702J35022_10002265_pt1 | contig 11816 bp, 11 predicted proteins | sample TergutTh196P4_FD_35022 | JGI IMG/M metagenome (IMG submission 35022)
AAACAGAGTAGTTAAAGTAAAATTCAATATACCTGCAGGCATTGATGCTGCAACAGCATCAGCCGAGTACCATGTTAAAAACACACGATCTATAAATTGCAACACAGACCATGAGGCAGTACTTAATATAAGCGGAAAAGCAGTTACAAGCAGTTCTCTGTAACCGCCCTCTCTGAACCATAAATTTTTAAAAAATTTTAACATAATCACTCACCGTACGGGCGTTGTGCACAATTCGGGCGAATATAATTCGCCCCTACAATGTCACAAATCATTATAAATTGGTGTTGAGCAAATTAAATCTATCTATTGCCTTAATAATTCCTTGAATATCATCCCTTTTATAAATGGGAAGAGAAGTCTCAAAAAATTTATCCGTAACTAAAATCTTAATACCCGGATCTTCCGTAAACAGCGGCGCCTCAATAGAATCCCCTATAACCTCAATTTTTTTTAAATTACCCTGCTTAAATCCTTCTATAATAATAATATCGGATTTATTAAAATATCGTGCTGCAAGCTCTATGGGATTCTCATCGCTGCTATCGAGCTTAGATATAAGAGAAAATTTTTTGCCGTTTGTTATCAATGACGCGCGCGCTCCCGATTCTCTATATCTATAAGTATCTTTCCCGACAGGATCCGTGTCAAAATCATGCCTCATACTTTTTAAGACAGATACATTTTCATCTATAGAGTTATAATAAACTATAAGTTTTTCAATTAATGTTGTCTTTCCGGAACCGGAACGTCCGGTAATTGATATTATTCTATGACTCATATAGCACCATATGATTAAAAATAAATATATGCGGTTTAGCTGCAACAAAAAAAATTCTTGAATATTTCCATATCAAATCTAAGCATAGTAATACATCCTAAAGAGAAAATATATGAGCAATATAAAATGCTGTATAATAGCAGGCGGGACAAGCGGAAGATTCGGAAGCGACAAATCCCTCTATGTACTTAATGATAAACCTATGATCAGTCATACATATGATGTTGTAAAAAAAATCTTTGATGAAATTTACATAATCGCTCCGGATGGAGAAAAATTTTCCTTTCTTGATGCAAAGATCATTCCCGATATTATCCCAAAACTCGGGCCCATAGGCGGAATATATACTGCAGTAGAATCAATAGATACCGAAAGAGTATTTATCTTCCCATGTGATATGCCTTTCTTAAACCCGGAATTTATTGAGTATATGACAACAATTCCTGACATATATGATATAGTTGTGCCGGAGATTAATGGCATGTATCAACCTCTTCATGCCATTTACTCTAAAAGATGCATAAACAACATAAAGAAAAACATTGAACTTAAAGATTATAGAATGAGCGGATTTTACGAAGGACTTAATATAAAAAGAATTAATGAAAAAGAGATTGCCAACTATGACGATCCGGTCAAAATGTTTAAAAATATAAATTTTAAAGAAGACGTTTTATCAATACACAATTCATAATTATTTTTTATGTGGGTTAAACATAATGCATTATGAATTAATTACGGTGGTATATGAGCTCAGAAAAATTTACAATAGTAGATGATGAAAATTACAGACCAAAAGAAGAGTGCGGAGTATTCGGAATATACGGGCACCCCAGCGCTTCAATTCTGACATATCTTGGTCTATATTCGTTGCAGCACAGAGGTCAGGAATCTGCAGGTATTGCATCTTCGGACGGAGAGCATATCTATAGGTATGCGGGGATGGGTGAAGTAAGCGATGTATTCAATCAGGAGAGAATAAATAATCTATTAGGGAATATGGCTATAGGCCACAACAGGTACTCTACGGCAGGCTCGTCATTCCTAAAGAATGCTCAACCGTTCCGCGCCTCTTCGGTACTTGGACCAATAGTGCTGTCACACAATGGAAATCTTACAAATTCACTGACAATAAGATATGATCTTGAAAAGAAAGGACACATCTTCCAAACAACAATCGACTCTGAGGTTATTGTTCATCTCATGGCCATATCCGGTCTTGATGATTTTTTGGATGCCCTGATTTTTTCATTAAAGCAGATAATGGGAGCATATTCTCTCTTAATAATGAATAAGGGCAGACTGTTTGCTGTCCGTGATCCTTATGGTTTTAGGCCATTAAGCCTTGGAAAACTCGGCGATGCCTGGGTTGTGGCATCGGAAACATGTGCATTCGATATGGTTGGCGCTGAGTTTGTAAGAGATGTAAAACCCGGCGAACTGATAGAGTTAACTTCATCGGGAGTAAAGTCATTTTTCCCATTTCAAAAATATGAGGAGTCTTTATGTGTTTTTGAATACATATACTTTTCCCGTCCTGACAGCAGAATCTTCGGCGAGTCTGTCTATGATATGAGGATTAAACTTGGACGGATGCTCGCCAAAATGTCACCTGTTGAAGCGGATATTGTATTACCTATACCTGATTCATCCAACTGCGCTGCACTTGGTTATGCTAAAGAATCGGGTATCCCCTTTGAACTTGGGATGATTCGAAGCCATTACATCGGCAGAACATTTATTGAACCGACTCAGAAGACAAGAGACCTTGGCGTTAAGCTTAAATTCAATGTAGTAGAATCCGTAGTTAAAGATAAAAGAATTATAGTTGTTGATGATTCGATTATGCGCGGAACTACCATGAGAAAAATAATTAAAATGTTTAAAAACGCAGGCGCAAAGGAGATCCATGTAAGGATTTCTTCTCCTCCTGCAAAATTTCCATGCTTTTACGGAATAGATATTCCCACACAGAGCGAATTAATTGCATCATCACACACTGTAGAGGAAATACGCAAATATTTAAGGGTGGATTCCATAGCATATTTAACAATAGATACATTAATGGAAACAGTTTCCTCGCCGCATCTAAAATTCTGTTTAGCATGCTTTGATGGGAATTACCCGTGCAAGTTTGATGACTCTATCGCTGATGATAATCTCAAATTACAATTTGATGCGGATAATATTGAGTATTATTAAAATACTTGACGTTTTTTGCAGTTAATATTTTTTGTTATGTAATAGGCCACTAGTTCAATTGGTAGAGCACCGGTCTCCAAAACCGGGTGTTGGGGGTTCGAGTCCCTCGTGGCCTGCATGCATCAAATGTCATTAAGTACAATCTTCTCAACCTTATCAGCTTCAATATCTAAAATCGCAACAGATGATTCATCATGTGCATATACTGCACCCGGATTAATAATCCTGCACTCATTTGAAACATAATTTTCAAAAGAATGTGTATGACCCTTTATAATATAATCGTACTTGCCTGAGGCTACGGCAGCTCTGTATTTCGGCACATCATGGCCGTGAAAGACTAAAAATTTCTTGCCTGAACATTCAAACTCAATGTTCCTCTCAACAGGTCTTAGATTATGGTATGCCGCTCTTGCATTAATGTCTTCTCTGTCAATTTCATCACCGTTCCCAAGAACAATATAACAATCAAAATCTTTAAGATAATCCAACATTCTAAAAGAGGTAATATCGCCTGCATGTACAAGCGTTTTAATATCTCTCTCTTGAAATATCTCAATAGCTTTTTTTATTAAATCAACATCATTATGTGTATCAGACATTAAACCTATTAACATAAATTTTAACTCTTTTTTTTATTGGGCTCGGATTTTGCTTCGGGCTTTGCCTTTTCAATCTTTGGGAAAAGAATCCCAAGTTCATTAAGTACGGTTCCTGCTTTCAAATTATTCATAGTTAAAAGAGCATCTATATTGCCTGATGTTTTTTCCCCATTAAGCGCAGAGATTATTTGGGGTGCAATATTAATAAGCACCGGTAAGAGTAGTACGGAAACACTGTATATGCCTTCAAGAAGATTTCTTATAACCGAAGAGAGTTTGTCCATGTTATTGTCTTTGGCAATCTGCCACGGTTTTGTTTCATCAATGTATTTATTTAATGAGCGTATAAATTCCCAGAGTCTTTCAAGACCAATACTTATTTGAAACTTAGAACAGAATGAAATATAATCTTCAGCGCCCTTTTTTAGTCCGGCAACAAGATCATCACGCCCGCCATTGTCTTCGCCGAATTCAGGAATTTTACCGCTAAAGAATCTCCCTGCCATATTAAATGTACGATTGATTAAATTCCCAAAGTCATTAGCCAGATCAAAATTGATCTTATCAATTATCAGTTCTTCATTAAACCTTGCATCAAGACCGAATGTCATCTCCTTTAGTAAAAAATACCTTATCTGATCATTCCCATATTTATTCATAAGATCACGCGGAGTAACAACATTGCCAAGACTCTTAGACATCTTTGCATCATCCATATTCCAATAACCATGTACGTTTAGATGCCTATAGGGTTCAATCTCCGCAGCCTTAAGCATAGTAGGCCAAAAAATGCCATGAGGTTTTAGAATATCCTTTGCTATTATATGCTGCACGGAACCCCAATATTTATTATATTTATCACCGTCAGGATAACCTAATGCGCTGATATAATTTATGAGAGCGTCAAACCATACATATGTGACAAAGTTCTCATCAAACGGAAGCGGTATGCCCCATGTTAATCTCGATGTGGGACGTGAAATACATAGATCCTCAAGTTTATCACTTTTAAGAAGCGATAGCACCTCGTTTTTATATCTATCGGGTCTGATAAAATCCGGATTTTTATCTATATGATCTATGAGCCAATCCTGGTATTTGCTCATCTTAAAAAAATAATTTTTCTCTTCAATATATTGAGTCTCCTTATTGTGATCAGGACATTTTCCATTGATTATCTCTTTATCAGTAAGGAATCTCTCACATCCCATACAATAGTTGCCGCCATAACTCCCGAAATATATATCACCCTTATCATATATCTTTTGCAAAACATACTGAACAATTCTTTTGTGCCGATCATCGGTTGTGCGTATAAAATCCGAGTACTTAATATTAATAGCATCCCACTCCGCCCTGAACTTTCCGCTTATCTTGTCGGAGTAATCTTGCGGACTCATATTCTTCTCTGCCGCTGCATTAAAAATCTTATCGCCATACTCATCTGTCCCTGTTAAAAAATATGAATCGCAACCAAGGGTAGAATTAAATCTATAGATAAAGTCAGCTAAAATTGTAGTATATGCATGGCCTATATGAGGCTCTGCATTTACATAATATATAGGTGTTGTTACAAAAAAAACTTTCTCCATTTTATCCTCAACTTTTCATTTATCACTTTCATCGTCGGTTTTAAATAATTCTTCAACTAATTCATCTTTTACACTATATTTTCCATTGTTAAATATTAAGCCCTCTGTTCCGATCTCTACAAATCTGTCGCCGTCTTTAATTACTACAGCCTCTTTTAATGTATTTATAGAAACTACCCTGTACTGTTTATCTCCTGCTGTAATAGCCGAATCTAACTCAGGCATTTTCTCATTCAATTCTTTATATACGTCATACTCAAATCCAAGGCAGCATAAAAGTCTGCCGCACATGCCTGATATTTTCATAGAGTTGAGATTTAGGCTCTGCTCCTTTGCCATCTTTATTGAAACAGGTTCAAACTCCTCTCTTTGATACAAGCAGCACATGGGCTTACCGCACGGCCCATACCCTCCTACAATCCTCGCCTCGTCTCTAACGCCTATCTGTCGCATTTCAATCCTTGTTCTAAACACAGCAGCAAGCTCTCTTACTAATTCCCTAAAATCTATTCTGTTCTCTGCTACAAAATAAAAGATTAACTTTGTTTTATCAAAGAGGCATTTTACAGAAACAAGTTTCATATCAAGATTCTTTGCCTTTGATTTTTCACGGCACACTGCAAATGCCTTCTCTTCAATAGATTCAAGTTCGGAAATTTTACTCAGATCATCATCATTTGCCTTTCTTATTACCTTCCCTGTTATCGGAGCGGAGTGATCATTTTGGAAATTGCGTATCTTAACAACATTCCCAATATCAACACCATGTTCTATCTCTACAATACATAATGAATTTTGCTTTATAAATAAATTATCTACTTCAATATAATATATCTGATAGCTATTTCTCAATTTTACAGCCGAAACTTCCATATTATCACCAACAACCTATTATACGTTTGTATGGGGCGACTGCCGCCATACAAGTTTATATGTAATGGCGGATACCAACCGCCTCATAAATTTACTCGAGCCATGAAAAATCAGGTTCGATAAATCCGTGTGAATCTATTTTTTCTAAGGAGTACATAAATCCTTTTAAAATATTCTTCACATTCAGATTATTCTTGAGACCCATTTTTATAGCAAGCAGTATTCTCACTACTTTAACAGCATCTTCGCTATTTAATCTTATCTCCTCAGGTATTGTTCTTATATTCTTTCTTATATCTTCCCTTACCATAAGCGAGTAAATATTAATCAGTACAATCAACAAAAATTCATTATCGGATATATTTTCGCGCTCAGGATATTTTAGTATCTCTTCACTATCCCTCTTAACGAACTTTGAGATAATACCGCACAAATTACTTATTTCATTAAAAATATTATCATCATGCAGTTTAATTGCTATCTCTGCAGAACCTCCCGAGATAGAGACCAAAAACTCCGATTGATAAGTTATGCTTTCTTTAATTTTTAGTATATTTAAAATATCATCATCTTTTAACGGCTGAAAAGGTATCTCAATACACCGGGAAATTATTGTAGGCAGAATACCTGCTCTGCTGTCGGATATTAAAAAAATGTTAGCCTTTGAATATGGTTCTTCAATAGTTTTTAACAGAGCATTCTGTCCTGCATCCGAAATTATATCTACCCCGTCAATTATAACAGAATAACCGGCTGTTGTCGGCGCCAATGATAATTTGTCAATAAGCCACCTTACTGTTCCCGGCAGCAGCTTATCTTTAGTACCAACAGGTATTTTCCCTTTATCATTCCTCTCAAGAACAATAAAATCGGGAAAACTCCTTGCTGCTATCTGTTTGCATAAACTGCATACGCCGCATGGAGGTGTACTATCATTACAGATAAGTGAACTTAAGAATCTTTCGGCTATGAGCCTTTTACCAATCCCCCTCTGACCGGTAAATAAAATAGCATGCGGTATATTTGTTTCACCATTAAGCTGCAAAAGACTGTTTAATTCTCTCCGGTGGCCGATTATTCCATAAAAATTCAGCATAAAGAATAAATATCAGTGAGTCAAGTCTAAGATAAGTCCCCTTATCTCTTCAATTGTCTTCATAAGATTGAAGGCTTCATTTGATCTTGTTATCATCTGTGAAAGCTTAATAAGGTTTTCATCAATTTTATCTAAAACTATCTTCTCTGGACCACGTCCCTTTTGATTTTCACGATATGTCAGATCTAATTTGCGTGTTTTAAAACCGTTATCAATGATCATCTTTAATATTTTTTTTACAAGAGATTTATATATTTCAAGTTCATATAGCGATTGAGCATCTAAAAATCTTTTTTCCTGATCCTTAAGATCGGTCATCAACTCTTCAATAGACCCATGAAACTCATGTGTAATTCTGTTTTCCAACTCTGTTGAAAAGGTTGAAATTTTAGCTCCTCGTGAAGATGACTTAACCTTGGTCTTTATACCTTCACGAGTCTGCCTTGTATCTGTTTTCGGTATTTCAATCATTATAGCTCTTCAGCCCTTTTGTTAATAACACAATTACCGTCAAATTTAACTCCCTCTTCCATAATAAGACTTGGAGTTATAATATTACCTTTAACATCGCCTGTTGATAAAAGAATAATTCTCTCTGTTGCATATATATTCCCTGAAACCTTTCCCCCTACAACAACAAGCCTTGCCTTAATATCTGTAGTTGCATCGCCGCTTTGACCTATCAGAACCTTTCCGCGGGTATCAATAGTCCCTAAGAATTTACCGTCTATTCTGAGAAGTCCATTAATCTTAAATTCACCCTTAAACTCCGAGCCCACTCCGATAATGCTGTTTACAATACTATCTTCATCTAATCTGTTTACTTTTGCCATGCCCATTTCTCTTTTACATATATATTACATATATATTATATAGTGAACTAATTTCTGAGTTGCCCCGCCGCCACAGGCGGCGGGGCAACCTAATTCAATTGAATAAAGTTTCATTTATTTAAATTAATTCACTACATCTAACATAATTCAGATTGCCAAATTGATTTCAAGCATATTTTTTATCTATCTTCATCTTTTTTTAGAGTCCTATCAAATGCCGAAGTCTTTTTTTTGTTGACAAAAGGCACTCAAAGAAACAATTTATTCTAATCGTAAATATACTAAATTTTTATTGAAGACTAATATAGGAGTCACGAGTTAATGAAATCTAAAAATTTTCTCCCGATTTTTCTTATGTTTTATCTCATATCATGTAGTACCACATCATTTTTTAAAGACAAAATTACAATTGATCAGGTCTTAGCTGCTAAGGAAATTATTGACGCATCGCAAAATCCGGCAGAGGTTCTACTGCTAAAAAATGACTTATCTGAGAAAATAGTTATCTTAGACAATGTTTATGTAAAAGATATTATTATTTCAACAAATGTTGATTATGACTTTTGTGTACTTGCAGATCTACAATCCGACAAGGGACCGATAGAATGTTATATTTATACAAAAAATGTCAAAAGAATTTCTCAGCTTATAAAAGGCGTATCAATTATATCTGTTAAAGGTGAATTTAACCGTTTTTTCTCAATGTTAGATAACTACTACACTAAAATTGAGATTACAAATTCTGATGTTACAATTGTAAAACAGTGACTATGATAAGAAAAAAGATCTTAAAGATAGCAACCATAAGTGTATGCTGTGTACTTATTATTTTTACTATAGCACTAATAGCTTTTAAGATTCTAAAGGTATCCTACAATACTAATGAATATGCGGAAATAGAATCGCAGATTACTATTACACGAGACAACAAGGGGCTCCCCTGTGTAGAGGTTAAATCAATTAATGATCTCTACTTTACTATTGGTTATCTCCATGCAAAAGACAGACTCAGAATCATACAATACCTTCGCGCAATCGCATCCGGTGAGTCCGATAATTATGCAGGTGAAGACGCGGCCTTTATCAATGAGTTAAGTCACACAATGGGTTTTAATAGAAATGCGGAAGACATAGTAAAAAAACTTAATGATAATGAAATTTCTGCTTTAAAGAACTATGTAAACGGAATCAATCATTTTGCTAAAAATAAAATGAAACGCAAATGGATAATTGAAGATATATTAGCAATTCTTTCTATGAAGGATTGGGCAAATTCATTTCTCAACAATAAAGAGTTAATATTTAATCTTCCCATGTCAAAATTAGAATCAAAAAAACTTATGAAAGATAATGACTATCTATTCTTTTATAAGGAGGATGAAATTAATTATCTCCTTACCTTAAGAAAGGTAAAGAATATTGTTGAAAAATATATGTGCACCTTTGGCCGAGGGAACTCGCTTCATTTACAATCTACATTTACATCAGGATCGGATTCATTCACAACATTAAATTATGATGATTCTATTAATATCTATCCGGGATGGTATCCGCTTAAAATAAAAATAGGGGATAATAATATTTCTGCAATTACATATAACGGACTTCCATTTATCTTTTCATTTAAAAATAATCATTGTTCCCTAACACAAATTAACATGGATTCGGATTCACAAAACTTTTATCTATTTGATATTGAGTATAAGGACTCCGGGCAGCGCTATAAAATTTCAGGTACAACAAAAGATTATATAGCAGTAAGAAATCCGATCTATAGTAATGACGAAATAAGTTCAAAAGTAGATTGGATTACAGATAAGGGACCTATTCTAAGCAATCTTATTAAATCCGCAAAACCGGATTCAAAGATTTTAGTTATAGAGTCAATACTGCCCGGTGCGGAATATGTCAATTTGATGCTTAATATCCCATTTGAAACAGAGATAGATTCTATAAGAAAAAAGTTGCTGCTAAATGACTCTACTCTCAAAGGCTTTATTCTTTCAGACAAAGACAGAGCCTACAAAATATTTGCAGGCTTTATTAATCCTAATAAAAATAATATGATATTTATTGATGGTAGCAGATCATTACAAGCCTCGTCATGGAAATTCTCGTCAATTACAAACGTATATGGATATGACTATATGGGCAGCGATCTGTCAATGGGTAGCAATAGCGAAAATTACAATATTGTCAATAAATTCAGAGATGAAAGATTTAACACAGCAGTAATTAAAAATAAAACATATGATAAGGAGAGTGTAATTGATCTTATATCAGACAGATATTCAATTGCAGGAGAAAAATTGATACCCATTTTCAATAAGATGCTTGAGGGCAATCCTATGACCTCTTCAAGGCTGTCACATATATACCTTAGCAATTGGAACTATTTCCCCGAACCCGAACTCCAGGCGCCTTCAATTTTCTATACAACCTTAGCCTGTTATATAGATGAATCCTATGAAGAAATCTTTGGTGAAGATTACGAATATAATCTTAATAATATACACCTTCTCTACTTTGATTTTTTTAACCAACTAATAGATAACAGGTCATTACTCTTTGACAAAACCGATTCACATAGTGATACCAAAGAAAAAATTTTTGATATTGCTTTTTTAAATTCTATGAAATTTTTAAACAGAAGATTAGGTCCCCTGATGGAGAATTGGACTTGGGGTTCATTGACTAGCTTAAGTTACAAAGTACCTAACGAAACGATAAGTTTTTTAAATAGATTCATTAAAAAGAGTGAACTGCTGCTTGCAGGCGGACCCGATACTATAGAAAACCTTCAACTAAACGGTAAATTTGATATTCTATCAGCGACATCGTTACAATCTGTTATGACTAATGATACTCTATGGTTTAAGATGAATTTCGGTTACTCAGCTTCAATATTTTCCGACTTCTACTTTGGGTCTAATATAATCGATAAATTTGAAGATCTGGGCTCAGATAAGCAGGAATATAAGACGACGATATTTTCCCCGTAGGGGCAAAAATTTTTTGCCCCTACGGGATTTTTTGCCCCTACGGGGATATTAACCATTGTTTCAATTTTTTCATCAACTCGCCCAATTCTATAGGTTTCCCAAGGTGTGCGTTCATGCCTGCCATAAGGCATTTATCAATATCTTCCTGGAACACGTTTGCGGTCATAGCAATTATCGGAATAGATTCAGCCTCTTTAAACTGGGAAGCCCTAATCTGGCGGCTGGCCTCAAGACCGTCCATTTCCGGCATTTGAATATCCATGAGGATAAGTTGATATTTTGAGGGAGAATCCCGGAACATTTTTACAGCCTCTACACCGTTCTCTGCACATTCAATTGTGATTCCCGTAGACTCAAGTAGATTAATTATTATTTCACGGTTGATCTCTACATCATCTGCAAGCAGTATGGTATAAGAAGCGAATATATTATATTCACTATCAGCGGCATAGCTTTCATGTTTTCCCAAATCTTCCGTAACAGATTCAACTGTGTCCAAACAGGCCTCTAATTTAACTTCAAGAATAAAAGATGAACCTTTGTCCATCTCAGACTCAATCCATATTGTGCCACCCATAGATTCTATTATGGATTTGGATATAGAAAGACCAAGTCCTGTGCCGCCATACTTACGGGCTATGCTTCCATCTGCCTGTTCAAAAGATACAAATAAGCGCTCCTTCTGCTCGGGAGTTATGCCTATTCCCGTATCGGTTACGGCAATTCTTGTTGTGTATTCAAAGCCATTGATTTCAAGAATATCAACCGAGAGTGTAATATTGCCGCCTTCGGGTGTAAATTTGCTGGCGTTTGATAAAAGGTTAACAAGTACTTG
>JGI24702J35022_10002266_pt1 | contig 11814 bp, 9 predicted proteins | sample TergutTh196P4_FD_35022 | JGI IMG/M metagenome (IMG submission 35022)
TTGGCAGAAATGAAAAAACGATACGATGGTTACCATTTTTCTACCCATCCTAAGGGGTTGTATAATCCTTTCAGTGTTTTGAATACACTGAACGATTTTACTTTTCGCTATTACTGGTTTGCTACCGGTACGCCCACTTTTTTAGCAAAAGCATTGCGAAATCAAGACTACGACATTCGAAAGTTTGAAGACGATGTTTTGATTGATGAACCCTCAATAATGGATTACCGCGTTGAAAACCAAGATCTTATTCCACTGCTTTACCAAAGTGGCTATTTGACAATAAAATCGTATAAAAAAGATGAAGATGCTTTTGTCTTGGGATTTCCTAACGAAGAGGTAAAATATGGCTTTCTCAAAGAACTGTTACCCGCATTTGTACTTACACCCATAACAACAAGAAAATTTTCGATACTTGAATTTTTGAGACAGATAAAAAATAGTGATATTGAAGGATTTATGATTTCCCTGCAAGCATTTTTTGCCGACATCCCCTACGATGCCATAGAACAAAAACATCGCAACGAGCAATATTACCAGCATGTTTTTTACCTGCTTTTTACTTTGATGGGACAATTTGTAGAAACCGAAGTGAAAAGCAATAAAGGCAGAGCCGATGCCGTAGTAAAGACCGCCGACAGTATCTTCGTTTTCGAGTTCAAAATGGACGACAATGCCACCGCCGAAGACGCCCTCGCGCAAATCAACAGCAAGGAGTATGCCATTCCCTACGCCGCCGACCACCGCAAACTCACCAAAATCGGCGTAGAGTTCTCACAAACCGAAAAAGGAGTAGTGCGGTGGGTGATGGAATAGTTATTAACCTGAGTTCCGTTTAAGGAAGTGTTTATTTTTTGATAATAAGCACTTTTTTATATTCTATTGGCTGAAATCCATCCATATTAAATTTTTTGAGGAAAAAATTACAAACGATACAATTATTGAGTAGATTTTAAAATCTTTTCTATCCAAAAAATATCTTCTTTATAAGTAATTTTCATATTACGTTTTTCCCCTCGCACTACATAAATTTTTTCATCGGGCAGATATTTTGCCACTACGCCGCAATCGTCAGTGAAAATAAAGTTGGAATCATTCAGTGCTAATTGGTAGGCTTTTTGGATAGTTGCCGTCTTAAATGCCTGCGGTGTTTGCGCCCGCTGCAAATAAGAACGATTCGGAATGTTTGTAATATATTGTTGAGAATTATCTACTTCATAAATAGTGTCGGTGGTGGGAATGGCAACCGTAACCGCATTATACGTTTCTAACACATTTACCACATCATGAATAATTCTATCGCTCACCAACGGGCGCACCGCATCGTGAAAAATAAGGTTATAGTCAGGAAATTGTTGATAGAAATCTATAGCAGACAAACTTGATTGAAACCGCTCATTTCCGCCTTTCAGAATATTTTTTACCTTTTTCCAATCGTTGAGAACAGCCATCAGTGTCATTTCGGCAATATACGATTCGGGGATAACTACGGCGATTTCATCAATGTGGATATTTTTTTCAAAAACCTCAATAGTATGTTCAATCACAGTTTTTTCTGCAACTTTAAGAAATTGTTTGGGGGTTTCGGTATCCATTCTTTTTCCGGTTCCTCCGGCAAGTATAATGGCAATGTTCATATTGTTTTTATTGAAATAACTGAAAAAATATATTTTTTTAGAAGTTTTTAAGTGATTAATTTTTTATTATTTTTTTTGTAGTAATACCTGTTTCGGTGTGGATTTTTAGAAAATATACTCCGGCGGGGAAATGAGAAAAGTTGAAAACCACCCCGTCAGCCTTCGGCTGCCACCCCTCCAAATTTTTGGAGGGGAATTTAAACCCTACGTTTTTACCATAAATATCAAATATATCTACACTCTCAACTCTAATATCTCCACTCTCAATTCTCAATTCTCCGTTCGTGGGGTTCGGATACACCGTAATATTTTGGTTTTCAATAGGCTCTGTTATTCCTGTAAAATTATGTAGGATTAATGGATACAGTATTCCCATTCCGGTGCATTGGGAGTTGGTTGGTATATAATTGGCATCTAAGGCGGGGTCAACTTCAATAGATCCATTGTCGCAGCTGATATGGGTTTTCCATTCGGAAAGTCCCATATTTTCCACAGCAGGAGGCCTGTTATCCGTAAAGGTGGCGCTTTTGCCGGTAACGTAGTAACAGTTATTGTTCATCGTTGGATTGCCATTTAAGGCAGACAAATCATAAGAAGGAAGTCCGGGAAAGAAAACAGGATTATAAAAGTCTTTAATATACCGAACATCTATCATTCTGTTGTTGTAGGTAGAGGGTTGGTTTACAAGATTATGGTGAATATTTGGATCTATGTTTGGGGGACATCCATCAGGGTTTTCCCAATCTTGAGTGGCTATGCCAAAATAGATCGGGCTGTGGTATTTCATCACGCCGCAAACTGCATTAACTATGGTGTTGTTGTAAGCTTCGGCATCTTTGGAAGCATATAAACCGATTCCCTCCCAACCTGCATCAATAATGAGATTGTTGCGTACAATACCTCGTATATTTTCGTAATAGTCAGGATTTTCTACAATATCAAAATAGTCTGGGCTGGTATCAAATCCGATCATGATTCCGCCTGCAAAAGGTCTTTCCACAATATTATTTTCAATGATTACATCGGTGGCTCCGCCTTTGGCATAAATTCCGGTGCTGCAAATATCATGGATATAGTTATTGTGAACGTGCATTCTGTTTCCGTTGACATTATCAATCCCTTCTGCATTATGTTCTCCCGTATTAAAGTCGGGTAAGTGTGCGTATTCCTGTCCGGAATGATGAATTTCATTATAACGAATTGTAATATTTTCACAGCCGGGTTTTACTTTAACCGCATCGTTTGTGGAATGATGCAATAAACAATCTTCGATGATGATGTTGGATATGCCGGGACCGGGCGGTTCACCCGGCTTAGGCCAATCCCACTGAGTTTCACAACACACCGTATAAAACCCTCCTTTCACTTCAACGCTTTGCAGTTTACCGTTTTTTACAACATCTCCTGTTAAGGCATCTTCTGCATAGAACTCTACTCCTGAATCCTGATCGTGTCCGGGATCATAGTTTGTGAGGTCAATCACAGCCCATTCTCCTTTTGCAGATTTTATAGTTACATTCGACATTCGCACACGAACATCACGTTTTTCCTGATACGTACCGCCGCGTAAAATTATGGTGGCGCCAGGTAAGTTGTTATTGATGGCAGCATTCAAAGCGGTATTGATACTTTTGAAAGGTTTGTCAATAGCACCGGTTGCTGTGTCATCATTTCCATTTGGTGAAACATAGATGCCATCAGACGGATCATCATAAATGCTACCGCGCGGACCAACATAACCTGTTTGCGCCAACACGGAAATTAAGCTCAAGCCTAAGAAGGCGAGCATTGTTAAAAAGGGTTTTAGATTTTTCATTGTTATTATTATTTTTTACTACGAATTTTTTCACTAATCACTAATCATTAATCATTAATTACTAGGCGTTACCGTTGGGTTTTGGGTTAGTCCGTCAAATCCTTTGAGGTGCGGCAGTCTACCTGCAGCAAAGTCCCATGAGGATGCGGGAAATTTTGCAACGCTGCTCCACCATGTGCCACTGTTAGCGCCGTTGTAGTTTGCAGGTAAAACATCTGCGCCATTTTTGTTCGTAGTGGTAGCGTCTGTAATGGTTATATTACTCGAACCTGCTGTTAAAGCCATATCGGGGCGGGCGTAGTTGTTTTTCTTAATTTCTTCGCTGAAAACATACCCTATTATACGTCCCATTCCGCTGTTTCCACTTTCGCTTTTATGAACCTCTTTGTTCAGCGCAACACAGTTTTGTATTGTTCCGCCATTTGAGCCATTTATACCGCCTATCATTTGCATTGACTCAGATGTAACGCTAACATTTCCTGTAACATAACAATATTGGATTGTTCCACCATTTCCGCTATGATTACCGCCTGCAATTCCGCCAACCGCCCAATTACCATTGACGTCAATGGTACTATAGCAATTTTCTATTGTTCCTGTGTTAATTCCGGTTACTCCGCCACAATACATACCTCCATTAATGACGCCATTGGTAGCAATGCAATTGGTAACCGTTCCCTTTATAACCTGACCTGCCACTGCTCCTTCTCCTGCTCCGTTGCAATCAATGGTTATATCGTTTACGGAGCAATGGTCAATTTTTCCATTGTTCATAAGCCGCCCCGCAATACCGCCTGCGCAAGGAAAGTCTGCCGAACCGGCACTAAGATTAACACCATCTAACCTGACATTTTTGATTGTACCGTAAACAGCGCCAAACAAACCTATATTATCGTAATCTCCAACTGCGACGACGGTAAGATTTGAAATTGTGTGTCCATCGCCATCATACGTGCCGGAAAAATTATTCGACCCCTTTGTTTCACTAATAGACTTCCAGTTTGTTTCGTCGCTCAGATCAATATCGTCGGTTTGCAGGTAGCACTTGTTGTCTGCCCATGCTACGCCTTCCGGTCCTTTTTCGCCGGAGCCTACTCTTTTGAGGTCGGCGGCGCTTGCCACTTTAAAAGGATTGGCTGCAGAACCGGGACCAGTAGGGTCAGTTTTAGTGGAATCGTCCTTAGGTTTGTCGCAAGAGTACAGTACGACCATGCACACAAATAACGCAAAGCATGCTAACCGCATCAGCGGTATTCTTTCCGTGAGCCTGAGGCTCTGTTTTTTTACTTTTTTCATTTTTGAAAGGTTTTAAATTTTAAAATTATTTGGCAAAATAAGTATTAATTTTTAAAATATCAATCATATAAATATATGATTTTTTAGTGAGTAAAAACTAAAACTATTTTGCTACTTTTGCGGTTGTAAAATTATGGCATCATGAATACCCTACGAAAACTGCCCATCGGCATACAGGATTTTGAAAAATTGCGTAACGGAAACTTTGTCTATGTAGATAAAACGCAGTATGTTTATCAATTGGCACAACTTGGCATACCCTATTTTCTTGCTCGTCCGCGAAGATTTGGCAAAAGTTTGTTTCTTTCCACTTTGAAAGCCTACTTTGAAGGCAAAAAAGAACTTTTTGAAGGATTGAAAATCGCTGAATTAGAAAAGGAATGGATAGAATATCCCGTTTTTTATTTGGATTTTAACCGTGAAAGTTATTCGAATATTAATTTTTTCAATAAATCGTTGGATACCAATCTGGCTATTCACGAGAAAAAATGGGGAAGGGTTGAAAATGAAACAACGCCTGCTTCCCGTTTGATAGGTTTAATTCACAGGGCTTATGAAAAAACGGGTAGAAGAGTAGTAGTATTGATTGACGAATACGATAAACCACTGATTTCCACAATGGAAAATCCTGATTTGAATGATGAAATACGCGCAGAATTGAAAGGTTTTTACGGTGTTCTCAAAGCCGAAGACGCACATTTGCGTTTTGTTTTTCTCACCGGCGTTACCAAATTTTCAAAAGTCAGCATTTTCAGCGATTTAAACCAACTTGTTGATATTAGTTTAAGTGAAAAATATGCAGAAATTTGTGGCATAACACAGCAAGAACTGAAAGATAATTTTGAAATAGAACTCCGGCAGATTGCTGAAAAACAAAATCAGACTTACGAACAGATATTGGCAAAAATGAAAAAACGATACGATGGTTACCATTTTTCTACCAAGCCTGAGGGGTTGTATAATCCTTTCAGTGTTTTGAATACACTGAACGATTTTACTTTTCGTTATTACTGGTTTGCCACCGGTACTCCCACTTTTTTGGCAAAAGCATTACGAAATCAAAACTACGATATCCGAAAGTTTGAAGATGATGTATTGATTGATGAACCCTCAATAATGGATTACCGCGTAGAAAACCAAAATCTTATTCCTTTGCTTTATCAAACGGGGTATTTAACTGTAAAGTCGTATAAAAAAGACGAAGATGCTTTTATTTTGGGATTTCCAAATGAGGAAGTAAAATATGGCTTTCTCAAAGAACTTTTACCGGCATTTGTACTAACACCCATTGCAACAGGTAATTTTTCTGTTGTAGAATTTATGCGACAAATTAGAAATGGTGACATTGATGGTTTTATGACTTCTTTGCAAGCATTTTTTGCCGCTATTCCCTACGATGCCATAGAGCAAAAGCACCGCAACGAGCAATATTACCAGCATGTTTTTTACCTGCTTTTTACTTTAATGGGACAATTCATAGAAACCGAAGTGAAAAGCAACAAAGGCAGAGCCGATGCCGTAGTAAAAACCGCCGACAGTATCTTCGTTTTTGAGTTCAAAATGGATGACACCGCCACCGCCGAAGATGCCCTCGCGCAAATCAATAGCAAAGAGTACGCCATTCCCTACGCCGCCGACCACCGCAAACTCACCAAAATCGGCGTAGAGTTCTCACAAACGGAAAAAGGAGTGGTGAGATGGGTAATGGAATAGTTATTAGTTATTAGTTATTAGTGATTAATTTTTTCTCTGTGTAACTTTGTGAAATATTTTTTAGCACACAGATGTGTTACTGAGCGCAGTCGAAATACGCAGATGTAACAGATTAACGCAGATTTTTATATAAACTACCCCAATTTTGCGAAGCAAAATCATGTAGAATGGAAATTATACCCATATAAACTACCCCGTCGCCTTACGGCAACACCCCTTCAAATTTTGAAAGGGATTATTATTCGCACCATCCGTAGACTGAAGTCTACGGCTAATAAAGTGCAGTCCCGTAGGGACTCCACTGTTGGTATATCTGTATTAATCACTAATAACTAATCACTAATAACTAATCATTAATCATTAATCATTAATCACTAATAACTAATCACTCTTTCACCACCTTTTTCGTTACAATTCCATTTTCGGTAGTTATTTTAATAAAATAGATACCAGCAGACAAATTTGATATATCAAAAACCACCCCGTCAGCCTTCGGCTGCCACCCCTCCAAATTTTTGGAGGGGAATTTAGTCGCTACTTTTCTGCCATAAATATCAAAAATATCTACACTCTCAACTCTAATATCTACACTCTCAATTCTCAACTCTCCGCTCGTCGGATTCGGATACACCGTAATGTTTTGACTTTCATCAGTTTCTATTATTCCTGTAATTTCGCTTTTGCTTGCTTCTGCGGTGTTTCCGTAGCGACCAAGGTTCACGCGATTGCCGTTGGGTTGAGGTTCATTTGAATAATCGGAAGTTGGATTTCCGGCATCAATAGCAGGACTGTTTACGTTGTCGTTGACAAATTGTCCGGTTTGGGGGTCAAAGCGTCCGGCTTTCGATTTCACGTGAAAATCGCCGTTTGTAGCATTGGCAAATAAAGGGTCGGAGGAAATATTTTCCGTACCGGTGAAACCTTGTTGGGTGAGCGTGTAATTAACGGTCAATTCTGCGGGTACTTCGTCGTCGTAAGTTTCAAAGTCGCTACCATTGTTCCAGAAGATGCAGTTTTCTACGTGCGCAACGCTTCCCTGCACAAACAATGCCGCTCCTGTATTTGCGTTGTTTGCAACGGTGCAATTACTCATAGACAAGGTAGAGGGAATGTTGGTGTAGGCATCCACATAAATCGCCGCGCCGCTTTTTCCACTTGTATTGTTGTAGATTAATTCGTGTTCCATTATCACGGTGGCTCCATCATCCACAAAAACCGCTCCGCCTCGGTCAGGCGCGCTATTATTTCGATATACGTTGTGCGACAAGGTAACCGAGGTGGTAGTTTCGCTATCTGCAAAAATCAACAATGCGCCGCCCCAGCCCCAAGTTATCTCCGGATCTGCCGCAGCAATGTTTCCGTCGAAAATATTTCGGGTAATCGTTCCTGTTCCGTATATAGACACCCCTCCTCCGTGGTCGTCATAGCCCGTATTATTTTCGATACGGTTGTCGGCAATGAGAAAATTGGTCGTGTTGTCCGTTACTCCGATTGCTGCTCCGCGCCCCGCCTTGTTGTTACGGATAATGTTGTTTTGAATGGTTACGTTGTTCCCCTCCAAGCTGATTCCACCTCCTCTCTGGTCGGGTTCTGACGTGCCGTTGTTCTCGATGATGTTGTTTTCAATCGTGATGTTGTCTAACTTTCCCGACCATCCGCCTTGAAGCTCAATACCGCGTTGTCCGTTGCAAATGGTGAAACCGTTGATTAACAACGATCCTGAAATTGCCTCGTCAATGTAAACAAAAATACAAGGCGCTGAGTTTGTTCCACTGATGACAGTTACATTTGCCTGCGGATTAGCGGTATTAAAATCGCCGCTACCTGTGTAACCGCCGAGCAACTGCACCTTTTTCTGCGAAATCTGCACAGCTTCCGAATAGGTTCCTTTGGCAACTTTGATAATGTCACTGTTGGTAGCATTGTCAATGGCTTTCTGAATGGTGTTGTAAGGGTTAGCCGGAGTTCCGTCTCCGGAATTTCCCGAACCGCCATCTACACAAATTTGATTTTGGCTGAATATTGCAAAGCAGCAACCAATGAAACTAATAAATAAGATTAGTTTATTCATTACTTTACAAATTTATCAACTTCACTACAAATACCATATCTCCCATTTCGATTTTCACTTTCAGATTTTTACCGGAAGTTATGTCTGTCTTTCCCGATACATTGACGGTTACGCTACTTGCTTGAAACAGTTTTAAGAGGAGCGCCGTAGCGAAAGGTTGTACGTTTCCTGTATAAGCGGTTCCCAAATCGTATTGAGGGATGCTTATATTAGGACTAACGCCGGTTGCCTGTAAAAGAAAATCTTTCACTACCGTTCCTGTTTCGTCTTCAATGGCGGTGATGGTAATTGTCGCCGTGCCAACCGTAATATCGTCAATCTTCGACTGATGTTTCAACACTTCTTCGGTAAAGCCTTCAATTTGGTTAAGATAAATGGTTTGGGAGGCGCTGAAATAATTCAACTCGTCATCCAACTGTCCTTTAGATGGCGTTCCCTCCTGCACAACAATATCTTCTAACTCAATTGTCGCCTTTGATACCTTAACGTCAGTTTTGGTAATTTTGTCGCACGCAAAAAACGGCAACATACACGCTATTACAATAGCATAGGTTACTAACCGAATAATCGGTTTTCTTTCTGTGAGCCTTACGCTCAGATTTTTTACTTTTTTCATTTTGGATAGATTTTAATTGTTATTATTATTTTTTATTTTTTGCCACAAATGGCACGAATGAACATGAATTATTAATTAATTTTCAATGGATATTAATTCTGTAGTTCCCGTCAACTTGTTTTTGTTGTTGAAACTTTCGGTTTTTACAGTTCCTATGTTGGGCGCATACCACGAATTGGACGTAGTAACTATTTCTCTTCCCATGATGGTAGTAGTTACGGTTTGTGTGATTTTGTGACACGTAAATGTTCCTGCCCGAACAGTTATAACTTCAATAGTTTCACATTTTCCGTCCGTTATTTTCACGTCTGTTTTCATCTTCATGATGCCGGCGTCAATTGTCAGTATAATGTTGGCATCTTTGAGCGACTGTCCGGGTTTCAGGCTGCTTGGCAACTCCATTGGAACGCCGGTAATCTCTACTTTCACGTCTGGGGATGTCATCTGGTCGGTGAACATCTGGTGCATATCTAAAATTACTACGCCATCCTTAATGACAACCTTGCATGGTATTTCGGAAGACGGATTAGATTGGGGTTTCATATTTTTGTCTAAAATTTCCATCACATATGAAATCGTTAGATTCAAACCTGAACCTTCCACGTTCTTGATGGTGTGCCGCGTATAGTTTTTTGCTTTTCCTTTGGCGTTTTGATTCACATAGAGCATTTTCATGCCGGATTTTGCAGGGAAGAAAGCGTTTTGCGCTTGCAATGCTACGCATGAGAGCAGTAGCGCGAGGGTTATGAATACTGTTTTTTTCATTATTATTTGATTTTTTGTCGTTAATTATACGATTTTTTTTCTATGCAACTTTTTTTTAGCACACAGATTTACGCAGATTGAACAGATTTACGCAGATATAAACTACCCCGTCGCCTTGCGGCGACACCCCCTCAAAATTTGAAGGGGATTTTTTCCACCCCATCCGCAGGCTGAAGCCTACGGCTAATAAAGTTGCTTTCTGCTTTCTGCCTTTTCCACTAATCATTAATCATTAATCATTAACCACTAATCACTAATCACTAATCACTAATAACTAATAACTAATCACTGTTTCACCACTTTCTTCGTTACAATTCCGTTTTCGGTATGGATTTTTAAGAAATAGATTCCGGTGGGGAAATTTGATATATCAAAAACCACCCCCAATTTAGACCCTACATTTCTACCGTAAACATCAAAAATATCTACACTCTCAACTCTAATATCTACACTCTCAATTCTCAACTCTCCGCTCGTGGGGTTCGGATATACCTGTATTTGCTCATTTGTAATAGTTTTAATGCCATTAGGTACGTACGGAAGATGCGGGGGGATATCCACCAAGTTGCCGAACAGTCCGGGCAGGTAACCATTTTCGATAGTCCATCCGTTTGCTTCAGTAAAGCGATTGCCCAGTGTACCATCTTCATATATTTCCTGACCGGTGATGTCGGCGCCGTCAATGTCGGTTAAATCTATGTTATTCCATATTGTTTCGTCATCCGGATTTATCATCTCGTTGAATGCGATGTTGTTAGTAAGCGTGCCGGTGTTATTTCCAACCACGCGCCCGAAATTTTTTGTACTGCTTCCTTTACAGGTGATTTTCGGGTTCAGGGCGGCGCAATTTTCTATTGTACAGCCACTCGTATTATTCCCTACTATGCCGCCTGAAGCAGCAGTGCCTGAGGCGCCGGTACTATTCACCGTTCCGATGGAATAGCAGTTAGAGACTTTGCTGTTATGGTCCATACTCCCTACTATGCCTCCTGAATAAACGCCAGTCCGTCCACTACTACTTACTTCCATTGCCGAATAGCAGTTTGAAATGGTAGATTCGGAAATATCTCCTATTATGCCGCCTGCAGAAGAAGCAGAACCAGTCAAGTTATCGACCTTGCCTGTTGCATAACAATTGGATATTGTGCCGTTATTATGCAAATATCCTGCCACGCCGCCGCAGGAACTACTACCCATCGCGCCTGCTCTGTTTCGAATCTCGACGTCTTCAATACCCAAATTTGTAATGGTTCCGCCATCAACAGTACCAAATAACCCAAAATTGCCCATACTTTTCGAATTGTCAATTATCAGTCCGGTAATGATTTTGTTGTTGCCGTTGAAGTTACCTTTAAAAGGACTTTTTGCAATTTGTCCGATGGGTGCCCATCCTGAGTCTGATTGGTAATCGGAAAGGTCAATGTCGTTGTTAAGGATGTAGTATTTGTTGTTGTACGCTACATCACCGTTGTTTACATACGTTGCCAAGCCTGCGAGTTGCGCCGCTGTAGCAATTTGATAGGGATAGCCCTCAGAGCCGTCTCCACCGGCAAATTGAGCGTTTACACTACTGATGCTCAAGCCCAAAAAGGCGAGCAAAATCAAAAATTTGTTGAAATGTTTCATAAATAAAAAATTAAGTTGATAATCTTACTAGAATTATTCGGCAAAATAAATACTTTTTTTTTAATTTTCAATCATATATTTATATGATTTTTTAGTAAGCGCAAACTAAAACAATTTTACTACTTTTGCGGTTGTAAAATTATGGCATCATGAATACTTTACGAAAACTGCCTATCGGCATACAGGATTTTGAAAAATTGCGTAACGGAAACTTTGTCTATGTAGATAAAACACAGTATGTTTATCAATTGGCACAACTTGGTGCGCCCTATTT
>JGI24702J35022_10002267_pt1 | contig 11812 bp, 14 predicted proteins | sample TergutTh196P4_FD_35022 | JGI IMG/M metagenome (IMG submission 35022)
TGCGCTGCATTCTGTGATTTTGCTAAACATATAGCGACTATTGCTTCAAAGTCCGAAAACATATCAGAACTTTTTACATATATAATGAATGTAATGGGATACGAACAAGTGCTGCGGGCCGAATATCCGGACGACTGGGAAGATAGAGCCGGAAATATTGAGGAACTTCGTTCTTTAGTTCCTCCGGAAGGGAATCTAACCGAAATTCTTGCTGAAGCGGCGCTTTTTACCGATCTGGAGAGTAAGACACAATCAGATATGCATAAAGTAAATATGCTTACTCTGCATTCTGCAAAAGGATTAGAGTTTCCGGTTGTATTTATTGTAGGAATGGAGGAGGCTATCTTTCCGAATTTCAGGGCTTTCGACGATTCTTCTCAAATGGAAGAAGAACGGCGTTTATGTTATGTCGGCGTCACCAGAGCGGAAGAAAGGCTTTTTTTGACTGCCGCGCGCTCAAGAAGACTTTTTGGTATGACATATGGAAAAGGTTTTTCACGCTTCATTTACGAAATACCGGAAGAATTGAAAACAACATTTGATCAGGGAGAGGACAACGTAAAAAATGTGGGTTACGGCAATTACAGGCGATATTGGCGCCGGTAAGTCAACTGTCGCAAAGATTTTTGAAGAGATGGGAGCTTTACGGATTGACGCGGATCAGGTTGTAAAAGAGTTATGGCGAAATGAAGAAATTATTTCTAAAGCTGTGGAACGATGGGGAGCACAGATTATTGAAGGAGGAAATGTAAATTTAGGAGCGGTAGCTGACATAATATACAGTGATGTAAACGAAAATCGCTTTGCGTGCGAATTATTACATCCCCAGGTTATGCAGAAAATAGAGGACACAATAAAGATTTCGGATGGATGGATAGTTGTTGAAATTCCGCTTTTATTTGAGTATGGCGTCCCTGCATGGGTCAACAGAACAATTTTCGTTACGGCGCCACAGTTGGTCCGTGAAAGTAGATGTTATTCCCGTGGCTGGAATGAGCTGGAAATCAAAAGAAGAGAGTCTTTTTTCCACACGTCCGAAGAGCGGAAAAAAAAGTCCGATTTTCTCATAATAAACGATTGTAGCCATGAGGAACTTAAGCTAAAACTCTCNAAACTTGCCAAAATGTTCGCCGAACGCGCAAAAAATACAATTGACGCGTGTCTCACTCGCAAAACAGTTGATTTATTGCGCATAATTGGATATTATGCTGAACAGATAAAAAAACGAGCATTCCTTGTGGGAGGGGCAGTCAGAGATATATTCCTGAACCGCAATACGTCCGACATAGATGTAGTTATTGAAGGCAACGCTATAACCATACTTCATGATTTGTATTGGAAAGAGTGCAGACAAAAAGACTGGGATATGAATTTTTATAAACGCTATGGAAGCGGCACTTTGATAAATAAGATATCAGGACAGCGAATTGACCTGATTTCCACAAGAAGCGAGTTTTTTCCGATTCCCGGGAAAAAACCCAGGATGAAACCGGCGGATATAAAAGGGGATATCGAAAGACGCGATTTTACGATAAACTCAATAGCCATATCAATAATTAAAAGCGACTGGGGAAGTGTATTTGATCCATTCGATGGAAGGGCGGATATTAAGGCAAGACTTTTGAGGGTATTGCATGATAGAAGTTTTATTGACGATCCAACTAGAATTTTGCGTGGGTTACGTTTTGAGCAAAGACTAGGATTTAAATTTGAAGAACATACATTTAAGCTTCTTTTGCAGGCAATAGAACAAAATGTGTTCTCTACGGCTATACCCGCAAGGATGGAAAAAGAATGGAATTTATGTTTTACGGAAAACCCAACATCAATAAAAAATCGTCTTGCTGATTTGGGGCTTGACCCGGATTTTATGGAATCTGTTTATAACGCTAAAAATACTGAACAAGAGGAAAGTAAATGCCAAGACAATTAGACTTTTACAATTTACTTATAAGAGTTCCCGCTGTTTTATTTGCGATTTCTTTTCATGAATTTTGTCATGGATATGCTGCTAAACTTTTGGGGGACAGGACAGCGGAAATGCAGGGAAGGTTAACTCTTAATCCGCTGAAGCATTTTGATCCTGTAGGTGCGCTAATGCTGTTGTTTGTTGGATTTGGATGGGCAAAACCCGTTCCCGTAAACTCAAGATATTTTAAACATATCAAACGGGATATGTTTATCGTATCGATTGCCGGAATAGCCGGCAACCTCTTGACTGCGTTTGTGTTCGTAATGATAAAAAAAACGATGCCGGTGTCTGTTAGTATGAATTTGGGTATGGCAGGATTTCTTTTTATCGAATATATGATATTTATAAACGTCGGTCTTGCGGCTTTTAATATAATTCCCATTCCACCGCTTGACGGGTCAAAAATCCTTTATGGGTTCATTCCTTTTAGATGGCTGAGGTTCTACTATATGCTTGAGCAATACGGTTTTATAATTCTATTAGTATTAGTCTTCACTAGATTAATTGATATTATAATGTTACCGGTTATGAGATTTTTTCTATTACTTGTCGGATACTTTAATTAGTGGTAAATAATTTAATAATGTATATAGGGGGGAGGACAAATGAGGATAAAATGGAAATTCGAGGATAACGGCCCTAAGTCTTACTATAAGAATTCTGAACCTTGGAAAAAACAAAGTCCCAAACAAAGTATTCTATACCAAATTCTTAAAATAATACTTGCTATAGTCGCATGCGGTATTATAATAATAGTAGCTTTCAGTTACCAGGGATACGACTGGAACCAATCGGGGTTTCGATATATCCGGGATATAGTTGCAGCACGGCTTGGGATATTCAGATAAAACAAATTAGAGCTAATATGATATTTAAGTGTAATTTAACGGGTAATCCCTTGACGGATTAGTGTTTTTACGGTAAAAGTATCGTTGTTTATTATTTTGTTCACAGATTACGAAATAATATTGGGAAGGAGGTTAGAATATGACAAAGGCGGAGCTAATAGATGCAGTGGCAAAGAAAACTGCTTTTACAAAGAAAAATGCCGGGTCGGCAGTTTCTGCCGTAATTGACTCAATTTCAGAGGCGTTAGCATCACATCAGAAGGTTCAGTTGGTTGGTTTTGGTACATTTGAGGTACGAAGACGCGCGGCGCGCGAGGGTAGAAATCCTCAGGACCCAACAAAGAAAATTAAGATTCCGGCAAGAGACATTCCTGCGTTTAAACCTGGGAAAGCTCTGAAAGACAAAGTACTCAAGTAATCACAAAATGATTGAGTATGGTTTTATTCCGAACGAGGCAAAGCTTGGTTAATTGAGCTATTGCCTCTTCTATTTTAAAGTCTTGACTACTTACTCATAAAAGAATATACTACCTATTAATCATAGTTGCTATTAAGACCAGATAACATTTTTTTAGTCAGAGGAGAATATGATCAGCTCAAAAAAATCACGTCAGGTGAGACTATCTGAAATTATAGAAAATGATCCGCTTACCACGGATGAAGAATTAGCTTTAAAACTTCATGTAAGCGTAAGCACGGTGCGCTTGGACCGTGCTTTACTTGGTATTCCCGAGTTGCGCGAAAGAACAAAAAAACGGGCGCAGGAAGCAATAAGCAGATTGCGTTCTTTAACTCTGAATGAAATCATAGGGGAGTTACTTGAACTTGAACCTAATAAGTGGGCTTTATCAGTCCTGAGAGCTACGCGTGATATGGCTTTCCGCAATACTAAATTAATCTGGGATCACTACATTTTCGCTCAGGCCAGTTCAATAGCGGTGGCAGTGATNGGGGCTGATACAGTTATCGTAGATTCAATGCGCGGAGAATGTAAAGGACATGCTCATGTTGGCGAAGACCTGGTNGCCAGAGCAAAAGTNGGAGTGAATAAAGAAGGGACTACNATTGTAAGTGTCCGTACAAAAGTCGCTGANCAGGAAATTTTCGTAGGACGTTTTATAACAAAAATTTTATCCTTAAATAGCTAACAGGTATGACGGAGTTGTTTATCTCATGAAAAACTATAATAATATAACAATTGCAATTGACGCTATGGGAGGGGATAACGCGCCGCACGAAATATGTAAGGGAACGCAAGCTGCATGTAAAGAATTTGATGATACTAATTTTGCGTTAGTGGGAGACACCGGGCAAATAAAGAAGTGTCTTGAAGGATACTCAGCTTCAGATATGTCTCGGATATCCATAGTACACGCTGATGATTTCATAGAAATGGACGATAATCCGACGTTGTCAATAAGAAAAAAACGCAGATCAAGCATGCGGCTCGCAATGGAAATGGTGCGGTCGGGAGAAGCTCAGGGAGTAGTTTCCGCCGGAAATACCGGGGCAATTGTTGTAGGCGGCGTTCTGGTCGTTGGCAGGTTGCCGTCAATTGATCGCCCCGCTCTCGGAGTTCCATTGCCAACCGTGAACAGATCTACTTTTTTGCTTGATGTTGGCGCGTCTGTGCGTTGTAAGACTATAAATTTGTATCAATACGCGCTGATGGGAAATATATATTCTCATAAGGTTTTAGGCGTCGATAATCCGATGGTTTCACTCTTATCCAATGGAAGCGAGGATATCAAAGGGGATGATGTCGTATCAGAAGCGCGGGAAATGCTTTTGAAAACAAATTTAAACTACACAGGCTATATTGAAGGAAATGATATTGTAAACGGTACGGCTGACGTGGTGGTTTGCGACGGATTTATGGGAAATGTTGTTCTCAAGTTCGGGGAAGGGATTATGTCGGCAGCGCATTCGATAATAAAAGAAGAGATGGGACAACGATTTCTTCCAAAAATTGGAATGATATTCATGTTTCCTATGGTCAAGGCTTTGTGGAATCGCTTTAATTATGAAAAATATGGTGGTACTCCTCTTCTTGGAGTTGATGGAGTTGTTATAAAAGCGCACGGGCGCTCAAAAGCCCCGGCAATTTTAAGCGCTTTAAAGACAGCTCGTAACCTTGTAAAAAAAGAAGGAGTCGAGCTCATTCGCAAAGAATTGGAGTGATTTATCTCATGGAACAACAAAATAGAGTTAAAACTTTACTAAGTATAAAGTATCCGATTCTACTGGGCGCCATGGCATGGATAGCGGACGCGCAACTTGCTGCTGCTGTCAGTAATGGCGGCGGGCTTGGAGTGATTGCTGCGGCAAACATGCCGCCCGATCTTTTAGAAACAGAACTTATAAAAATTAAAACTCTTACAGATAAGCCGTTTGGNCTNAACATCATGTTAATGTCGCCTACTGTAGATGAAGCCTTGAAACTTGCCAAAAAACACAAAGTCCCTATTGTAACGACAGGAGCGGGTAGCCCGGGTAAAGTGTTGAAGGAATTGTCGCCAATCGGAGTGTTGGTAATTCCCGTTATTGCTTCAGTTGCTCAAGCGAAAAGAGTTGCAAAACAAGGCGCTGATGCTGTAATAGCTGAAGGAATGGAAGCGGGAGGGCATATAGGCGAGATTACTACAATGGTACTGGTTCCGCAAATAGTTGATTCCGTTGAAATCCCTGTAATAGCTGCCGGCGGAATAGCTGACAGCAGAGGAACAAAAGCGGCTTTTGCGCTCGGAGCTGAAGGAATTCAGGTTGGGACACGATTTTTATGTTCGAATGAATGTAGCGTACATGAGAACTACAAAAAAGCAATCCTTAACGCAAGGGACAGAGATACAACAATAACAGGACAAAGAACCGGACACCCCGTACGCTGTATCAGAAACAAACTTACCGCAGAATTTGATACTCTTGATAAGCGCCAGGCGGGAATAGAAGAAATAGAAAAGCTTGGAACAGGACGATTAAGGGATGCTGTGAAAAATGGAGACGTTGAATGGGGCTCATTAATGGCTGGGCAATCATCTGCAATGGTAAACAAAATTCTGCCTGCGGCTCAGATTATTGAAGGTTTATTTAAATTCTAAGGAGTTGAATGAGAAATGAAAGAGTACGCGCTCGTTTTCCCCGGGCAGGGAGCTCAAGAGGCAGGAATGGGAAGTAAACTATACGAAAGTTTCAGTTCAGCTCGCGATGTATTTGACGAAATAGATGATTCGCTTGGATTTGCTTTATCCCGTACCATTTTTGAGGGACCTGAAGAAGATCTTATGCTTACAGCATTTGCACAACCGGCAATTTTGGCCGTTAGTATAGCATCACTTAGGGTGCTGCAAAATGAAATGTTGGGGAATTCTTTTCCAATGCCAGCAGTTTCAGCCGGTCACAGCCTTGGGGAGTATACAGCTCTTGTTGCGGCGGATAGCATATCATTAAGAGACGGAGCGCTGCTGGTTCATTTACGTGGAAAATGGATGCAAGAAGCTGTCCCTGAAGGAAGAGGCGCAATGTACGCGATTCTTGGAATTGAAGCGGAGGTAATCAATGAAATTTGTGCTATAGTTGCTCCAAATGCTGAATGTCAAGCGGCAAATTTCAATTCTCCGGGGCAAATAGTAATATCCGGTGAAGTTACGTATGTTGAAAAAGCGGTTGATCTGGCAAAACAGAGAGGCGCCAAAAAAGCTATCAAACTTAATGTCAGTGCGCCTTTTCATAGCAGGCTAATGCGCCCGGTAGCCGACAGATTACAATATCAATTCGAAAAATGTAAATGGAAAACACCTAAGTTCCCGGTAGTGAGTAACGCATGGGCTAAACCGGTTTCAAAAGTTGAAGATATTCTTAAAATGTTGTATGAACAAAGTTATAGCCCTGTTTTATGGCATGATTCAGTGTTGGAAATCTGTAAAAATGGCGTACAGAATTTTGTGGAGTTAGGACCGGGTAACGTATTAGCCGGGCTTATAAAGAGGGCGCAAAAAGGTCTTAACTGTATTTCAGGCTCAACGCCGGAATCTCTTGAAACTATAGCTGAATATTTAAATAGTACAGAGGATAATTAGAATGGAAAAAATAGCTCTTGTAACAGGCGCGGGAAGAGGAATAGGAAAAGCTGTTGCTATTGAATTAAGTGCTATGGGATTCCAGGTTGCCGTTAATTTCTTTAATAGCGAACGCGCCGCAGATGAATTATGTCATGCAATATCTGAAAATGGCGGAAAAGCAGCTGCATTTAAAGCCAATGTTGGCAATAAGCTTCAAGTTACAAATATGTTTGAAACAATTGAAAAAGAAATGGGCGCCTCTCCTCTCTTAATAGTGAATAATGCTGGAATAACAAAAGACAACCTACTCATGAGGATGAAGGATGATGAATGGGATTCCGTGATACAAGCTAATTTAAATTCTGTTTATTACTGTACTCGCGAAGCAATCCGTGGGATGTTGAGAGCAAAATGGGGGAGAATAATTAATATTGCCTCAGTCGTTGGTTTAACAGGCAGCCCCGGGCAATCAAATTACTGCGCCTCAAAGGCTGGTATAATTGGGTTTACAAAATCTATCGCCAGGGAATACGGCGGCAAAGGAATAACGGCGAACGCAGTGGCGCCAGGTTTTATCGAAACTGATATGACAAACGCTTTGAAAGAAGAGCTTAAGGCTTCTTTCCTTTCGCAAATCCCTGTAGGTCGCGTAGGTCTGGCTGTAGATGTTGCAAAAGCAGTTGCTTTTTTTGCTTCTGAGTCGTCTTCTTATATTACCGGTCAAATTTTGGCAGTTGACGGCGGAATGACAATGTGTTAGGTTCTTTCATTATTATTTTAAAAAATGAGAAAAGAAACAAATCAAAGTAAAATTTCGAAAACACAGATAGGGGGTGAGTTAAATGAAAAAGGAAGAGATTCTTGGAAGACTAAAAGAAATAATAATGGATCGACTTGACGTTGAAGAAGACCAAATAGTCCCGGAAGCCTCATTTGTAGAAGACCTGGGAGCAGATTCGCTTGATATCGTGGAATTAATAATGGGGATTGAAGAAGAATTTGATATCGAAATTCCTGATGAAGACGCAGAAAAGCTTACTTCAGTTGGGGAAGCAATGAACTATACTCTCAGCAAAATAGAGGTTGTTGAATAGTTTTAAAATGGAGGAGGCCAACAAAAGTTGAGCCTCCTTTTTGAAAGGAGAACTTTAGATGAGAAGAGTGGTCATCACTGGTCTAGGTCCCGTAAGTCCAATAGGAATTGGAAAAGATGACTTTTGGAAAGCTTTGCGCGAGAAAGTAAACGGTGTTGGACTGCTTACAGAAGTGGAGCTTTACGATTCACCAATAAATTTTGGCGCGGAAATTAAGAACTTTGATCCAACTGTATGGATGGATAATAAGGAAGCAAGAAGGTCGGACAGAGCGATTCAGTTTGCTGTGGCAGCTTCCGTGTTGGCAGTAGAAGATGCTAAACTAGATACGAGTAGTCTTGACCCATATAGATTCGGAGTTTATGTCGGAAGCGGACAGGGTGGAATATCAACATCTTTTGACCAATTTAAAATAATGCTTGAAAGAGGCGCCAAGAAAATAAGCCCGTTTTTTATTCCTATGATGATAAGCAACATGTCAACAGCTTATGTAGCAATCCGGCACAAAGCAAAAGGACCTAACCTGTGTGTTGTAACAGCATGTGCGACGTCAATACACAGTTTGGGAGAGGCGTATCATGCAATAATCAGGAACGATGCGGACGTAATGATTTCGGGCGGCACAGAAGCAGGACTAAAGGCTATTTGCCTTGCCGGATTTGCTTCAATGAAAGCTCTTTCAACCAGGAGAGAAGCGCCGGAAAAAGCTTCCCGTCCGTTTGATAAAGACCGTGATGGGTTCGTTATGGGCGAAGGCGCCGGCGCGCTTATACTTGAAGAATATGAGTTTGCCCGAAAACGCGGGGCGCATATCTATGCAGAACTTGTTGGATATGGGACTTCATGTGATGCTGAGCATATTACAGCGCCGGCTGAGGATGGAAATGGAGCGGCTTATGCTACTCAAAAAGCGCTCTTAATGGCGGGATGGAAGACGCAAGATGTTGATTACATTAATGCGCATGGAACCTCCACCCCACTTAACGATAAAACTGAAGCTTTAATGATTAATAACATTTTCGGAGAACATACCCCGGATATTGCGGTAAATTCCACTAAATCGTTAATTGGGCACTGCCTTGGCGCCGCTGGAGCTCTTGAAACAATAGCGACTATTCAGGCTTTTGAAGAAGGTTATATTCACCCTACCCTTAATTATGAAATTCCTGATCCGGAGTGTAGTCTTAATGTGATAACAGGAGATGGGCTGAAGAAACCAATAAAACACGCGCTAATCAATAGTTTTGGATTTGGCGGACACAACGGCGTTATTGGAATCTCCAAAATATAATGAATGCTGAACAACTTGCGTCCAGAGAGAAAAAACTACGTCATTTTGAGAGTAAACTAGGTTACACATTTCATGACAGAGAGCTTCTGGAACTAGCTCTCTGTCATTCTTCATACGCTAATGAGAATGGACTCCCAAACTCAAATGAAAGGCTTGAATTTTTGGGCGACGCTGTGCTTGAGCTTTCCGTTTCCCATTTGTTGTTTAATTCGTACATCAACTCAACAGAAGGAGATCTTACCAGGAAAAGGGCAAATATCGTCCGCCATGAATCTCTTGTAATTTGGGGACAATACATGGAGATTAGGGACATAATTCTGAAAGGAAAATCTTTGCGTAATTCATGCCCTGATTCGATTTACTCAGACGCTATAGAGGCAGTCATTGGAGCTATTTATATTGATGGAGGATATGACGAGGCATTCAGGGTAGTTAAACGGCATGTCGCATTTTTACTAAAGAGTGATGACGACTTCGACTCAAAATCACAACTTCAAATACTTCTACAAATAAAAAAGAATGAAGTCCCGATTTATGAGATAATATCCGTGGAGGGTCCTGACCATGCACCAATATTTAAAGTTAAAGTTATAGTTGACGGGAAAGAGTGGACGGGGCAAGGCGCGTCTAAAAAGGCGGCGGAAACTTCTGCGGCTGGCAAAGCTTTAGAAGAACTGGAAAATATTTATTAGGGGCGAAAGCCACATGAAGAAAATTGTTAAGGTTTTGTTTTCATTTTTTATTATATTATTATTTACCACACGCTCATTTGCTATGGATATAGTCACTATTTCTCCATGGGTTGCGGTTTTATCACACTTTATAGGAGGAATAAAAGTAAATGTAACTTCGCTGACTTCGTGGGATGATAACAGAGTGAGCCGGGCCCGTATAAGAAACTTGATTAAAACTGATACAAACATAATAGCTCTAGACAGTTCCGAAATAATTAAAATTGGCTTGGATGAAAAAGACTATACGAATATTCGTTTTTTATATGAGAATGTTCCTTTTGAAGAGAGCGAAAGCGACAAATATTTTGGGGATCCGTCCGTTCTTCCTTTTATTGCTCAAAGACTTTTACCTGTATTATCTTCTTTGGACCCCGAGAATTTTTCTTACTACCAAAGGCGCCTTGCGGAATTTCAGACAAGATTGAGCAGCACTATCCTTGCAGGAAGAAATCTTTTAAAAGGACAAAAAGTCCTTGACCTGACTTACAGCAGCGGATATTTCTTAACGGCTGCAGGCTGCAGCGTTATAAAACCGGATGAAGCGGATATTGAAGACTGGATTCATCAAAAGCAATTTGAAAAACTTAATGAGCTTGTTACGAACAGTCAAAAAGAAAACAGATTAGTGATAACTGATGCCGCTGCTCCCAAGACTATCCGAACAGCATTGAACGCATTTCCAAATATCGTTGTATTGCAACGACCCCCATTGGATCAGGATTTTTTGGCTTTTATACATGATCAATATTTAATTATATGGAATGAAGTCAAGGATAAAATCAAATAATGGACAAGCTTTATGATGTTAGTCCGGAGAATGACGCAACGAATGAAGAGGAGACAGAAAATTTTAATACCGCCATTCGTTTAGTATCCAATGAAAATCATAGAAGACTTGATATTTACTTATCAAAGCAACTCTGGATAACGCGAAATTACGCACAACAAATAATACGTAAATCACAAATAACTTCTGGCGCTGCAAAACTTAAACCTTCTTCTCCAGTATCCGAAAACCAGGAATTTGTAATAGATATGCCACCGGTTGAATTTCTTGAACTTACGCCTGAATATGTGCCATTTGATGTCGTTTATGAGGACAAATACATAATTGTGCTGAACAAACCTTCCGGCGTAGTAGTTCATCCCGCCCCGGGAAACTGGACGAATACTCTTGTTCATGGACTCCTGTTCCGCTACCCCGATATTTCGTGCAACAACACCGCCCGCCCGGGAATCGTGCACCGTCTTGACGCCGCAACTTCAGGTCTGATGGTTGTGGCGCGCGATTCAAAGGCAATGGAAAATTTACAAAAGATGTTTCAAAATAAGGAAATCAACAAAACGTACATTGCACTTGTGAACGGCAATATAAAAAATTCCGGGGGAGTTATCGACGCGCCTATTGCCAGAGATCCCAAAGACAGGCATAAAATGGCAATTGTTCAGGGCGGTCGCAACGCAGTGACGAAATTTAAAAGGCTTTGGTCAAACAAGAATTATTCATTAGTTACATGCCAGTTGATAACAGGAAGAACGCATCAGATACGNGTTCATTTTGAAGCGATTGGATACCCGCTGGCAGGAGACAGAGTATACGGGAAAAAAAAAGCCGATGAGACAATAGCAAACCTGGACAGAGTTTTCCTTCACTCATGGAAACTCGAATTCCAACATCCCATAAATGGAAATAATATGTCCTTCAGATGTACATTACCGGAAGAACTAAAAGATGCATTGAAAACGCTGATTACATAATCAGTGGTCAGTGGTCAGTGATTAGTGGTCAGTAAAAGACAAAGAAATCTCTCACAG
>JGI24702J35022_10002268_pt1 | contig 11805 bp, 6 predicted proteins | sample TergutTh196P4_FD_35022 | JGI IMG/M metagenome (IMG submission 35022)
CCGGCTGTCCCAACGGCTCCGGCTGTCCCAACGGCTCCGATCGCCGCGTCAGCTCCGGTCACGTCCGCCGCCGCCGTCTCATCATAATAGGCAAAACCGATACTTCCCTTGCCACTTTCAGCATCCGAAAAACCGGATTCGCCAGCAGCGCCTATGATACTTGTTGCTTTATCCGATCTTGTTTGAGCTAGCGTTGGCGAAGGCGTCGGTATTGACTCAAGCGTTGGTTCATGTTTTACCCCATGCGCTGACTCAGGCGTCTTTCTGATAGGCGTGACTTTTTGCTTTGCTGCTTCATACGCCCGCAAAGCCTCTGCGTCCTGGTTCACATCTATACTTACAGTTGTTTTTGGCACAATTCTAATCGCTCTGTCTTTATTCTCAGCTTCTTTGATCAGTCTCTGTTGTTTTGCTTCCGATAGTAGTTGTTCGTAAGCCTTTTCCCGTGTTGTCCTTGTATATCCAGCCATTAACCCGGAGTTAGAGTCCGCTGTCCTGACATATTCATTTCTGTGGCTTGGCCTTTTTTCCCGGTCATACTGCCTTTGATTCTGCCATCTTTCATTTTTCCCTCGGTCAGGTCCTTTTTGCGCTTCCTTCTTGTCCTTCTTTTCGTCAACAAATATCTCCGTTACTCTTATTATTCTGGGGGCGCTTTTCATATCCTTTTTAGATTCCCTGATTTGCCTTGATTGAATTGGTTGAGGCGTTTGAGACGCGCCGGCGTTTTTGGGAATTATGGATGAGCTGACGCTTTTAGTCGCCTGTGCAATGCTAACGTTTTTAGCAGCCTGAGAAGCGCCGGAGTCTTTGGGGGTCTGTACCAGCTTTATCTGCTCGGGCTTTGGCGCCGTATTTGGGATTTGGACTCTTTGCGCAGAAATCTTGGATTCGCCATCATCAGAACGCGCCTTTATATTTTTAATTCCTATGTGTTTATAAAGGGCTTCCAGATCCTTTTCCTCAAGAAGGCTCATATGGTTCTTGACTATAATATTAATTTCCGCTAATTTCTCCATGAGTCTTTTACTGTTGGTATCCAAGTCTCGTGCAAGCTCATATACTCTGATTTTATCCAATACTGCCACCCCCGTTTATTCTGAACGAAACATCAATCATCAACTTCAGTCTTCCGGCAAAGCTATCGTTATTAATTGTCAGAACAGACCTTCCGTTTTTACCGCAATACTTTCCCAATTCGCCGCATGTCCCAAAAATCCTTACTTCAAACCCCCTGCTCGTAGCTAATCTTTGAATTCTTTTCTTTGTGCTATCCGCTGAATCCTCCGCAATTATCACAAGTTTCGCCTTCCCAATCGCAATAGAATCCTCACATGCGGCGCCTCCTGAAGTTACAACTCCGGCCTTCTTTGCAATACCAATAAAGCCATAAATCCTTTTATCTGTTACCGGTCTATCCGTTCGCACTTTTATCATTGGTCTCTCTAGTCATAATTTTTTCGCCGGTCTCTACACTTGTGCTTTTGTCGCCGCCCTCTTCGGCTCTATTTTTATCGCTGCTCTCTTCGGCTCTATTTTTATCGCTGCTCTCTACGACAATCTCAAAAAGAGCTTCGTACAAATAATCACATCCTGAGACTCCGAAAGCCCTCTCGATTCTTTTTTGTTTTTTCGCAGTCGTTACACACTCTTTATCTTTGCAGACATATGCGCCCCTTCCAGGCATTTTGCCTGTCGGATCAATATTGACGCTTCCGTCCGCAGCCTTCACGAGCCTTTGCATTTCCTTCTTTGGTTTCATTTCGCGACAATTTATGCACATTCTCAACGGTATTTTTCTCTGTTTCAATATCCTTACTCCAAGTTTTATTTGTCATCACTTTCTTTAGCGCCGCTTTCGGTAATATCCGTAATACCATCGCCGTGGTCGTCTTTATAATCGTTTTCTTAGCCGTCCTGGCGATATTCCTCAGAGCCTTCTATGTTCCGTCTTCGTCTTAGTCTTAGTCTTCGTTTTCATCTTCATATTCTTCTTCGTCTTCATAATCGACTTCTCGGTCGTCCTCATAACCGTCGCAAACGCCGTCTATGTTCCCGTCTTCATTTTCACTCTCCAGGCCGACTTCGTGAACGCCGCCGACATCGTCTATATAACTGTCTTCATATTCGTCTTCATATTCGCTTTCCGGGCTGTCCTCATACCCGTCCCCAGCGTCATTTACATAGCTGTCTTCATAATCATCCTCATAGCCCTCTTCATATCCATCTTCATAGCCGTCCTCATATTCGCCCTCCTCCGAGTCAAACGCCTCATACGCGTCATCTCCATCCTGATACACATAATCCATGTTGTAATTCAGCAATTGTTGCTCGATTGCGGCTCTCAACTGAGACTCGCTCTTTATGTCGATTTTCCAGCCTGTGAGTTTCGCTGCGAGTCTCGCGTTCTGCCCTTCCTTGCCAATTGCCAAAGATAATTGAAAGTCAGGCACAGTAATTCTCGCCACCCTGTCGTCTTCAAGATCGACCCTAATAACCTTAGCCGGGCTTAAGCTGCTTGACAGGTACTCCGCCGGGTTACTGCTCCACTTAATTATGTCTATCTTTTCACCACGGAGTTCATCCACGATTGCCTGCACCCTTGTTCCCTTTTGCCCTACACACGCGCCAACAGGATCGACATTGTCGTCTTTGGAAAAAACGGCAATCTTTGTCCGGGATCCCGGCTCTCTGGAAATACTTTTAATCTCAACTGTGCCGTCGTTTATCTCAGGGACTTCCAATTCAAAAAGTCGTTTTACCAGTCCGGGGTGCGTCCTTGACACAATAATCTGTGGGCCTTTTGCCGTCTTTTTAACCTCGGTTACATAGGTCTTGATTCTGTCGTTAAACCTGTACTCCTCATTGATCGTCTGTTCTTTCTCCGGTAAAATAGCTTCCGCTTTACCTACGTCAATAATAATATTCCTTTTTTCAATCCTATTGACAATACCTGTTATTATGTCGTCTTCCCTATTGAAAAAAGTACTGAATATAATGCCTCGTTCGGCTTCACGTATCCTCTGTACAACAACCTGCTTTGCAGTCTGAGCCGCGATCCTCCCAAACTTTCTTGGCGTAACTTCAATCTCTGCAATATCGCCTTCTTGAAGATTTTTGTCAATTCTCTTTGCATGCTCGAGGGATATTTCTGACTGGTTAATATCCGGGTTTGTCGCGACTATCTTTTTTTGGGAAAAAACTCTAACGTCGCCAGTTTCTCTGTCAAAGCTAATCCTTACATCCTGCGTCGAACCGAAATTCCTTTTATACGCCGTAATCAAGGCTATTTCAATAGCCTCGATCAGGACTTCCTTCTCGACGCCTTTTTCTCTTTCCAATTGTTCAAGAGCTCGAATCAACTCAACACCCATGACACTGTTAACCTCTTTTCTGTATCTTTCATCCTACTTGAATCTGATTGCCCTCTTCACTGTCACGACCTTGTCCATGCTAATTTTCAGCGCTTCTTCCTCTTTCGTTTTCTTGCTTTTACTCTCAACCCAAAGGAACAAGACTCCATCTTCAAGTTTTTCGAGCCTGCCTTCGATAACTGTGTTATTTCCGTTCTTTGCGCCAGAGATGGCGATCCTTTCCAAATCGGCGCCTGCACTTAGCATTTGCACCTCAAGCAACTCGCCTCTGTACCTGTCAAAGTCCGCTTGCGTCTTAAGGGGCCTGTCCAGCCCGGGCGACGAAACTTCAAGGATATACGATCGCCGTATCGGATCTTCGTCATCTAACCTGTCACTCAGAATCGAACTGAGTTTCTCACAATCGTCAATAGTAATACCGCCGGCTTTATCAATGTAGACCCTTAAATACCACTCGGCTGATTCTTTAACAAACTCGACGTCAACCAGATCAAAGGCTAATCTGTCAACGAGGGGATTGATGATTTTATTTAGCGTTTCAATAAGCTTTTCCTGCTGCAAACTGTGTTCTCCCACACGCATTTATTCATAATATATGTCATTACAATAGTAAAGAGTGGGGGTGACCCACTCTCTATGCACAAATGCTATTCGACTAGCCCGTAACCACTGAAAACAACTATAGCATAGGTTTTTAAAAAAGGCAACAGGTTTTTTACATGTTATCGCTTGATTTCACGGATTTTTTACGATTTTTTACATGTTATTGCTCGATTATTTGCAATTATTACACATGATAATTATTATTCAAAGTTTTCTTCATGTTCCTTTTTCAGAGTTTTCTTCATGTTCCTTTTTCAGGGTTTTCTTCAAAAACTGACCCGTATACGATCCCTCGTTCTCGCACACCTGCTCCGGCGCCCCTGTCGCGATGACGCGACCGCCCTCCATTCCTCCCTCTGGCCCCAGGTCTATGATATAATCGGCGGTCTTTATTATCTCGAGATTGTGTTCAATTACGATTACAGTATTTCCGGAATCGGCAAATTTCTGCAATATTTCGATCAATCTGTGCACATCCGCAATATGCAGCCCTGTCGTTGGCTCGTCAAGGATGTACATTGTATTGCCGGTGCTCCTCTTTGAGAGTTCCGTCGCCAGTTTGATCCTCTGGGCTTCCCCGCCTGAGAGCGTCGTGGAGGGCTGGCCGAGCTTTATGTATCCAAGGCCGACGTCGTAAAGCGTCCGGATTTTTGACATGATCCTCGGGATATTCTTGAAATGCTCCAGCGCCTTTTCAACAGTCATATCCAATACGTCCGCGATATTTGCATCCTTGTACCTAACCTCCAGCGTCTCCCTGTTGTATCTCTTACCTTTGCAGACTTCACACGGCACATAGACGTCCGGCAGGAAGTGCATCTCAATTTTAATTATGCCGTCACCGCTGCACGCCTCGCACCGACCGCCCCTGACGTTAAAACTGAACCGGCCGCCCTTGTAACCTCTCATTTTAGCCTCTGCGGTATTCGCAAAAACATCCCTGATCAGGTCAAACACCCCGGTGTACGTCGCGGGATTTGATCTCGGCGTCCTTCCGATGGGAGACTGGTCGATGTTGATAACTTTATCAAGGTATTCACAGCCCAATATCGCGTCATGGTCTCCGGCTCTGTGCTTAGACTTGTTCAGGACTGATGAGAGCTTATTATATAAAATCTCGTTCACCAACGAACTCTTGCCCGAGCCGGATACGCCCGTAACGCATGTCAAAACCCCCACCGGGAACTTCACTTCGATATTTTTCAGGTTGTTCTCCCGAGCTCCACAGACCGTTACCCACCTGTCGGACAGTGATCTGCGCTTATCGGGTATTGGAATGGACTTAACACCTGCCAGATATTGGCCCGTCAGCGAGTCTTTGCACGCTTTAATATCCTCGATGTTTCCGGCTATCACGATACTACCGCCGTGCTCCCCTGCGCCCAGCCCCATATCAATTATGTGATCGGCATGATACATCGTATCCTCGTCATGTTCCACCACAATTAGAGTATTCCCCAGGTCTCGCAGTTTTTTTAGGGTCGCAAGCAGCTTATTGTTGTCCTTCTGATGCAAGCCGATGCTTGGCTCATCCAAAATGTACAAAACCCCCATCAGCCCGGAGCCGATCTGAGTCGCAAGCCTTATCCTCTGCGCCTCGCCGCCCGAAAGCGTGCCCGCCGCCCTTGACAGGTTGAGGTAGTTGAGTCCGACGTCAGCCAGAAACCCCAGTCTTGCCTCGATCTCTTTCAGTATTTGCTTCCCTATCAACCTCTGCCTGTCGGTGAGGTCGATATTCGCAAAAAATTGTTTCAAATCGCTGATAGGCATTTCGCAGACTCTGGCAATATTAAGCCCGCTCACGAGTACGGCAAGGCTCTCCTTCTTTAACCTGTCGCCGTTGCACGACGGACAGGCCCTGGCGCTCATGAAGCCCTCATAGTATTGCTTCATTGACTCCGAAGTTGTTTCCCGATACCGCCTCTCCATGGAATTGACAACGCCTTCAAACTCGCTATAAAAAGTCCCTTTCCCGAACTGCCTGTCGTAACTTATCTCAATTCTCGCTCCCCTGGTCCCATAGAGCACAAGATCCAAGTCAGACGCGGACAATTCGCATAGGGGCGTATTAAGGCTGAAACCATAATGTCTCGACAGTCCTTCAATGTACATCCTGGAATACGCCTCAGGGTCTGACAGGTTCCATCCGTTGACTCTCAGCGCCCCCTGCGCCAACGATAACTTCATATCCGAGATTATAAGCTCCGGATCGATCTTCATGAGCGAACCAAGCCCGCCGCATTCCATACACGCCCCAAACGGGTTATTGAATGAAAACATCCTTGGAGTCAACTCGGGGATGCTCACCCCGCAGTCGCTACAGGCAAAGTTCTGGCTGAATACTAGTTCCTCGCCGCCAATTACTTCCACAATTACAAGCCCGCTGCTGAGTTTGAGGACAGTCTCCAGTGAATCGGCAAGCCTCTTGTTTATCCCATCCCTGATAATCAACCTGTCAACGACTACCTCGATGCTGTGCTTTTTGTTCTTGTCCAATTCAATGTTTTCACTTATCTCATATGTGGCCCCGTCAACCCTGATTCTGACAAAGCCGCTCTTTTTCATATCTTCAATTAGCTTCCCGTATTCGCCCTTCCTGCCGCGCACAACAGGCGCCAAAAGTTGTATCCTGGTTGATTCACCGAGCTTCATTATGTTGTCGACCATCTGATCCACAGTCTGCATAGTAATCTCTTTGCCGCATATGTGGCAGTGTGGAACGCCTATTCTGGCGTATAAAAGCCTGAGATAGTCATAAATTTCAGTGACGGTCCCGACCGTTGACCTTGGGTTTCTGCTGGTGGTTTTCTGGTCGATTGAGATAGCGGGCGAAAGCCCTTCGATATAATCTACATCCGGTTTCTCCATCTGCCCCAGGAATTGCCTGGCATAGGAAGACAGAGACTCAACATATCTCCTCTGGCCTTCGGCGTATATGGTGTCAAACGCAAGCGACGACTTTCCTGACCCGCTCAAACCGGTAATAACGATAAGTTTGTCTCTGGGTATTTCAACGTCAATATTTTTAAGGTTATGCTCTCTTGCGCCCTTAATTATAATCTTTTCTTCAGGCATTAATTAACGTTCTCCCGCCTCTCTCCTATGAATTGGATTCGGCTGGCGGCTACAGGCCTCCTTTCGCCGATATGCATCCGCCGACATCTCACGCCCCTGACATCTACAGGCCCCTCGCCACTGATACGCATCCGCCAACAGCCACCGCTGACCGCTAGCTACTGACCCTTGCCGCAGATTGTTCAAACTCCAGTAACTGATTCTTTAATTCCTGTACGGCGTCCCTGAGACCGGCCGCCCTCTCAAATTCCAGGTTCCTGGCCGCAGACTTCATCTCTGCGGTCAGTTTTTCTATCATTCTCATCAAACCCTCAGCCCCAATGCCGCCCAACCCGTCGACGCCTGATGCGCTCCCTCTGCCAACGCTGTATGAACTACCCTTCTCTGCAACCTTCGTGACTTCTATGGCGTCGCGTATACCCTTCTGTATACTCTCAGGCTTGATATTGTGCTCTCTGTTAAACGCCTGTTGTATTTCCCTTCTCCTGTTCGTCTCGCTGATAGCTCTCCTCATGGATTCGGTGACGGTATCCGCGTACATTATTACTTTCCCGTTTGCGTTCCTGGCTGCCCGCCCAATTGTCTGCACCAGCGATGTTTCATGCCTCAGGAATCCCTCTTTATCAGCGTCAAGGATCGCGACAAGGGAGACTTCGGGAAGATCGAGCCCCTCCCTCAGAAGGTTGATCCCAACAAGGACGTCAAATACCCCCAGCCTCAGATCTCGTATGATCTCCGTGCGCTCCAGCGTCTGAATATCAGAATGAAGATATCTGACCTTGATATTCAATTGCGTAAAATAGTCAGTCAGGCTTTCGGCCATTCTCTTAGTTAAAGTTGTGATGAGAGTGCGCTCGTTTCGTTCGACGCGGCCGTTTATCTCACCAATCAAATCGTCTATCTGGCCTTCCACCGGCCTCACGTCAACTTCGGGATCCAGTAGCCCGGTAGGCCTTATGATCTGTTCCACAACCTGGAAAGATTTTTCGCTTTCGTACCTGGACGGCGTCGCGCTTACAAATATCACCTGATTACATTTCCGCTCAAATTCTTCAAACATAAGCGGCCTGTTNTCAAACGCCGAAGGCAANCTAAACCCGTATTCAACGAGGGATTCTTTTCTTGACCGGTCGCCTCTGTACATTGCGCCAACCTGAGGCACTGTAACATGCGATTCGTCTATAAACATCAGATAGTCCTTTGGGAAATAATCAATCAGAGTATAAGGCGGGCTCTCGGGCGCCCTGCCGCTGATATGCCTTGAATAGTTCTCAATGCCCTGGCAGAACCCTATCTCGCGTAGCATTTCAAGATCATAGCGCGTTCGCTGTTCGAGCCTGTAAGCCTCAATTATCTTGTCTTGCGCCTTAAGTTCCGCAAGTCTGTCTTCCAGTTCGTCCTCTACCGTTAATATAGCCCTCTCCATTTTCGCATGAGTGGTTGCGTAGTGAGAAGCCGGGAAAATTGCAGCGTGATGCAAGATGTTTACGATTTCGCCGGTTATTGCGTTGACCTCGCAAATTCGCTCTATCTCGTCACCAAAGAACTCTATTCTGGTCACCAACTCACTCGAGTTGGGGGGGTATATCTCCAACACATCCCCTCTTACCCTGAACTTGCTGCGCCGAAAATCGACTTCATTCCTCTCATACTGCAGATCCACCAGTTTTCTCAGTACTTCATCCCTATCCCGTATCATTCCCGGGCGCAGAGAGAGCATAAGATCGGTATAATCTTCAGGGTCGCCGAGGCCGTAAATGCATGAAACACTCGCGACAATTATCACGTCCCGCCGTTCAAACAGCGCTGCTGTCGCTGAATGGCGCAACTTGTCGATTTCGTCATTTATAGACGAGTCTTTTTCTATATATGTGTCCGTTCTGGCTATGTAAGCCTCCGGCTGGTAATAATCATAATAGCTCACAAAGTATTCAACGCAATTGTTTGGGAAGAATTCCTTGAACTCACCGCACAGTTGGGCCGCCAACGTCTTGTTATGTGAAATAATCAACGTCGGCTTCTGGACCCGCTCTATGACGTTCGCCATTGTGAAAGTCTTACCGGAACCGGTGACGCCTAGCAGCGTCTGATGCGAGTGTCCCCTGTTAATTCCTTCAACCAGTTTCTCAACCGCTTCCGGCTGGTCGCCTCTCATCAGAAAATCTGAAACTATTTTAAATTCGGGCATTGCACGCGTCCTGCCTCACTTAAATACGACCGTCGATCCGGTCGATTCGATTCAACTATGCCATTGTAGCGAACATAAGTTTGATTGTCAATGAAGGCCGAGTTTACATTGTGACATGACGGCTGATGAAGGCCGAGCATGAAGGTCGAGGTTGAGTCTACATTGTGATATGAAGGCCGAGCATGAAGGTCGAGGTTGAGTCTACATTGTGATATGAAGGCCGAGCATGAAGGTCGAGGTTGAGTCTACATTGTGATATGAAGGCCAAGCATGAAGGTCGAGGTCGAGTCTACATTGTGAGGGTGACGAGGGTGACGAGGGTGATGAGGGTTATAAGGGTTATGAGGGTTATGAGGATGATGAGGGTTATAGGGTTATGAGGATGAGGGAGCCTACAATATGCGAAGGCTCCCTCTGTCTGTGCTCTCCTGTTCCTGTGCCTATTAATCCACCTTAATCAATTAAACAATGTAACAAGCGCGGATTTGATCGTTACCCTTGGTGTCGATATAAACGTCGTAATTATATACTTTGTATGTAGCCGCCGCATTGTTGTCAATTAAGAGGACTTCCGTGTATAATAGGGTCTCGCCGGTGGGCAAATACTCTGTGACCACGATGGTCAGCTCATTCTTGTTGCCACTGAGCTTGACAACGCTGGCGCTGACATCGACGTCGACTTCTACAAAGTTAGCTACCAGCCTAACGTCTTCGGTGGGCATGGTAAAGTTCAATGTGGGGGATGACGGATCCAGATTCAAGCCGTCGTTCACATCGATAAAAGTCCACCCGGTGAAAGCATAGAACGGATCCGGTAATGCACTGATTGAAATATCCGTCACAGCGTTGTAGCCGCCGGCTGGCGCGCCGCCAATACTTCCGCCCGGCCCAGCGGATACGTCTAAGTCGTACAGATAGTCTTCCGAGACATACAGCTTGATATTGCTGAATTCCGCGTAAGCGTCGTAAAAATTGATATGCGGAATGCCCATGACGATACTGTCTGGGTATCCGGAATCCACTGGCCACAGCTTGTCTTCATACTGAACCCCGTCTTTATCACGGAAATATACCGTACCCTCGCTGGCTTCCATGGCAGGATGGAGCGGCGGCGTCAGGCCCCTTAATTCCTCTGGCGTTTGGTTGAAATGCCATGTCCACTCGCCATAATTAAATCTCGGGTCTTTCGGGTCGTCGTATCCAAAATGGAATTTTGTCCACTCATATGTAAACTGTCCGGCATGGTAAAAGTTGCCGGTCATGGACAGCATATAATACTCGGGCGTCCTCTCCACAGTGAATATATAATCCTCGCCGGGCAGGTATTTGTCGGTCATATATACCGCATTGGCCTGGGTTCCTACCTGCGTGTATGTATAGTAGAGCGAGCTCATATTTCCAACCCAGGTAGCCCAAGTACTATAATTCATGGCATATACGTTCCTGACGTCAGGACCGCACCAGATCATAGTCACATATCTCGAACCGTCTCCCTGAAACCGGTCCACGTTCCATACATACGACCAGCCGGCGTTGCCGGTCCCCGCGCTTTTGGTAGCCTGATTGTTGTCAGAGTCAAAGACAACTTTCCTGTGCCAGTGGATGTGTTTATTGTTATTTGGCCGGACGTTGGGGTATTCCAGGATGCCGAGAAAGTACATGCCGTTTTCCGCTACCGCGTTGTTAGGGGTGTTGCTCGCACTCCACGGACCAGCTGATCGAAAGTTAGCGTCAGATCTGTTACTCGCTAAAGCCGTTACCCCTTGGTATCCATTGTAACCGGCAAGCCTGTCAAGACTCGGGATTGCAGGCGTTGACCAGTCTGCAGCAGTTATAGCTGAAGAGATAGGAGGTTCTCTTCCGGTAGCCGGGTCGAGCGCTCTGCCTCCCGCTTCGATATTACCCACCGTGACTTCAAGGCGGTAATAGGGTGGCAACGGGTTTGTATTGGTGATCGTAGCGGCGTCATAACTTGATTCTGTCAGTATGACCGCTCTGCCGTCACGGGCTTCAAACCTGCCGCCCGTGCCGCCATACTCGTCGCCCGGTCCCGAAGCGCCCGGCAGGCCTCTGCCGTATTGCTGAATGGTGAGCCAATTGTCCGTGCCATATGTATGGGACTTCCGCCACCCTGAAAATGAAGCTAGCTCACTGTGAAAGTCCCAATCGACCGCACTGCCGCCGCCGCCATACTGACTCAAATTGCCTGTGTACCAACTGGGAGCCGTCGCCCCTCCTGTCGCGTTAGCGGGTATTGTACGCCGTAGTTCCCTTTCATGAAAACCAATGCCGTTCTGACCGCGAATCGGGTCGTCTTCAAAATTGTAATCGTCTAAAATCCACTCATCCGGCTCGTTAAAGGGTTCGTCAAAACTCTGATCGTACTTGAGCGCCCAGTTCACAATTTCTTCTTTCTCCGCCCATGCGGCATACACTGTCTTGTCAGCGTTGATGATATTGAAGCTGTTGTTTCCGGCAGCCATGGTCGGCCGCCATTGAAACCTTGTCTGAAGCTCCGGCTCATTAAACCAACCGCCGAAGACATAGCCTTCCCTCCTCGGGGAT
>JGI24702J35022_10002269_pt1 | contig 11803 bp, 7 predicted proteins | sample TergutTh196P4_FD_35022 | JGI IMG/M metagenome (IMG submission 35022)
AAAAAAACAGTANCCCGCCGTATCAGGATACGTTCTGTCTCTCTTTCCCTTGAAGACCTCGTCCCGCTGGGCTACGAGCCTGATTTATTCGAGCCGCCGGGGGAGTCAAAAATGCATCTTTTGCAGGAAGCCCTCGACCGGATACAGGAACGCCATGGCGCCGGGGCGCTTGTCCGCGGAATTGTTTTGGCCGCTGCCTTAACTCCTTTCTGCGGCGGTACAATGCAATAAAAAAGTACAATACAAGGGGCAATGACAGGCAGCCGGCGTAAAAAAGAAAAGATTCCATAATTTCTCCTATATACAAATATACGAAAATTTGCGGCGGGAGGTAATATTTTTATGACAATTCGTCTGGGTCTCCGTTCAGCTTATTCCCTCCTTTTTGGAGTACACAGACCGGGCAAGCTGTTGGATAAAGCGGCTCTTTATGGCGTTAAAGCAATTTCCATATGTGATTTAAACAATATTTACGGCATACACAGTTTTTTGGAAGAAGCCAGGGAAAGGAAAATACGGCCCATTGTCGGAACGGCTTTATTCAATGGAGATTCAGAAACGAAAAAGAAGGCACTGAAAATGGGCCATTCACATCCCTCATTCCAGATTCCTGATTCCTCTCTGCCCTGTGTTCATTGTTTTGTCGAGAATCGTGCAGGATTCGCCCGGCTCTGCGAAATTCTGACCGAATGGGGCAGGGATAAAGCAGGTTTTAGCCCCCTGCCGCTTTTACGGGAAAACTCCAACGGGCTTATTTTGGTTTCAACCGACGGGATAATTCTGAAAGAACTTGCCGGAAGGGTCAAAAAGCTCTACGCAGCAATTACCCCGGACGATTTAGGAGGAATAGAAGCCCACAGAAACCTGTCAATTCCCCTCGCCTTCCTTGATACCTCGGTGTTTTTGGAAAAGGGCGATTATGCCGTTCACCGGGTATTGCGGGCCATCGGCCTAAATAAGACGATTGGCAATTTGGGGCCGAATGATACGGTTAAGGAGGACTGCGGCCTTTTCAAACCGGGGGGAGAATTGCAGAGCCGGCTTGAGTCATGGCCGGAAGCGGTACAGGGAAGCGCCGAAATAGCGGAGCTCTGTCAATTTAACAATCTCTTTAACGGTTTCATTTTCCCTTCCTATGGGGAAAACCCGGAGACGGAACTTCGGAGGCGGGTCTATGAAGGGGCTGTCCCGCGCTATGGGGAATTGGGTGACAGCGAAATTGAGCGTATTGATTATGAACTGGACATCATCGAAAAAATGGGCTTTTCCCCTTACTTCCTGCGTATGGACGACATAGTAAAAATGGCCGGGGAAATGCAAAGCTCATCGCCGGGCAGTGAAAACCGAGTTAACCGTACCTGTGGCCGGGGTTCCGGCGCGGCGTCCATTGTGTCCTATTCCCTCGGAATTACCAATGTAGACCCCATTGCACATAATCTGTATTTTGAACGCTTCCTTAATCCTGCCAGGCCGGATCCTCCCGATATTGATGTTGATTTTGCCTGGGACGAAAGGGACAAACTGATTAATACCGTTATAGAACGTTTCGGAAGCGAATACTGCGCACGTGTGGCCAATCACAATTTTTTCCGGCCCCGTTCCGCCCTGCGGGAAACCGCTAAAGCCTATGGTTTCTCTGACGGTGAAATATCACGGCAGTTTGGAATCAGGGATGAGGGATCGGGGCTCAACCATTCCTGGGATCCTTTGGATTCCTGGAATCATACTGATTCCTGGAATCTTCCCGATTCCTGGAATTCCAAAGATTCCCTGTGGAGGGATATTTTTGGTATAGCGAAGAAAATTGAAGGACTGCCACGTGGTTTGAGCATGCATTGCGGCGGGCTCGTGATAACTCCGGAGCCCTTAAGCCGTTATGGCCCCGTGGAAAAATCCGCGGAAGGTTTCCCCCTTTTGGCCTGGGAAAAAGAAGGTACCGAAGCCGCCGGGTTTGTAAAAATTGATCTTCTGGGCAATCGTTCTCTCGCGGTGATACGCGATACGTTAAAAACCCTTGACGAAGAGGGAATAATAATCGACCCCTGTACATGGAGGCCGGCAGATGACACGGCAACGGTAGAAGCCCTGGCCCGCGGGGACAGTATGGGAGTTTTCTATATTGAAAGTCCGGCCATGAGGCAGCTGCAGAAAAAAACCGGAGCGGGCGATTTTGATCATATAGTCATACATTCAAGCATAATCCGGCCGGCAGCAAATAAATTCATCAACGAATACGTAAGGAGGCTTAAGGGCGGCGCGTGGGAACCCCTGCACCCCCGGCTTGAAAACATCTTGAGCGAAACCTACGGCATCCTGTGCTATCAGGAGGATGTATCCAAAACCGCCGTAGCCCTGGCAGGGTTCAATGAGGCGGACGCGGACAAATTACGAAAGGTGATAGCGAAAAAGGCAGGGGCGGCGAAACTCGCGGTTTATCAAAACCAATTCTTTGAAGGATGCCGTAAGAACGGCGTGGAAGAAGAAAACATAGTAAAGATATGGGCCATGATGCTGAGTTTTGACGGTTATAGCTTCTGCAAGCCCCATAGCGCGAGTTACGCCATGGTTTCCTTTCAGTCAGCGTATCTGCGTGTACACCACCCGGCGGAATTTATGGCAGCAGTTCTCTCAAATCAGGGTGGATTCTACAGACCGGACGCCTATATTTCCGAATGCCGCCGCATGGGGCTTCTAATTGACGGGCCGGACATTAACAAGTCCCGGTGGAAGTATTACGGAATGTCAAACGGGGAATGCACAATGCCTAAAGAGGAATACCCAATACCGAACGGGGAATGCGCAATGCCGAATGAGGAACACGATATACCGAATAAAAAAATACAGATCAGGGGGAAAAGGGGACTTTATAAGGGGACGGTGATAATTGGGCTAATGGCGATAAAGGGTTTGTCGGTATCCGGCTCGGAAACGATTATCAAAGAACGGGAACGCGGCGGAAATTTTTTGTCGCTTGAAGATTTTTCGCGGAGAATAAAGCCCGGACGGGATGATATTGTCGCGCTCTGTCCCGCCGGAGTATTTGACAGCATAGCAGGGGATCTTTCAAGGGAAATGCAGGCCCGGCGGCTGCTCGCAGTTGGCAGCGGAAGGAACAATGCGGAAGGGGGAAGGAGAAATTACGAATTGTTTGAAACTGAAGTTTTGGAAAATCCTCGAATAATTCCTTACTCCCCACTCCCCACTCCCCATTCATTATGGGAGGAATACCGGGCATTGGGTTTTCTCCGGCATCTTCATCCCCTCTCGCTATGGAAGGACAGGATTATGCCGCTAAAACGCATCAAGGCCCGCGACATGGCGAAATATGCCGGCTGCTTCGTTCGATTAATAGGCTGGCCGGTCACTCAAAAAGAGGTATGGACAAAAGACGGGCTAACCATGTCCTTCCTTAGCTTCGAAGATGAGACGGCCCTGTACGAAACCGTTATCTTTCCGGAAATGTATGACCGCTATAATAAGCTGCTTTTTGACCAGCAGCCCCTGCTTGTTTCGGGGTATATTACAGACGACCAGGGAGCATTAACGCTGGAAGTAAAAAAAATCGAGGCTATTGCCGAATCACATGATCATCGCTGATTGGCAGGCGGCCTTACATTTTAAGTTTCTGCCGCAGCAGGTCCCTGAATTTATGTGCGGCTTCAAAAGATTCAAGAACCAGGGCTGCTTCGCAATCCCCAAGGGCCTGTGGATAATCTTCGAGATGGTAATATGCCTGACCACGCCTGTAAAGACAGTAGGGCTGGTATGGGTTTATTTCCAGTGACAAATTAAAAGCATCCACTGCCTGAGAGTACTGCCTCAATACTGAATAAATAACTCCCTGATAATAGGCTGCCTTATAGGACGAAGGTTCCAGCTTCAGGGATTCAGTGAAATCAGAAATGGCGTCATTATAATGGGAACGGGCAAAATAGGCCATTCCGCGGTGTTTATAGATCAGGGAGCTGATGTTATCATCCGGCTTCATCTCAAGGATCCTGGTATATATGGCTATGGCATCTGTAAATTTATTTTTATTATGGGCATAAAGGGCATTAAGCAAGAGATCATCAATGGAAACATTGGTAGAAGATGGAACGAATGACGGTTCGGGAAGGAATTCTTCGTCCTTTTCATCCAAAAAGAGAATATCATCCGTATATTCCTCGATCTTTCTAAAGAAAGAATCCCGCCTTTTCCCTAATTCACTGTTAAGTTCCCGCTGGTAGCTGCGTATCTCCTGAAAAATAATGTCAGCCAGGGAAAGGGTCGCATTCACCGCCGCCAATTTCCGTTTCAGGGGATTATCAAAAGGAGAAAATTCGGCCTTGTAGATCAATTCATGCTCCACCTCAGCCCAGGCATCCTGAAGAATGGTCCGAATCTGTATTTCAGCGGTTTCAATCCCAAGTATTTTCTGTTTTTTTATAATATCATCGGGAACTGCGATTAAAAGGTGAATGGATTCATAGCCAAATTCCCGAAAGGTATGATCCCCGCCCTTTCGTTCCACTTCAAGAATTTTAAATTTTTGCTTAATAAGCTCTTCCACCGCTGCCAGATCTTCCAGGAACGGGCAGATGATACGGATGCCGATAATATCTGTTATTCCAAGATCTTCAATGGAAGCACCGCTTTTGAGAAGTCTAATATATTTTTTAAAGTAGCTTTCAAATGATTTCAGCCTGCCCTGAATTCGGGGATGAGAGGGAAGAGGCGCCATAGCCTCTTCTATACGCGCTTCCAGTTTCCGTAAGGTTTCGATCCTTGCGGGGAGGTTTTCATTATACTTTTTGCAGAGAGTGTCTTTTTCGGGAAAAGTCCACTGGACTTTTGAATCGCCGGATACAAGATCCGCGGTTTGTTCAGCAGCAGAATCTCCCTCTTTTAAAATATCTGTATCCATAGCTTTAAAATTTAAAAAAAAGGCCGTCTAACCATTGGTTAGACAGCCTTTTATAACGGATTAGTTCCGCCGCCTAATCATTGTTGGTAGGTGTAGGTGTAAACCCATATTCACCATGTAAAGGATCGAAGGTTTCTTTAGCCTGCTTCTGGGCATCCAGGAACCGGAGAACCTGATTTTGACCAAACCTTTCCATTTCGAATATCTTCTTGGCGGTCTCCCTGTCATTGATTATGCTCCAAATGGACTCATCATCAATATCCCTGTCGGTATCAAGCATTGCNTTGTCGTAGATTATTTTAACATCTTTAAAATATGTGACAAAATCGCCGCCAACCTTATCCGCGTCCCGGTCGAGCCTGAGTCCGCCGAATTTTACGAATGGAGTATTGGTAGGATAAAGGGGATAAAGCCGGAGATCCCTGTTCCGTACTTCCAATATATACTGGGGATTATTCCAGGTGAGTTCAGCCCAGCCGTCATAGTTGAGATAACCCATGAAACATACCTTTTCGTTTCCCTCATTATCAATAAGGAGTACATTAAGTCCGTGGGGGAAATTAAGGCCATACGCATTAATGGCTACTGATCTGATGGTACCGACATTCTTAACCACGCCGTATCCGTCTTCGAAACGGCTTGGGCCGGTAATACCATCTGAATCGCCCTGCTCAATATTACCATCATCATCAACATCGGCAGTAGGTTCATAGGCAGGAATTTCAAACGGCGGCTTGATGGATGCCTTTGAATACCTTTGATCAACCGGATAATGAACCCTTACACCCAGTACAGTGCCCCACTGTTTTGATGCAGCTTCCCTTGTATAGGTGTTAACCATATTGAATACAGTCTGGGAAGAAGAGTTAAATTTTACATCCCAGTTGGTTATGGCGAGGGAAGTTTTCATTACCGCCTTCTGTTCCGAGGTAAAGCTGCCACCTGCTGCCTGGCCATAATCCATTATAGTCTGACGATTTTGATTGGGTCTCGTGTCCTGATCATCGTCAGAAACCTTCACATGAATGTCCGCCGTCAATTTGGAAAAATCAATCAGGACGGCTTCATCGGCGATCAGCATCCCAGCTGTAACCAATGCGATAGTGACAAGAATGATAATCCTTTTCATTCAATGCTCCTTTCATCTTATGCAGTATACATAAAACCACTTATTAAGCAAGTATACAAAATACTCTTAATTTGTCAACGCCTTACGGCGCGGTTTTACTATTATCGGCAGAATTCACAAAAATCCTGCGAAATTCCTCAAAAAAAACTTCGTTTCCTCCGATAAATATTTTTACTTCCTTTACATACGGAAAATTCCGCCGTATCCCTTCATTTAGAGTGAGCAGGCTTCGAAAAACATCACCCTTTCCAGAAACAGTATCCTGACCATCGCTCAAGGGGCGTTCGGATTCGGCGCCCTGAAGAGGCAAAGCCGCAGATTCCGAAAGATCCGCATAAACCAGTCCATCCCTGAACATAAAAGAATGGAGCCTTGTCTCCCTCGGGAAAAGGGGTGCCAAATCGGGGGATACAGGGCCCAAAAGAGCCTCTTCGATATACCTGCGTATATCAGTTTCGCTTTCAGAAGACCGGCGAAGCATACGATCTTCAACTACCGTATCTCCCCTAATATAAGAATAAAATACAAACGTCCTTCTGACAAGCCCCGAAAACAAAAATTCTCCCAGGGTGAAAAGACAGATTACAATCACGTAGGACAAACGACGATACTTCTTGTTAGAGAAAAATGCGCCAATTGATGAAAAAACTTTTTTCAGGATCGCATTCATTGTAATGTAGTGAAACCTCCGGAGCGTTCAAAAAAAGAGATAAAATCGCTTATTCCCTTATATAACGCATCCGAAAGGTTCTTCAAGTATGTGTCGTCACTCATCAGGAGGGCATCGGTTTCATTGGTAACAAAACCCAATTCCACCAGTACGGAGGGCATCCGGGCGTTCCTTACCACAAACCACTCCTCTGCCTTAAGCCCCCTTGAGGGGAGCTGTTTACCTGCCGCTTCATCCATACGCTTGAGGATTGAACGCGCCATCAGGATACTCTCGGTGGTAAGCTCCTCCTCCAGCATGGAATTTAAAATGGGCAGAACTTCCTGCTTATATTCATCAAGCATGGTATCCGCGTACTTGGCTTTGTCAATTACTTCCCTGCGATAACCCGGACTTAGGTACCAAACCTCATAACCCCGGGCATCCTTGTTAAATGAAGCATTTGCATGGACAGATATATAAATCGCCGCCTCATTTCCCGTAAGAGGTACGGAATTGGCTAAAGCAACCCGTTCTTCCAGAGTCGGATAACTGTCTTCCGCCCGGGTAAGGAGCACATTTTTATCGGGATATGCGGAAACCAGAGAACTATGGAGCTGAAGGGCCGTTCTAAGGGTAATATCCTTTTCCACAGATCGGATGGTTTTGCCCCGGACATTATGAGTTGCGGTTGCCCCCGTATCCTTTCCACCATGACCCGGGTCTATAATAATCGCCGCTATTTTAAACCGGCTTCGATCTTCCTCCGCATAGCGGTTAAAGGTAGTTTTTACCTGGTAAATAAAGGCATCGGGAAACAGGATATTTCCTTCATCCAGATACGGCAGGGGAAGGTTCAAAACTTCCTTGTAGTCCAAAAGGACAATCCCGGTCTCCCCTGCCTCACCTGAGGAAAAGGACGCCTGATGATTTCCCGCGATTATCACACCGGAAGAAAAGAAAGGATCCCAACGAAACTCCGCCTTTCCCGCTCCGGAACTGCCAAGGCTGACTAATGCGTCATCCAGGTTCAAAACTCCGGGATTCTGGGCAAAAACCGCATTATCTAATAAAAAAAACAAGAAAATTAGGAAAATTCCCCTCGCCAGGGCAGGAAGACGCGAAGGAGTATGAGTATACGGAATACCTGGTTTTACCCTCTGCGCCACCAACCTTCTGCCGGCGCCTAGGGGTGAGAAAAATTTTCTCTTATCCATCTTTTCCATTTCCGATCAATAGGGAATCGATATAATAAACAGCGCCCTGGTATCCGCCGCGGATCAGGGCCTGCCAGAAAGACCGGCCCAGGAAAGGGGTATCTGTCCCGGAAGAAAGCTCCAATCCTGTAATTGTCCTCACAGCTTCAAGGGTTTCCTGTACACTCCTGCCCATAAAATCCTTTATTCCGGACTCGACGAATTCAGGAAAGGGAAAAAGGTGCCTGACACCATTTTCAGGCAGGGCCGAAAGGAGGGAGAAAAGCCGGGGACTGATGGAAAACGCGTCAGGGGGGAAGATTGCTTTTTTAGTTACAGTTTTGAATGATCCCTCAGATTGCGGCGCACAGTACCCGGAAAGGAAGGCGTCGGTCGCCTCGTTGGGGGCTTTAAGACGTATCAGAATGGACCTTGCAGCTTTTTCAGCGGAATTTACGGCTTCTTCCCGGCTTGCTGCGGCGCTGATTATGTTACCGCATTTTGTGACATTGTTCTCGGGGAATTTAACCTTACTCCCCGACTCTATGCGCATGAAAACATCCTTAACCCATGGCATTACCCTGGCTTTTTCGACGCCTTCAATTGAATCTACCAAACCCGGAATGGAAATAAACGCCCTTTCGGCGCTGATCCATTCCCATTCACTCTTTGTCCGGCTTGGTTTTTTCCCCAGGGCTATCTCTATGGCGCCTTTCGTGGGTAGGACCCCAGAAGAATAAGGATAAGTCCATCCCGACATATATCCCCCGGAAAGCCGGGCGGCTATTTCCCCAATCATGGGACCGCGGGAGGTGAGCTTAATGTCGCCCTTGGCAGCGCCATTGGTTATGCCCAGGGCCTTCACACCGGCGCAGAATGTGTCCAGAAGGGAACGAATTACATCCTGTTCCTGGACAGAAGGCATTGTATGTCCCATCTCAATAAAATACGGAGGAAAGAATATATGACGATCGGCTAAGCCGCAGATGGTTATTTCTCCCTCATAAATGAGGGCATCAACAGAAAATTCCGGACCATCCATGTATTCTTCGACAATTACCCGGCCAGACCTGGAAAATCCCAGCGCTTCAGCAACAGCATCCCTTAGCCCGGAAAAATCATCAACCCTGCGGCAGCCACGGGCACCCATATTGTCCACAGGCTTAACTACCGCCGGCCAGGGAAAAGGAAGAACCTCCCCCTCTTTGGGCGGATTATTCATCACTGTAAATTCCGGGGATGAAACCCCGGCAGCCTTAAAACGCCGGCGCATTCGTTCTTTATCAGAAGCATCCAGTGCGGCTTCAAATGGTATTCCCGGAAGACCCAGTTTCCCGGCAGCCCAGGCAACTGTAGCGGAAAAATCAGTCCCCGCAGTCATTATCCCTCCAAGACCTCCATTTTCCATCAGGGAACGTCCCAGAGCTTCGATACCTTCCCTGTCCTTTAAGTCAACTTTTTCAAACCGGTCAGCAAATGGAATACAAACAGCATCCGAATCAGCATCTGCCGCCACAACTTCAAGCCCCATTTCCGCGGCAATTTTAAGGGCAGGCCCCTGCATTACCCCTGCTCCCAGAATGAGTATCTTTTGTTTCCCTTGAGAGGTTAATTTTTCCGGCTTATTTATCAAAAGAGAGTCCTCCCCTTTGATTGTCGGTTTTTTGGGATTTAGGATTAAGGACTGTACCTGCTTTAAAAGGTTCATGTTTCAATCTGGTATCGGATCCCGGTTTACGGGAAAATGGCTTAAAATAACTCAGGATCTCGCTTAAGTGAGAGAATTTGGCATTAAAAAAACTCTGACTTAAGAGAGTTTTTCCGGATTGAAGTTTCCGGTCTAATCCTGTGTTTTACGCCATAAGTTCCGATGTCTTAACCCCATAAACTTCAAAAGTATCTCCAAGGCGGAAAAGGCGGCTTATCAGCAATAGAAAACCATAGAGGAAACTTTTTTTTAAAGGCTGCACAAAGCGGCCCAAAAACGGGAAGCGCTCGGGGTGGTGGCCGGTTACAATAATTTTATGAAGACGAAATCCGTATTGCCTGAGAATTCTCTTGCAAGAACCCGGGCGCCATACCGTGAAGTGATCAGGCGGGCTGTCCTTTAAAAATGCGTACAGATTTCTTCTGCCCGAAATCCCGGAAAAGGAAGGGGTGGAAAGAGCCAGCACTCCGCCTTTTTTAAGAAGCCGGTTAATTTCCCGGAGTATCTGTCCCGTTTCCCTTAAGTGTTCGATCACATACCAGAGCGTCACTACATCAAAATTGCCGTCATTGAATTTTTTTCCCGTTATCCCGGTAGTCTCAATTCTCTTGGCTTTGGAATGTCCGCGTAATTCATCCGGGAGGGCGTCAGGGAAAAATCCCTGCCAGACAGTAAAACCAAATTTTTCTTTGACATACCTTACTGCGTCTTCAGCAGGTTCAATTCCAAAGCAAGAGAAACCACATTCCGCCGCCGCCGCCAAAAACGGGCCATAGGCGCAGCCAATATCCAGGAGAGAAGGTTTTCCGTCTTTGCGTGGAATGCCATCAAGAATTTCTCCAATGCACTCTAGACGTCTTAAACCCATTTCCTTAAGACTGGGAAAATCTTCCAGATAAGTCTTGCCATACTGCTTTTTATAGGAGTCAAAAAAATAATCCTTCTCATATTCAACTGAGGGAGGTTTAACCCGGAAGAGATATATTGTTCCGCAATGCGGACAGCGGCGAAAAGATTCTTCGGGAAAACGCGCCATAACCTTTCCCCGGCTTTCAGAATCCGGACCTTTCCCGCTGCCGCATTCACAAACCGGGCATTTCCCGGATGAATGAGGCTCCAGAATGTTTATATAAACTCCAATGTCTTCTTTTTGATCTTCTTCAAGGTTAAAATGACTGGCAATATCCCCGGTTCCTGCCTCCAGGGCTTTAAAAAATTTCTTTTTAAAGGATCTTCCCGAAAAAGCGCCAAAATGGTGCCTGACACCTGTTTTTCTTGCAAGTTTTTCATGGTAGGGCGTAGGTGAAATAAGCAGTACCGGTACTCTGGCATAGACAGCTTCAAAGGCTCCAAGGCCGAAGTGGGTAATAAAAAGATTGTACTCTGCAAGATGTTCCTTAAGATCCGGAAGCTTTCCAATTATTTTAATTTCCGGGAATTCCTGCCGCAGCCCAGGTAGCTTATCATTGTTCAGGGATGAGGCAATAAGAGTAATTTCCATTGACGAGTAGTGAAGAGTCCCGCTCCAGGCTGCCGGGGCATCTTCTTTGGATTTGGAAACCGCCTCCCGATTGGGAACGGGGAGAGAAAAATTTGAGGCAAAAAACCGGGCTGCGGACAGACCCAGGCCGGCAGAGTCTTCCGCTCCAAAACCAATCAGGACGCGGAGGGGAGAATGCTCACGTTTAACGGCGGATTTTTTTACAGGGCGCCGGTTTTTGGGCAGGGGGAGCAGCCAGGGCGCTGTAAGGTTAGGCCTGTGTTTTGAGAGGGACGGTAAAAGATCGATAAGGAAATCGAAGTTTTTACGGCAGGGACCTCCCTCGTCAATTCCGATTAACGCTGCCGGAGGCTTTCCGGGAATGTTTTGCATAGACAGGGCGGACCAGAAGGCAAATTCTTCCTTCCGGGTTTGAAACCGATCAAGAACGATCAAATCCCATTGCCTGCATGATAGTTCTTCCCTGCCGGAAAGGATAAAGCCGGGAGTATTCTTTTGGGGATCCCCTCTCTCCAATGGGAAAAATTCCGGAAACCTTTGAACCAGATCTTCCTTCAGATGCCGGTCTACCCAGAGAAACGCATCCCGTCCGTTCTCTGTGAGTTTATTAACCAGAAAAACCGAACGGCCAAGATGGCCGCCGCCCCGGCCCCTTTCACAGGCAGGAACTACGAGAATTGAGCCGGTCTTCATATCTTACGCCTAACGGCGCCA
>JGI24702J35022_10002271_pt1 | contig 11787 bp, 2 predicted proteins | sample TergutTh196P4_FD_35022 | JGI IMG/M metagenome (IMG submission 35022)
GGGTTCTTGATATTTGACGATTTGCCTTCCACATTGGATTATTTTGCGGGGAGCGGCTCTGTGGCTGTAGACGGCGCTACAATTGGCGCCGTGAGTTACAACAGCGTGACGCGCACTGTGAGCGCGTATATACCAAAAGGCGATCTTATAGCGAACGCGTTGATCGAGGTTAAATTCATTGTAACGGTAAACAGCAATTGGCTTGCCGAAGGAGGTCCGATAACTAACACGGCTTATTACATAATTGACCGCGCGGATGACGGCGCCGAACCTGACCCGGATTCCGGGAACGCGGATGATTACGCCGAAGAGACGGTATATCCGACGGTCGAGAAACCCGGAGACTATTCGAAGGACGCGGCGGCCGGAAGTAAGATGTACACGCCCGGCGTGACGGACCAGGTGAGTTTCGACATAAGCTTTACGATTCCTGATGACGACAATCTGCAATATTACACGGTCAGGATCGTTGACGAATATTCAACCGAGCTGACGTATGCCGACTATAATCTCTCGATTGGCGCCGGCGGAACGGTAGTCCCGATAAACGTCGCACCAAACGATGCGGCAAAAACCGTAGTGTTCACGATGAGCGGCCCTGATCTTTTAGGCTACGCGGGCGAGGAACTTTCGCTTACGCTGACCTTTGACGTCTCTCCGTCTGCGACGGATATTTTGATAAACAACGCGGAGATGTTCTTCGATTTAGGCGATGAAGAGGATCCTGACCCGATCGACGACGACGCCGAGATCCCGCCAATTATCACGAAACCTGCGGACTTTATGAAGATTGCGGCGGAGGGCAGCAAGACGTACAAACCACATGAAACCGAGTTTGTGACATTTGATGTCAGTTTCACTGTGCCTGATGACCCGGCTCTCGAGTACTACATGGTACGGTTGGCGGATACATTCGATCCCGAGCTGGCCTATGTCTACTATACGCTAAGGATCAACGGCGCCTTAAACACAACCCTGCTGACTGAAGCGGTTGATTTGACGAACCACGAAGCGACGTTTACGGCGGACGGGGCCGACCTGATGTTATATGCCGGTCAGTCATTTGTCCTGTCGCTGGTGTTCCGTGTCTCAGACGATGCTGAGGAAGTGTTGGTAAATAACGCGCAACTGAATTTTGACCGCGATGGCGACGAGGATCAGGACCCGGTAGACAAAGACGCAGAAATCCCACCCGCAGTCGAAAAGCCAAGTGATTTCATGAAAGACGCTGCGAGTGGAAGCAAAACATACAAACCGGGCGTGACGGACTCTGTGACATTTGAAATAAAATTCACGGTTCCAACCGACGAAAACCTTAAATACTACCAGGTGAGGATATTCGACGTGTACTCGGCTGATCTGATCTATACGCCTGGATCATATGAGCTGTTGATCGGCGGGGCGCCCGTGCCGGCGCTTTCGGTGACCGAGAGCTCCGCCCCTGCGGGCAGAGTGGCGGAATTCACATTAGACGGAGCGGATTTGATCAATTATGCCGGTGAGGAGTTTACGCTGTCGCTGACGTTCGGGGTGTTGGCCACCGCGACGGATGTGCTTGTGAATAGCGCCGAGCTCAATTTCGAGCGCGAGGGCGACCCGGATGAAGATCCTGTTTCGGATGACGCTGAGATCCCGCCCGTCGTCGTAAAGCCAGACGACTTCATGAAAGAAGCGGCGCAAGGGAGCAAGACTTACAAGCCCGGTACAGGCGAGCAGGTTACTTTCAACGTCAGTTACACTGTGCCGAATGATCCGAATCTTACGTATTACACGGTGCGGTTGGTTGATACTTATGGTGACAAACTGTCCTTTACAGGCTATTCTCTGACGATAGGCGGAGTATTAAATACAACGCTGGCCGTTGCTCATGCCAGTGATCCTTCGAACAATTCAGTTACGTTCATTATTGAAGGCGCCGATTTGTACAACGGTTACGCGGGCGAGGAGCTCGTCCTGACGCTGACTTTTGACGTAGACATAACGGCGACGGAGGTTCTGACGAACTCATCGGAGTTGTTCTTCGAGCGCGACGGCGACCCGGACGACGATCCTGTTGATGACGACGAGGAGATACCGCCGGTTATAGAAAAACCGGGCGACTTTGTGAAAGAATCCGCTGCGGGGAGCAAGACGTACAAACCAGGCGTCACACCACAGTATGTGACGTTCGATATCAGCTTTACCGTGCCGGTCGACGATAATCTGTCTTACTACATGGTGAGGATACTTGACACATACGATCCCGAGCTCACTTATGCGGGCTATGAGTTGTTGATTGACGGTGTAAGCGTTCCGGCGATCTCGAGGACTGTGGACAATCGCGCTGCCGCGCGTGAAGTGGAGTTTGTACTTGACGGAGCCGAGTTAGCGAGTTACGCCGGTCAGGAGTTCTCGCTTTCGCTAACGTTCGGTGTGTCGGCAACTGCGGAAGACGTCTTGACGAATAATGCAAAGATGTTTTTCGAGTGCGACGGCGATCCGGACGATGACCCTGCCGATGACGATGCGGAGATACCGCCGGTGAGGAATAAACCAGCCGACTTCTCAAAGGAGCCGGTGGTCGGCAGTATGACGTATAAACCCGGCGTGACGGATCAAGTCACGTTCGAGATCAGCTTTACAATACCGGATGATCAATTGCTGTTTGATTACTATATGGTGCGGATTGTTGACAAATATGATCCTAATTTGGATTTTGACGACTATGCCCTGACTATAGGCGGTAGCCCAGTACCATTGGTTCCGGGCTTTGTCGAGGACGCTGTGAATCGTGAATTATCGTTTACCCTTAGTGGCGCCGATCTTGAGGCTTATGTCGATCAGGAATTCGTACTGACGCTGACGTTTGACGTCAACCCTGCGGCGAAGGATGTTTTGACTAACTGGGCGTATCTGTATTTTGACCGCGACGGCGACTTGGATGACGACCCTTCCGTGGACATAGCGGAAATCCCGCCGATTATAGAAAAACCGGGAGATTTTGCGAAGGATCCCTCGACCGGAAGCCAGTGGTATACGCCCGGCGTGACACAGGAAGTGACGTTTGACATCAGCTTTACGATTCCGAATGATCCCGTCCTGTCATACTATATGATAAGAATCGTAGATACATACGAAACCGGCCTGCACTATACCGGCTTTGTGCTTACGATTGACGGGGCCGCTTCACCAGTACCTATGATATGGGAATCCCCTGATTGGATTAATCAGACCGTGGCGTTCAAGTTTAACGGCGCCGAGCTTACAGAGTACGCCGGAAAGAAACTAAACCTGGCTCTTACATTCGACGTCTTACCCAGCGCGACGGGAGTACTGAGAAATACCGCCCAGTTTAATTACGATCGCGAAGATGTACAGGATGACGACCCAGAGGAAGAAGTGGCGGAAATACCGCCTGTCGTGGAAAAACCCGGAGACTTTATGAAGGATTCGGTGTCCGGCAACAAGACGTACAAGCCCGGCGTGACGACTCAGGTTGATTTCGACATAAGCTTTACAGTACCGGAAGACGAGAACCTTGTATACTTCACAGTCAGGATCGAGGATATATACTCGGCCGGGCTCGCTTACGCCGACTCTTACACGCTGACGATCGACGGCGCGCCTGTTACAACGCTGCCGATAACCGTTAACCACAACGCCGCTGCCCGGACTGTAAATTTCGTGATCGACGGCGCCGACTTGATCGCCTATGGCGGCTTGGAATTTGTACTTACGCCGAGGTTTAGCGTAGCCCTCACGGCGACCGGCGTGCTCAGGAATGAAGCTAAGATGTTCTTCGAGCGCGGCGGCGACGAGGACGACGATCCCGCAGAAGACGAAGCGATCATCCCGCCCGAAGGCATAAAGCCCGGCGACTTTGCGAAAGAAGCCGCATACGGTTCCAAGATGTACAAGCCCGGAGTTACCGACTATGTGACTTTTGAAGTCAGCTTTACGATTCCGGAAGATGAGAATCTGGAGTACTACACTGTGAGGATAGTTGACAGCTTTGATAAGGACGCGTTGAGCTACTCGGGATATGTGCTGCTGGTAGACGGCGGAAGCGTGCCGGGGCTTGCTATAAACGTTAACCCGAACCCCGCGGGAGGTGAAGTGACGTTCACTTTGGATGGCGCTGACCTGATCGATTACGCCGGCCTTGAGTTTATGCTGAAGCTGACGTTTAGCGTCTCCCCCGCCGCGACAGGCGTGTTGGAGAACAGGGCGGATATGTATTTCGAACGCGGCGGCGACACGGACGACGACCCTGTCGGCGACACAGCGGAAATACCGCCCGAGATAGCCAAACCCGACGACTTTGAGAAGATATCGGCGGAAGGATCCAAAACATATACTCCCGGCGTGACTACCCAAGTTTCGTTTAACGTAAACTACACTGTTCCGAGCAATCCGCTTCTGTCATATTATACGATACGTATTACAGATACCTATCAAACCGGACTGACTTATAGCGCTTTCCAGTTGAAGATTGGCGGAGTTGTAATGCCGGCGGCTTTCCCGATTATCGCAACTCCTTCGGGCAACACAGTGGTATTCGAAGTGCGTGGCGCCGATCTGCTGTCTTATGCCGGTCAGACGTTCTCGCTTGCTTTGACATTCAACGTATCGCCCACAGCGACCGGCGATCTTATGAACTCGGCTGAGTTCAATTACGTCCGAGAGGATCAGCCCGGCGACGATCCAATTGAAGACGAAGAGATAATCCCTCCAGTCGACTTCGTAAAGGAAGCGGCGTATGGATTCAAGTTCTATACGCCTGGCGTGACGGAGCAAGTCAGATTTAACGTTAGCTTTACAATACCGGATGACGTGGACCTGGAGCCCTACACGGTCCGCATAGTTGACGCCTATGACGCTCATTTAAGGTACTTCCGCTATGCATTGACTATTGGCGGCGTCGCTGTGCCGATTACTCCGATCGTAAATTCCGCGGTAACTGGCGTAGTGACGTTTACATTCAATGGCGCCGACTTAGCGGGTTACGCCGGAAAGGCGTTCCTCCTGACTATACTGTTCGATGTATATCCTGACGCGACGGACGTGCTTGTGAACAGGGCTGATATGTATTTTGACCTTGGCGCCGACATAGACGAGAATCCGGTTAGCGATACTGCGGAAATCCCGCCTGTGATCGATTATCCGGACGACTATATGATGGAATCGGCGATAGACTCGAAGTTCTATAGGCCAGGCATGTATGATAATACCCGTGTGACGTTCAACATCAGCTTCACTGTGCCGGATGACCCGCTTCTGTCTTATTACAACATAAGGATACTGGATACGTTTGGGAGCGAATTATCCTATGTGGACTATGCCTTGACGATCGACGGCGCCTCTGTAGTGAATCCGAGAGACATTTTCAGTGAACCGCTTGACAACAGAGTGACGTTCATAGTGAATGGGGCGGACCTTGTGGCTTACGCCGGTAAGACGCTCAATTTGGCTGTGGTATTCAACGTCAATCCTAATGCGTCGGGTATATTGAGAAACGTAGCGGAGTTCAATTACGTAAGGGAAGGGCAGCCGGGCGGCTACCCGATCACTGATACGGACGAGATTCCGCCACAATAGGCAAACCCAACGGTCGTGAGAAGGCGTTGGCAGCGGGAGATTATATCCCTTCCGTTACCGTGAAGCCCGAAGACTTTGCAAAGGCGGAACATCCAAACAGATTAGCAATTGAGCAAGGATCAATAAGAAAAGCAAGAATCAGTACAAGCGGGGCCGCTTCTTAAAACAGGAGCGGCCCTGTTGCCGTATATTGAGTAAAATTTGTTTTTCAAGTTTTTCATCTTGTTTAATAAATAATGTAAAAAATCACAGAACCTATTGTTGATTTCAATAAAAGGTATTAGAATATACATGGGGATAGGCTACAATTATTGATGAATTTTCCAAGTTGTTGTTACCATTTTTCGTTTACATATAACACCAAAGCCCTTTAAGCTGTCGATCGGACAATGATTGTCATTTAAAGGACCATTTTCGTTAATTACTGTAAAGTAGTCCCTGCGATTGGCCAATACTATATTCCTATATAATAGGCATAGCTAAATTTAAAATCTGCATGACTATGTAACTATGCACCCAGCTGTAGTAGCGCCAGGCTGAACCCCGCTACGACCCGCAGGGCAGGTGGGGCGCAGAAAGTTGCGGACATGCAACGAGTAAATGAGCAGGCGTTGCGAAGCCAGCTTGTTTCTGGTCAGGCCAGGGCAATAGTAATGGCTTACTTGAAATTTTGCCGCAAACCCATACTTATGGTCATACCTTTCCTTCGGAAGTCACAAAACCCTATGAACCATATAGGCATGGTCATGGGGTGTGGAGAGGGGAATCCCCTCTCCCGCAGTAAAGGAGGAGAGAATCGAGGGGAACCATAGGGTTCCTCTCGAAAGTATGAACGACTAGTTCATACTTAGACTTTATTTATTCAAATAATATGGAGGGAAATAACATGAAAGAACTAAAACAATCTACAAGGAAAATCCTGGTGTTCATGCTGGCGTTGTTATTGATTATGACGAACTTCATGGCGCCGGGACTGGCGGACGAGATAGCCGCTGATAGATTGGAGGCATATCCTGACGAAGTGCATATGTTGTCTATTGATAACAGCAGTGCATATGAGTCAGGCGAATCAAACAGGACAATTGAATTAATCCCAGCCAGTGAAATAAGCGGATCAGACGAGAATGGCAAGACCGTCGAATCTGGCGAGCGAGGCGAAAGCCAGGCTGCAGAGGAATTGTCAGGCAAAAGCGAGCCCGGAGCGAGCGAAGCGGCGGAAAGCTTGCCCGGAGAAGGTGATTTTTCGGAAGAAGCGCCCGGTAGAGGCAAACGCGTCGGAGGCGAGTCCGGGGAAGAGGCGATTGGCGGAGGAGCGCCCGACGAAAGCGAACGCGGCGGAAATGAACCCGGTAAAGAAGCGCTTGACGGAAGCGAACCCGGTGAGAGTGAACCTGCTGGAGTAGGCGAGCCCGGAGGAGAAGCGCCTGGTGAAGGCGAGCCCGGAGGAGAGGCGCCTGGCGAAGGCGAGCCTGGGGAAGGCGGCCCTGGCGAAGGCGAGCCTGTCGATGAAGAGCACGTGGAAGGCGACCCCGGCAAAGCCGGGCTTGGAGATGAAGAACCCGGCGATGCTGAACCCGGTGAAGAAGAACCCGGCGAGGAAGAGCCTGGCAATGGTGAACCTGGCGAGGAAGAACCCGGCGAAGCCGACCTTGGCAATGGTGGACCCGATGAAGAAGAACCCGGAGAAGCCGACTTTGGCAAAGCCGAGCCCGGAGATGGCGAAACCGGCGAGGAAGAGCCTGGTGAAGGCGAACCCGGCGGGGAAGAGCCCGGTGAAGGCGAACCCGGCGGGGAAGAGCCCGGAGAAGCCCTTCCTGAAGAAGAAGCCCTTCCCGAAGAAGAAGCTCTCCTCGAAGAGGAAACTCCCGTAGAAGAAGAAGAGGGAGACCTCGAGAATCAGGATCTTATGCCCTTAGAGGACGATATACCCGGTGAGTTGGTGGTCGATAAGGTAGCTGTGCCCGGAAGCGCTTCAAGTGAGGTCGACAATATCTGGGAATGGGATATTACGCTCACTTTGCGCGGCTTGGATTTCCTCACCACTTCCGACATAGTACTGGTAATCGACACTTCCGGCAGTATGGGTTCAGGAGCAAACAGCAAGATGACATACGCGAAAAACGCCGCCTTGCTTTTTGCGAGGGAATTGCTCAAAGGGGATGATAGAATACGTATCGCGCTTGTCGATTACAATACGGTCGCAACTACGCGTACCGGTTTGACCACGAACCTGGCGGAGCTGGAGGGGGCGATCAACTCGTTGTATGCGTTAGGCGCTACAAATATTCAGGATGGCCTTGCGAAAGCCCAGGGATTGCTCAGTACATCCGCCGCCAATAATAAGTATATTGTGCTGCTGAGCGACGGAGACCCCACATACTCTTATCCCTGTACGGCGGTGACTGGCGTCTCCATTTCCGCGTGTATAGTAAATAACCCAGTCTGGAATGTAACCACAACCAATGTCAATACCACCAATTTCACTATGCTTTTTAACGAAAATGACGTGGTTGGCGACGGCGCAAATTATAATATTTCTTATACCGGCTTTGACGCCGGCCTGGGCGCGTTAGTCAGCTGCCCGCAAAACCACAATCACCCTTTCCCGCCGAACCATGGAATCTCTACCGTATACCAGGCTAAGACGGCAAAGAGCCAGAATATAGATATTTATTCGGTAGCGGTTGCTTCGGGAGCTATTGGCGAGGTTGTGCTGCAGCAGTGCGCCAGTGGAGTTGACGGCGCCGGCTACGCCTATGCCATAGCCAATTCCACACCCGCCGAGTTGGATAAATTAGATAGCATATTCTCCGAAATATCCAGCAAGATACTATATGCGGCGAGATCAGCTGTAGTGACGGACCCGATCGGGGAAATGTTCAATTTAGTTAGCGGTATCAGCGTTTCAAAGGGAACTGCTACGTTTAACGACAGCCCCGCGCCGGGAACCATAACCTGGGATATCGGTGATGTCAGGCAAATTGACGACGTAATCACGATGGAATATACGGTGAGGATCGATACCAGTATAGCGGATCCGAAAACCATGTATCCAACCAATAAAGCAACATATGTAGATTATTTAGACGTCTATGGCGATAATGTGAGAAAGCCGTTCCCTATACCGCAAGTCGGATATCCACAGGTGGGTTCCATCACAAAGATGATATATATAGTCGACGAATTTGGCCGGCCTTTGGACGCGCAGGGACAGCCCGCCGCCAGCAGGGATTTGATAGACGTTGTCGAAATGGAGCGCGTTTTGAATCCAACCCCGGTTTCGACGGATCCGTACGTGTTTTACTACGGTACATATACTGTTACCGCTGACCTCTACCGGACAATAAACGGCGACAACTATCGGTTCGTGCAAGGGACCGCTCTCAACTTGGGCGACGTCAGCCCCACTTCGGTTACCGTCAACGTGACTAATCAATCGGCAAGGGTTTACTATGCATACCAGCTATACGTAAGGCTAGACCCCAACTGGGAGAGGCTCAGGGATGCGATAAACAACTATAACGCGCCGGTGATCACAATTTATCCCGGCGGTTATGTGAACAACAACGGAGTACCCGAGGTAATGACAGGCGGCGTTCCCGTATTGGAGGATCTGGCGGCTGGGAGGCTGGTTATTATTGACAATGACGACCCTGAGAACGGAGGGACCAATGAAGCCGTCTGGAGAACCGATAACGGGATTGAGAGCGGGATTTGGGTCGACCGGGCAGTTACTGTCGTCGCTTATGACAACACAACGGCGCCATTGATTTCCAGGGATATTGAAACAACAAGGCATTTCTATGTCCAGCCCAGCGGAGTATTAATTGTTGACAGAGGCATAGTTATTGACGGCAATAAGAGCGCTAATGTTTCGTCCAGCGACACTGTGGGCGGCGTGCTGGTTAACGGGGGCGCCCTTACGCTAAATCCGGGCGCTTCGATAATAAACAGCAGGGCGTTTCTTGGCGGTGGCGTGAGTGTCGTAAACAACGGCGCCTTTACTATGAGCGGCGGCGAAATAAGCGGCAATGAAGCGTGTCCCCCCGGCGCCATTATTCCGGTTGCCGGCTCGGGAGGCGGCGTGTACGTCGCAGGCGGGCAGTTTACAATGGCGGGCGGCGCGATCAGCGGAAACGCCGCCGGAAGTTCCGGCGGCGGCGTGCATTTGGAGAGCGGCGAGTTCCAGATGAACGGCACGGGCTCTATAACGGGCAACGACGGCAGGATGGGCGGCGGCGCGCGTATCCTTGAAGGTACGTTTACATTGACATCCGGCAGCATAGACCACAACGTCAGCAGCGTTGGCGGCGGCGTGAACGTCGGCAAATCCGAATCGGATACCGGAACGGGGCATGCTTATTTCTATATAAACGGCGGGACTATTAACTATAACTCAGCCAATTCAAACGGCGGCGGAGTAGCCATATATAGAGACGCGACGGTCGCAATGAACGGCGCCGAGATAGTCAACAATGATTCAAAATGGTCAGGCGGCGGCGTTGTTGTTGCCAGGGGCGGCGCCTTTTCAATGGTAAACGGCAGGATCAATGACAATCATGCGCTGGGCTACGGCGGCGGCTTGCTTCTGGACAACGCTACGTTCACCCTGACCAGCGGTGAGATTAATAATAATGAAGCCGTCCTGTACGGAGGCGGGATTTCTGCAAGTGCCAGCAGCTTTGTGATGGGCGGCGGCGGCATCGCTGGCAATAGAGCCGGAATTGGCGGCGGCGGCGTGGACGTTGTGGGCGGAACCAGCCAGTTCGTCATGGTCGCCGGCGTGATTAACCTGAACGAGGCCTACAACGGCGGCGGCATCAACGTGGACGGCGGAGAGTGTACAATCAACGGCGGGCTTATCAGGGATAATAAAGCCAATACTAACGGCGGCGGTGTTTTCATTGGCAACGGCGTATTTACATTAGTAAACGGTGCAATAAGCGACAATCTTGCCGAATACGGCTGCGGCGGCGGAATTTTCGTTTATTCTATCCGCGAGAACGGCACAGTCGGTATAGAGTTTGGCTCGATTATAAATAACAGGGCGGAAAACAACACCGGCGGCGGAATTCATATAAGCTCTATTGGAGTAGGCCGGGCATTCAAAATGAAAGGCGGTTCGATCAATGCAAACGAGGCGCTTTTCGGCGGCGGAATATACGTCCGCGACGTTGAGACGACCGGCCAGTTTGAGTTGTCCGGAGGCGATATCGTTAACAACAACGCCGAGTATGACGGCGGCGGTATCTTTACCAGAAATCACAGGTGGATGGACATTGACGCCGCCGTTGGTTTCTCGGGAAATGCCGCGGGACTCGGACAGTACCGGTTGGACGAGTACCGGACCGACGGCGTATATGACCCGGGGGCGCCGATTACGGTTCGCGAGCTTATCGCTATACATGGCCCGGCTGCCCAGATCCGGACTCATCCGCCCTGTTCGGCGCCTAACGACGGCGGGGACGAGTTCCTGTACCTCGCCAACAATTTCGACCTGAACTTCAACGGCGACTGGACGCTCATGCCCGGCACGTTCACAAAGACCGCAACCAGCCATGTATTCAACGGGTTTGGGGACGCGGTGGAGTACACTCTCGGCTATAAGCTGCCGTCCAGTGTCGGAGGATACGAGGGATTATTAATATTTGACGAGTTGCCTCCCGTGTTCGACTTTGTGACAGGCAGCGGCGTTGTCTATATAAACGGCGCCGCCATTGGCGCGCTGACTGTGAAATATAACAGCGCAACGCGGACTGTGAGCGCGTATATACCGAGAAACAACCTCATCGCGAACGCGCTGATCGAGGTTGAATTCAGCGCAATGGTAAACAGCAATTGGCTTGCCGGCGGCGGTTCAATTACAAACAGGGCTTATTACATAATTGACCGCGCGAATGACGGCGCCGAGCCCGATCCGAATTCCAGGTATGCGGATGGTTATGCGACGGATACGGTGTATCCGGCTTAGATTATTCGAAGGACGCGTCAGACGGAAGCAGGATGTACGCCGCCCGGCGTAACTGACCAGGCGAGCTTTGACATAAGCTTTACGATCCCTGACGACGGCAATCTGCAGTATTACATGGTCCCTGACGACGGCAATCTGCAGTATTACACGGTCAGGATAGAGCAAGAACATATACGAACAGGCCGCTTCCCTAAAAACGAAGCGGCCTAACCGTATGCGCCATACCGTATGGCCCTACC
>JGI24702J35022_10002272_pt1 | contig 11786 bp, 4 predicted proteins | sample TergutTh196P4_FD_35022 | JGI IMG/M metagenome (IMG submission 35022)
TCCCGGAACAAGATTGAAAAAATGGGGCTCATCACCGGAAGTCATTTGTGCCTTTGTTTGCCAGCTAACTTGTACGGTATAGTTCATATCATCCATAAAACGGGTTAACAGGACATTTTGATTCCCTGACGTTTTCATGCTTGTCGTATGCTTATCAAAGTCGTCAAATGTATAACGAGCCGCTTGGGAACGGTTTGGATAAGGAAATGAAAACTGAACAATTAATTGTCCGTTTTCCAACAGGGGCGATTCTACTTCGACGGCAATGGCATCTCTTTGGTCATGACAAATAGTTTTTACAACAACCGGCATTTCTTCCAACTCAAACCGGCTGGTAATGATACCTGTCCACAAGTCGGTTTCCTGTGTGGTGTTTTTCAGGTCGGACAGGGTTGCGGCGGTTCCGTCTTTCTTTTTGAGAATAAAACCAATGCGTCCCAGGTTGAAACGGTGCGGATTGCCGGCCAACCATGCCGATAGTTCCGGATTGTCTTCATCAACATCGTCGTATTGCACCTGACGACCATATGTATCCCACAACTTCCCTTTGAAATCTTCAATTTTCAAACCCTCAGGCAACGGGAAACTATGCCAACTCCAATGTGACATAGTGAAATGCGAGGTAAAAGTCTGTAAACCGGTAATGTCTACTCCAAATGCGAATTCGCCATTACCCACTTGTGCGGGACTTCTGGAGTTGTCGATTGTTGTAACAATTTTATGCCGGTCGACAACTGCTTTGCGGTCGATTCCGGCATTTTGTGTTGAGTTACAACAAACACATCCTATAAGGATCAAATAATAATAAATTGCTCTTAACTTCATTGTAGTGGTTAATTACTAAGACATAAATTATTTTTCATATTTTCTCTTCTAAAGTGATGTTAACAGGCCCCAGCAGACCATTTTCCTTCATGGATTCATTCTGGGCAGGGCCGCTGATAGTCCACGTCTTGCGTTTGTCTTCGGGTTGACCTGCATCATAAACAAGCCGGTTGAACCAACTGCTGGTCACTTCTACAGTTAATGTATTGGTTCCGGGACGCACAGCTTCAGTCAAATCAAGGCTGTAAGGCGGTGTCCACAAAGTGCGAAGCGTTTTACCGTTGAGTGTGACTACGGCAATCATTTCAACACGACCCAGATCAAGCGAGAACCGCATTCCCTTCTTTACTTCTGCAGCATCGAAAGTTGTGGTGTAGGCGACAGTTCCTGAAAATGCTTTCGCCTCGTCCGAAACATCCAAGTCTTTCCATGCTTTCAATGCCGGAACCCGGAGAGTGGCAGGCGCTCCCCATCCCTCAGGAAAAGAAAGCGTCCATGGCGAGGATAACGTTAAAGGACGGGGCGATTTATAATTACCGGTGTTTACGGTGCCTTTGGACAATCCCCCTTTTTCCCTGAAAACAACAAAACAGGAACCGGCTTGCGGCAAGTCAATTGTTACGAATGTACGTTTCCCGTTTGTACGGGCGTTAGCAACCGTTCTTGTACCTGTCAGTGGATCCCATATTTCCACATTTCCGGTACTGCGAAAATCGAGTGTCCCGGTAAAACCACCCCCTTTAGGAGCGCAGACATAATACCATTCTGCTCCGTTTATACTGCGATGGTTCCACAAAGCTGCACCACCTGTAACATCAGGTTCTATTCTCAATTCGTTCAACGCATCATCAAGTGTCATTCCGCTGATGACGGCGCCTTTCCCCAGGTTTCGTTTACCATGTAACGGAGTTTCGCCCCAAATATTTCGTATGGCGACATCAAAGCGTCGTTGTGAATTAGTAGAATCCGATAAGGTAGCAAGTCCTTGTGGTGGGTCGCCAACGATAATAGCGCCGTCATTGATAAGCGCCTGCATCTTTTCTAATGTCTGTGGTAACATCCGTGGATTATCGGCTAACCACAATACACGATAACTGATACCTTCCGGTGTGACAAGCATCCCATCGCGTACCGTGAGCCGGTTCAGAAGAACATCGGGGTTACAGTAATCGTATTTGAACCCTGCAGGAAAAAGAGCTTCCTGATCGGGCTTGTGGTTGATTTCATCCCCTAAGTACCAGAGCACGTCCGAAACCGGTTTCCCACGTTCAAGCAGATAAGTACAACGGGAAAGGTAAATAGTGAACTCCGGCATGTGTTTCCACCAGGTTTGTCCACGCAGGAAGGGCGTCCCTATCTTTGAACCGAATGAAGTGCCGGGCGGAAGAAAGTCTGTTCGCGGGTTATGCGTACAGGTGTGAAACACAAAATGGGTCACACCTTCGATACAGTTTATATTAGCCACTTCTTTCAGCATGTCCCAATGTTCGTCATAAGTCAGGTTAAAGGAGGTGAATGATTCGGCGGAGATACGCGGTTTTCCATACAATCGCGCAGCCGAAACAGTAGGTTTTATGGGCTTAAAATTCAATGAACCTACATACCCTTCTGAAAAAGGATGCCAAAATTCGCACATCGGTATGTCGGAAAATTTATAATATTCGAGGATATCCGCGGGAAAAATATCACCCGCAGCCGTTTCATTTGATACAATTAACCCATTGTCTTTCCCTAATTTAACCATTCGACCATAATATTTATTGACGAAGAGATCGTTTATTACGGCGCGCCAGTCGCACAAAAAACGTGTAGTTGTCTCCTGGTCGCCTACTACATAACCGAAAATCGCCGGCAACCATGCAAGTAGCGGATATCCGGAAATACGACTAAATTCCGCCTCCATATCAGTTGTCCATGTCTGTGTCTTACACTCCCAGCTATCTAAATGCATCCCGTTCAGTAAACCATTCGCGAGCGGGCCATTCGCACCTGAGAGACGTCCGATGTAACCTGCAAAATGGGCGTCGGATCCTGCTTCCGAAAGTTTATCACATTCCCAACCCGTAGCTTCTGCAGGAGCGGGCGCATTACGCATCCCCGTATTTACATGTCCAATGCGGAGTATAGTCCATTTACCGGAAGGAACATTCCACTTCAAGTTGCCTTGTTCATCCATCATTGTAGTTATGTCCCGGATTTGAGTTGGATCAATAAAAGCCTCCTGCGATTGTATGGGATGCTCGTTCTGACGAACAATACTGCGTAATGTCCAACCGGCTTCTGATTCCCAGTTATTTTTCCGGGCGGCGGAAAATAACCGTAGCGAATTAAGCGCCATGTCATGTTTGTTCGAAAAGGAAATACGATATGTCTGTACATCACTTACATCGGAACAGGCCAATGAAATCGGGCGATCATCCTGCCAACTGCTCTGAGGCAGGTCCGTATGTAATACTTCCCGTATCAAGCCATCCGTCAAAACTGCCTGTACAATCACAGTCACACCCGGTTCGTAACACCAGGAATGGTTGAAACCATTGATACTCGAAAACTCAACCGTTCTGATAGCAGTAACATTGGGGAAGGTCACCTCGATCCAATAGGGATCGTTTTCCGGGACTGGAGATAATGATAGTCTTCCTTCGCGGTTTCCCATCAGGCAATCCGCCCATGGCAATTCCGGATAATTACTTTTAACGGACAGCGGTTTAAGTGGAACATCGTTATCATCGAGCGGCGTTGGAAAAGCTAAGACAACAATATCTTTGTAATCCCGCCATGTTTCATTGCTTGGTTGCGGTTGCAATAAAGTTATATCATCATCTTTTGTCCCGTCATCCACATCCCTACGGCTCCATACTAAGTGGCGCATTGCATTGGATGGCTCGATCCAGGGACCTCCGGACATTGCCCAACCAGGGCTATTGTGCATTGTGAAACGTAATCCTAACCGTTTACATTCCTCGGCGGTATGCCGTACTGCATCGTCCCATGAATCGCTGAGGCATGTGATTTGTGGAGTAACTCCCGGCCAGGGATCTCCGGCGCGTTGTCCGTGAAACTTCAGGATAGCCGAAATCCCCGCACTTGCAATTGCTTCCAAGTCGGCAGTTATACCTTTATTTGCGACATTTCCCCCGATAAAAAATAACATGGTCTCCGGATGATAAATTTTGGGTGGCGACTGGAATGCGACCTCATCATGCATCCCGAATGCCCTGTTAAGTTCTTTGATTGACGGTACTCCCCGGGTACGGTCTACATCTGATGTTTTTTGATTTTGACATCCTCCTATCCATGTCATACATAGCAGGATGCATGCAGAAACCATAAGTGATAAGAATTTGTTGCGTTTTTTCATGAATATAGATTATATAGATTATCTATCTAATTTGTACATCTTTTTTACTTTTTCCTTCTTTCATTTAAATCGGCAATTATGAAAATTGATGATACGCCGGATATCGAAAGTTCCATTTGGGTATAATTTTCTCCATTTTCAACTATATGCTTATAATCCTTGACCTTTAGCATTTCCCCTGAATATGGATTCCATAATTCGGGTTTTATTGTTCCCCGTAAACGAATTTCTGTTTTACATTCAGCATCGGTAGAGTTGGTGAAGAAATAAATTTCCTTTCCTTCCTTTTGTTTATGAATATAATTAACATATCCTGAATCGGTTTTATTTTTCCGTGTGTCATCAAAAATAACGTCGGGCTGAAGTTTCATAGAAGCAAAGATTTTTGTTAGCGAATATTTGTCCACTTCCGGAACAAATGCCGCTTCCCCGCCTTTCATATTTTTTATATGAAGTGACTCAGCGGGCATGTTTCTGCCCGGATCGATTTCAAAAATTGATTTCATTAAAGACACTACTTCACTATCACGCCCAAACTCTGATGATTTTGATGGCAATGAGGCTGTAAAGATAATCTTTCCGCCGTTATCAAAAAAATTTTTTATCGCTTTTAATGTTTCAACGGAAATTACTTCTCCGCCCGGCAATAATAATACCTTGTATCTCTGGATGTTGACAGTATTATTTAGTTTCAATTCATTTCCTTCGGCGATTATTTTCCCGTTATATAAATCTTCGGGATGTACAAATGTAAAGTCACGTCGCAACTCGTTTGTTAACAAATCGCTTAGGATATGATGGTTCACATGGGGCGGCAACCAATTGGCAACAGGCAGTCCCGAGTCTCTATCGCGATAAATATAAGATTCGGCTTGGATTGCTGTAATGGGCCACAGAAGAGCGATGTCTGAAACGTGTTGGCCACCTTGCAACAGCATACATGAACGGGCAACCCAAGTACTGTAATAAGGCAGACTTTGCCCTAATAAGGGATTTTGCCAGGAAATCAATGGAGGAATGCGGATTTTATCATTTTCGGGAGTGTACCACATGCCGTGAGGAACGATGAAGTTGACACCCCGCGCCATTACTTCCATTGCTACGCGGTATAGCATTAATGAATCAATATCAACCGGAAACGCCCCGTATATTTCAGCGCCAACTACGGGTTTGTCCCCAAGATCGGCTGCCGAACTGATTTGTTTGAAGCCATGTAGTCCGCGTCCATAAAAGAAAATGGCATCAAGCAAAGGTACTTGAGTGTGGCGATAGTATTTCAGTATGTCGCCACTTCGTACGATTGTGTTGGGGCTATAGTTCTCAGGCGGATGTCCCATACTAAGCAAATTGTGCCTGGCGCACCATTCAGCAACTTTTCTCACATATCCTTCAGCCATTAATTCCGAACGTATATCAAAAAATGCTATCCGGGCAGCCTGTGTTTCGGGTCCTATGTCATAATACAGGGCAGGGAGATATAACGCCGGGTTTTTCCTGTATTTCTTTTGGAAAATTTCTGTAATGGAAGTCGTCCATCCATCTTCACGGATGCCGACATCGTCATAAAAAGTTTTTGTTACGACATTACCAAAAAATCGAGTGAACCGTTTGGCATATTCATCATACGTCATAGTAAGTAACTTATCTACGGCATCCGGTTGCATATAATCTACCTGCCGACCTATATTGAACTGGCAACTGAAGAACATCACCAGCCATTCGCCGGCAGGCACTTTCCAATCAAGATGGTCATCTTTCATAAACTGGCTTAAATCAATCACTTCACGCGTCAGGTTATTCATTGCCGAAGCTGCGATAAACAGTTGTGATTCATTGGGACGAACCATTTTCACTTGTTTAGGCCCCTTTACAGTAAATTCATTTTTAACGATGGCTTTACGGATAAACTCAGGATATTGCTCTTGCAACCGTCCGGCTGCAGAACCGCTTGGAAAGTCAATGTCATCATACAAAATAACTTCCATACCCAGTTTTTCGGATGTTTTAAGAATATCTTCATACCGGTTGAAATATTCGTCACTCAGATATGCAGGCTCCGTACCGGGACTCATAAATTCTCTATTCACCCAATTTCGACCGGAGCTTACAGGAAGAACAGTAACACCACCGAAACCGGATTTCTGTTTTGCTTCGGTTATTTGCTGCTCAATACCCATTGTAGTCAACTCCCCATTGATATGCCAGAATGGCATAGGTCTATATTTATTGGCCGGATTTTGAAAAGCTTCACGCAATGACTTGTCGGACGTTGAAGTACATGCCATCAAACATCCCACCAACATAATTATGATACTTTTTTTCATGATATGTTATTTTAAAAAGAATATTACCCGACTAAATAAAGTCGGGTAATATTCTGATAATTGATGTTAATATCCCGGATTTTGGACGAGTGATCCCAGACTTCTGTCTATTTCTGTCTGCGGGATAGGTATTAAATAATGTTGATTCTGAAAGTTACGACTCAACAAAAACGATTGTTCATATGTTTTTGTTCCGTCAGGTAGTCTCGAAATATACATTGACATTAAATCCTGATTTTCTGTATAAATGCCTATTTTCCAGCGACGGACATCAAAGAAACGATGTTCCTCAAACATGAGTTCTATACGTCGTTCGTTTTGAATACGTTTGCGAAGATTTTCTCCGGAATCAGTAATCGGAGGCATATTGACGCTTGCACGTGAACGGATTTTATTCAGATATTCACGGGCTGTCGCTTCGTCGCCTAATTCAAATTTTGCTTCGGCATAGTTGAGCAATATTTCACCGTAACGAAACCATATCCATGGATTGGTTTGCCTTAACGAAGTACCGGTCGGAGGTATACTTTCTACAACAAATTTTTTAAGGTAATAGGATGTTTGCGAAGCATCCCATCCGCTTGTAGGATTTTCAGGTGAATCAATACCGCCTCTCCAGCTTTCAGTTTCGCGACCTTGCCAAAATGAACCATCGTAGAGAATTGAAGCATAAAAACGGGGGTCGCGTCCATCATACGGATTATTGGGATCATATCCTGATGCCGGATTCACGACCAATGAACCATCAGATTGTTCGAGAAAAGGCATTTCTCCTGTTGCAGCCATTTCGTAAGCATTGACTACATTTTGAGTTGGCGTATTTCCACTCTGTCCGCTCGTTCCATTACGTGCGATCCATCTATTAAATTCCGGAGAACTCGCTTGTGTGAATGAGCGTCCAAAAATAATTTCGTCATTATCAGCAAGGAATACACTTTGGTAGTCATCCAGCAAATCATATTTATTCAGTAATTCTTCGGCAGCAGTAGCCGCTCTTTGCCACTTGTTGATATTATGGTCCGGGTTATTTAACTCACTTGCGGCGTATAAAAGCACACGTCCTTTTAGCGCTCGGCACGCATCGGCCGACGCCCTTCCCAATTGAGCCGCAGGTTGTTTGTCAGGCAACAAGCGTATGGCTTCATCTAATTCGGAAATGATAAAATCAACACACTCGTCGTAGCTGTTGCGTGAGACAGAATAGTCTTCGTTTAACTGGAAAACTTTTGTTATAAGCGGAACCCCTCCATATCTCCATATCATGTTGGCGTAAATAAAGGCGCGGAGGAACTTCATTTCCCCTATAGCTCCATTTTTGAAACTTTGGTCAACAGGTGAAGCATCTATGTTTTCAAAAAAGATATTGATGTTCCTCAGATTACTATATGCCGTGTTCCAATAATGAACATTTCCAAGGCTGCTTACATTGTCCGGAGTCATTGCTCCTTGCAGTACCGGATATGAATTACCCCAATTATGGATACTGTACATTTCTTCGCACCTTGCACCCAATACATCCTGTCTTCTTCCATGCGGAATAGCTGTATAAGTGCCGTTTACATATACTTGCACCAACGCCTGGTCAGTCCATGCATCCGCTTCAGATATCTTGTCTAATGGTTTTAAGTCCAACACATCGCATGATGAAAAAGCCACGATGAACGATATAAAAAAAACTATTTTTTTCATGTTTAATAAATTTTAGAATGTTAAGTTAACGCCAAAGTTATACACTCTCATAGGTGGATAGTACCAGAAATCACCGGTTTCAGGATCAAATCCAATATCTTTCATATGGTCGTAAATCACGAACAAATTACTGCCACTAACATATAAACGCAGGTTTTGAACTCGTACTCTTTCACTGACTTTTTTTGGAAGATTATATCCGATTTCAACATTTTTAAGTCTGAGAAAACCCGCATCCAATTGCCATTGTGTGGATGGCATATTTTGATCGGAATTATTATTCCACAATGCGGAAGCTCCACGTGGCATCGTAGCGGTTGTATGGTCGGGCGCCCAACGATCATTTGCCCGCCATTCGCAAAAATTACCAAGCGAATAACTTAACACCGGGAACCAACTGCCAAAATATTGAATTGCATTTTCCTGTCCCTGGAAGAATAGAAACATATCAAATCCTTTATAGGTGAAATTTGCTGTCAAACCAAATACGATTTCGGGAATATTCGTCAAGTCTATCCTTATTCTGTCTCTGGAATTGATAACGCCGTCTCCATTCATGTCCTGGTAAATTATGTCACCGGGTTGTGCACCGACCATGTGGGGGGTTGCGTCAATTTCTGCTTGATCTTTATATATTCCGATAGCCTTATATCTTAACGCTGATCCATATGGACGGCCAGTAGCATATTGGTATGGCTCGGCAGCCGGTGCTTCGTCCGCAAATACAACTTTGTTACGGGCAAAAGAAACATTTCCCGAAATGTTGTAACTAAAATCATTAATCCGGTTGTTGTGTGACAATACTAATTCAAATCCTTTATTATCAACTATACCGATGTTTTCATCAGGAAGGCTTAAGCCGGTATAATCCGGAACCACAACTGTTCTTCGTGTCAAGATATCCTCCCTTCTGGTTTTGAAGAAGTCAAATTCAATCCCCAACAACCCTTTCCATAAGGTCGCATCAAGACCTATATTCCAAGTTTTAGCTGTTTCCCATGTAATATTCGGATTAGGAACGCCATCCTGCACAAGACCCGATACATCACCATTACCAATTACATAATTATTACCGTATCGATAAGTCATCAGATATTGGAAAGCACTTACCAGATCATTCCCCATTTTCCCGTATGAACCTCTGATTTTCAGATTTTGTACGAAATCGTAATTTTTCATAAAGTCCTCTTCGGAAATCCGCCATCCGGCGGATACTCCCGGGAAAAAACCAAACCTGTTGCCTTCAGCAAATCGTGGCGAACCATCAATTCGTAGCGTGACCTGAGCCAGATATTTACCTGCGTATTCGTAACCGAACCGGCTAAAATAATTTTGTTTGGCGTCATGTGAAGCATTTCCATCATTACTTTGTTGATTTTTATCGCTACTTCCGGCAAAGAGTTGAGGAATAGTAGTGGATAAAAAATCGTTCCTTCCCGCTTGAAACCAATTTCCTTTTATCTGCGTTTGTTCATACCCAATCATCGCATTTACACCATGAGAATCAAATACGCGTTCATAATTTATCTTAGCTGTAAGATATAATTGGGTACTATAATCGGATCTATTTGTCAAAGTTGCTAATGAGGGGCTTGTTCCGGATAACCCTTTTATTAATTCGCCGGTCTGTGAATCCTGATAATAAACGTATGATGGCGTATTGAATTGTTTCGCAAAAGTATTTGCATAATCGTAACTTCCGCTTCCATCAATCGACAAACCCTTGACCCAAGGTATATCCCATTTGAAAAATAAGTTAGTTTGTATTGTACTTATTAGTTGATCCAAGTATCCGGCATTGTCGCTCACCCAATTGATTATATTTTCGTTATCACGATTAGGTGTTAAATAATCAGTTCCCGGCCAATAAGGTTGCCACATTGGCCAGTAGAGCCATATATGACTGTTCAATTCGTTGGTCGATCTCCTTGGGAAATGTTTATCTTCGTATCGTCCCATGAAATTCATTCCAATTTTCAGATTATCGGTAGCCTGCACATCCACATTAGAACGTAAGTTGATTTGTTTATAACTGATGGAACTAAAATTGTACATCCCTTCCTGTGTCACTTCACCCAATGAAAGATAGTACTTTGTCCGGTCGTTTCCTCCTGAAACTGAAATATTAGCCCTATTTTGCGGGGTAACTTTTCTTACAATAAAATCATACCAATCTGTATTCGGGTAGTTGGGATCGCTGCCATCTTGGTATTTTCGCAATTCATCGTCGGTAAATCGGGGATTTCGACCTTCATTGATTTCGATTTCATTGTATACTTTAGCGTAAGTATAGGAATCTGCCATTTTTGGGTTCCGGGTTGGTTGAGTTAATCCGTAATTGAACATGACATTGATAGTGGGCTTCGCCAAGTCACCTCTTTTGGTAGTGATGAGGATGACCCCATTTGCTGCTCGAGAACCGTAAATGGCCGCCGATGCATCTTTAAGCACTGAAATACTTTCGATATCGTTCGGATTGAGTTGTCCCAAACCGCCCCGTTCTACGCCGTCGATGATCACAAGCGCACTTGAATTTCCCGTAGTGCTGCGTCCTCTGATATATAACGACGGATTATCCCTTCCGGGTTCGCCTACACGAGTATTGATGATTACACCCGGCAAACGTCCTGCGAGTGAACTGGTTACGTTTACTGACGGACTCTTAACAACTTCCGTTCCCTTAATAGCTACAACCGAGCCGGTCAGGGTTACTTTCCTCTGCGTTCCATAACCAATCACAACCACTTCATCAATCTGACGGGTTTCTTCAATAAGCATGATGTCAATGGTTCTCCGGCTTCCTACTATTGTTTCCTGGCTGATGTATCCAATGTATGAAAACACAAGAGTAGCGTTCTCGTTTGGAACCCGTAAAGTATAAACGCCATCAGCGTCGGTAATGTCGCCCAGCGAGGTTCCCTTGATTGTAATGGATGCTCCAGGTAGCGGCAATCCCTCAGCATCGGTGACAGTACCGGTAATGGCGATACCTTGCAGGGACGTCTTGTCCATTTCTAAGTCTAAGGATATCATTTGCGAATATCCGGTCGCCATTATCTGCAGGGTAGTAATTACAAGAAATAAGGTCGATAACTTTATGATGGTATAAAGTTTATGTTTATCCTCTTTTTTTTCTTTTAAAAAGTTTGATTGTATTAAAATATTCATATTTTTGCATTGTATTTAAAGTAGCTTTAACAATTCCTCGAATCCATTTTGCAGTCGGTTTGGAGGTTTTGTTTGGATTTTAAGTATGCCGGAATATGTTTTTGCATGTTTCGGCTTTTTCATAAAAGGCCATTTTCATAGGCGATTAGCATTAAAGTGTTTGACAATATTCACTTTTTTCATAGTCAATTGACTAAAGGTTTTTTAACATTTACTTTTCATTTTTTCATAGGCATTTGGTATTATTAAAGTGTTAAACATAGTCCGCCCTTGCTCCTGAAGAACAGGAACAGCACAATGATGCCTTTCGGTTGTAATCAGGCAGTCGTAACATGAAAGATCTGCTTCGCTTCATTTCCCACTTAATGGGTGAATGATCGAAGAAAACAGAATTAATTAGCTGATTATAAATTATATAC
>JGI24702J35022_10002273_pt1 | contig 11784 bp, 8 predicted proteins | sample TergutTh196P4_FD_35022 | JGI IMG/M metagenome (IMG submission 35022)
CGTTCGGCGCGCCGGTCAAACCGCCAGCGGGGGAAGGGTTCGGTCAAATCGCCCGCGGCGGACACTGCGAGGACGACGAAGAGGCCAATTTCCGCTCTGCCCGGCGCCTTTATGCCGTCGAGGGATGGAAAAAACAGGACCCTCAGTTTCCGCAAAGCATCTGGTGGGTAACGGATGCCGCCTTCGTCGGCTTCCGCATCGTCAGACCCCTCGAACTACCGAAGACTGACGACGAGGCCAAACGGTACGAACCGGATCCGAAGATTTGGATCGATTACACCGAACTGAATCAACGGGATTAAGTAGGCGCAGGGGAGTTGGCTCCTTATTGGGCGATATGATTGGATTGTCCCACGAGGATGGGAAAGTTCCTCAAGCGCCGTTGTTCCCGCGAAAGTGGAAACGATATTAACCCTGTTTCTTCAAGCCCCCGCTTTCGCGCGGGTGACGAAAAAACGACTTGCAATCTTCGTGTCCCCCTGAACCACGCGAACAATGTCGATTTTCCACGACAGGCGATTGACGGCGCCTTTCAAGGCGAGTGTTCTCGCTGCGATCGTCGCCGTATTTCTTTTGGGCAATCTTGCCGTTTTTTTGCCGATCAACGCCGAGTTGCGTCGTAACGTCAAGGAAGATTTGATTTACCGAAGTCAGGTCACTGCCGAGACGGTTTCCCATTTTTTTGCCGGTAAAATTCATACGGTGCTGCTTCTTGGACAGCACAAAACGATCCACGAATATCTGATCGGGTCTCGGAATGCCGAGGAGGCCCAAACGAATCGAAACTATCAGAATGTCGTGGACATGTTCAACGCCGTCGACAACGTGTACCTCGAAATGGATCCTGTTTACGACGGCAAGGGCCAGACCACGGGAGGGGCGATTGCTTGGATGGCGAGCGTTCCCGGCAACTTTTTGATAACGCCGCGAGAGATTATGGACGAGCACTCGAAGCCGGACCCGTGGGTGACCAAAGAACGTCCTTGGTTTCCCGGCGTCGCCGTCGCAAAAGAGGGATTGAGTCTGACGGATGTCTATATGGACATCGAATTCCGGGCCGCCTGCGTCAGCATTGTCAAACGAGTTGAGGGACTGGATGCGGAAGGTAACAACGTGTTTTACGGTGTCGTCGGATTGGATATTTTCATGCCGACCGTTACGGAAATCATGAAAAAGGCCCAAACCGGACATTACAGTCAGGCCATTCTCCTCGACGGCAATGAGATCGTCGTCTACAATCCGCACAATGATTTCGTTGAAGGACGAAAACTATCCGATTTAGGGCAGGGATACGACGGCGTTTCCCAACTCATCAAAGAAAATCGAACGGGAGGAAAACTACTGAAAATCGACGGCATACCGACTTATGTTGCCTACGCCAAGGTAACGATCTTCGATATTGATTGGACCGTCGTCACCATGATGTCCAAGAACGAAGCCGAGGCAACCGTTTCCCGATATTTCAAGGCGTTGATCCTGATCGGCGTCTTCGATTTCTTCTTTTTCGTATCGCCGATCGTCGTACTTGTTCTTTCGGAACGCCGTCGCAGTGCCGAGTTGACGAAAGCGAAAGCGATGGCCGAAGAAGCGAACCGTTCCAAAAGCGAATTCCTCGCCAACATGAGTCACGAAATCCGAACGCCGATGAACGGTGTCTGCGGATTGACCGACATCCTCCAAAACACCTCGCCGCTCACCGAAACGCAACGCCAATATCTGGACCTGATCCAACAGAGTGCCGATTCGCTTTTGACCGTGATCAACGACATTCTGGACTTCTCCAAGATTGAGGCCGGTCGAATGACACTCAATGACGAGGTGGTCAATCTCCGTGAGGTCGTCGAGGACGCTTGCGAAGCGGTTGCCCTTCGTATTCACAGTCGCGGTGTCCGGTTTTCGATGGATATTGAGCCGGAAATGCGAGGGCTGTATTATTGCGACGCCGTCCGGATTCGGCAAATACTGTTGAACCTGCTTGGAAACGCCGCCAAGTTCACCGAGAAAGGGCAAATTCTCGTTCGAGTCTTCATCGCCGACACCGAGAATCGGAAGGCGACGGTTCGATTCGAGATTGAAGATACCGGCGTCGGCATTGATCCGGACAAGCAAAAGAATATTTTCGACGCCTTTGCGCAAGCGGACAGTACCACCTCCCGACGTTTCGGCGGCACCGGTCTCGGCTTGACCATCAGCCGACGACTCGTTGACCTGATGCACGGCAAGATCGGTGTCCAAAGCGTGCCCGGTAAAGGCTCCACGTTCTGGTTCACCCTTCCGCTTTTGATGGCCGAATCAGGAACAACATCGATTGTCTGGAAGCGGAGCGAAGAAAAAAAGGAAATTCTTCTCCTCGGTTTGCATCCGGGAACGGCCTTGGCCTTGGAAAAACAGTTGACGTATTGGGGATTTGCGGTCTGTGTCGAACCGGAAGTCGCCCTCCTTGCGCAGCGGATGCAGGAAGCTCGACAACGGAATCAACCGATTGAATTGGTATTCGTCAGTAACGACGAAACGAGATTTGTATCGGAAACGTCGGTGGAATGTTTACAGGAAGCCGTCGGAGGGGAGCCGTTCGGATTTGTGCTCCTCTATCCGCTTGGCGATGTCGAAACGGCAACAACGATTGCTCTTCCGGGCCTTGCCGGTTTGCTTTCCCAACCGGTTCGAATGGCGGCTCTCGCACGGATTCTTCGACGAACCTTTGGGGGCTCCGTTACGGCGTTGCCGATATCGGCCTCCGAAGAAATTATCTGTCCGCGTGATCTTCCGGACCGCTCGCTCAAAATTCTTCTTGCCGAGGATGTTCGAATCAATGTGATGGTTGCAACGACTGTCCTACGGAATCTCGGGCACGATGTCGACGTTGCCGACAACGGATGGATCGCTTTGGAAAAACTACGCCAACACGATTACGATCTGGTTCTGATGGACTGTCAGATGCCGGAACTGGACGGTTATCAATGCACCCTCCAGTTGCGAGACCCGAATTCCGGCGTCCGGAATCCGCGTATTCCCGTCATTGCAATGACGGCGCACGCAATGACGGGCGACAAGGAAAAATGTCTGGAGGCCGGAATGGACGACTATGTCTCCAAACCGATCGACCGCGATCAACTTACCGAAACGATTGCCCGGTGGAGTGGATGCCAAAGCAGTTTCGCTGCGATGGGAGTTATTGAGATCAATTGAAGAAAAAGAAGGCAAGGGCGGAGTTTCCGCTCCTTGGGGAAAAGTCCGTTCTGTCTTGGTTGCAACGACGCAACCAAGACAGATTATTGGGGCAAGATTCCAAGTTCCCTGGCGACCGCAATTCATTCGGTCGTTTTCTTTTCCAACTCTTTCTTCGGCTTGGCATCGGGGTCACGTCCGAGCAGCAGGAAGATCAGGAAGAAGAGGGTGATGAACATCGCCGGATATTGGAAAATTTGCTTCCAATCCCGTGCTTGAGCAACAAGCCAATCCGTGCGGGTCAAGGAGAAGTCGTCCTTGTGAGCGATGGTCGAACCGAGCCATAGCAGGTTTTCTTTCGTGTACTGGACGCTGACGATCACTCCGTCGACATCGACGTCCTGAATCAATTTCGATTCGTCCATTTCGTTGATCTTCTGCGGCGTCAACGGTTCGCCTTTGAGCAGTTCATTGAGGTCGACTTTTTGTCCCTGCGAGTCTTCCTTTTTCTTGCCGAGCAGAATGTTGACCTGTTTGGCAAGATCAAGATATTGAAACAGACTGTCTTCGTCTTCGTTCCACGCCGGAATCGGAACCTTGAACGGATCAACCTTTTTCGGCAACGGTTGATCCGCCGTCAGTATGCGGTCGACATAGACACCGGCGATTGCCGGTTTGAAAACCTCGCTCATGTATCCGTAACCGTATCCACCGAGGACTTGGCCGAGTCCGAGCAGGAGGAACACCATCATACTCTGGGCACTGGACTTGAGATTTTCCGGCGCGACTTTCTCGGCGTACATATAGGACGCAACGTAGAGGAACGAGTAACAGAAACCGTGTAGCATCAGACCGATCAAGGCCATAGCAAAGCCCGGCTGGGCGAAGCAGAAGTATCGGACGGCCCAAGCTCCCATACCGATCAGCAGGACGTTTTTCAGACCGACTCGCGGAATGAAGAACGGCAGGGCGACCATGAAAAAGATTTCGGAAAACTGATTAACGGTCGTCAGTGCGACCGGCGACGGATAACCGCGTTGACTGAGGAAAGGAACTTGCGCCGGAAAAAAGTAATTGCATGCCGGAATACTCGCAAGGAAAGCACAGAGAACGAAGACGACAAAGGAAAAATCCTTAAACAGCGACATAACGCCGAGTCCACCCGACTTTTCGCCGGGAGCGGGAGCGCCTTTCGGCGGCGTGTTCGGCAGCGTCATCGAGTACAGGGCGAGAAACACGCTCACGCCGCCGCTAAAGAAGAAAAAGTTCGGCGTTTCCGCGCCTCCACCGACGGCGGCAATCACAAGATTGACGGCAATCCAACCGAGCGTTCCGAACACGAAGACAAACGGCGCCATGCTGGGACTCGGAAGGTGTTTGAAAACGACCGAATTAATCAAGCCGACGGACGGCATAAAGCAGATACCGGAAAGGAGCATCAATCCCATAAGAACGGGAAAACTCTGTTGACCGTTCAAGCAGAGCCAACCGCAGGCAAGGAGCGCGAGTCCGCTGATGAAATGGAGCACGCCGAGGACTTTTTGCGCCGCAAAGAATCGGTCGGCAATCGGCCCGATGAACAACGGAGCAATGACGGCTCCGAACGGAATGGCATTGTAGAGCGACCCGATTTCGCCGCCGCGGAGTTTGAGGACGCTGTCGGCGTATCCGCCGAGCGCACCGGCCCAGGCGCCCCAAACCGCAAACTGGCAAAAGTACGCCAGACAAAGTCGTGGATAAGCAAACGCCGCCTGTTTGGTTTCCGTCATGGTTGTTCTCCGAAAAAACATTAGATGAAAGATCAAATTCCGTCGATCGTCAGCGTAACGACCGAACGGATGGCATTTTCTCACGTTTCCAGAGGAAAAGCAAGAGAGGGAACAGGGAACAGGGAAAAAGAAAATCCCTTGTTTCTCGTTTCCCTGCTCCCTTCCTACTGTTTCTTTTTCTATTCTCGGACTTGGCACGCGAGGCACGGCAATTGGACAAAGGCGCCGCAACGACAGCAGCGGCGATGCGGGCCTCTGGGATAGCGGAAGGTCTCTTTCTTCGCTTCTTCACGGATTCCTTATCGACGTTACGAACCGTATTGCGGCTGACGCCGAGATGAAGCGCGATTTTGCGTTGGGAGAGCTTTCCCTCCCTCAAAAGGTGGCGAATGGCTGAAACCGTCGTTTTACTGATCATGAAAGACGAAATTTTAGACAAAATAAAATATAAAATAATCAAAGTTGATGTCCGGAATAATTGTTAAAATCCGTTCATTCGATCCGATAATACCGATAAAGGCCGAGAACCACGTTCAAAAACCGTGTCGTCCGCAGTTTTTCGACAAGAGAAAGTACACCAAAAAAGAGAGAAAGCAAGAAAAAAGACACAAAATTTTAGACAAAAGGTTCCAATGACTATCGAACAATACACTCCGGAGAAATTCGATCAATTGGCGTTGCGACTGCTCGATCTTGTCTCCGAACTTCGTGAAATTGCCAACGAAGCTCGGCAAGCCGGTGTCGGAACACTGCCGGTTCACGACAAGAAAGCACTGCTCTGGATCGATAATCTCGAATTGTGGACGAAAAAAAGCAAAGTCAGCTTCGAGTTGCTCACTCGGGCAAATCGGTAGCCGTTGCAGCGCGCGGAGGAGTCCGGAATTTTGTTCGCATCCATCGCTCCCAAGGGGGCGGCGATCGTTGCCACGTCGAGACATTTTGTGCAGGTTGGCCACTGAACGTTCGAGCATCCTGGGAACACGTAATGGATTTCCGAAATTTTCGCCTTTATTCCGCTCCGATGGCGGGGTTTACGAACATTGCGCATCGGGAACTGCTTCGATTTCTCGGTGGCGTCGATTTGATTGCGACCGAAATGGTCTCCGCCCGATCGTTCATCGAACTCGACAAACGAAACTTGGAGCATCCCACGAGGCTCTGGGGCGTGCACGAGGAACGCCGACCGCTTTCCGTTCAAATTTGGGACAACGATCCGGACTCGCTATCGGAGTTTGCCCGGCGCTTGGCGTTCGATTTTCAGGTCAGTGTGATCGATTTGAATTTCGGCTGTCCGGCAAAGCAAATTGCGGGGCGCAGTGCCAGCGGTTCGTATCTGCTCCAGTTTCCAGAGCGGATCGGTGACATCGTTCAACGAGTCGCCTTGGCGGCAGCGCCGGTTCCGGTGACGGCGAAAATTCGGCTCGGTCAGACTCGGGACACGATTAACGCCGTGGATATTGCTCAGGCAGTGGAAGCTGCTGGAGGCGCCGCTCTGACGGTTCATGGACGAACCGCTGCCGAGATGTACTTGGGAATCGCCGATTGGAACGAAATCGCTAAAATCAAACCGAAATTGCGAGACATTCCGCTCATCGGTAACGGCGACATTCGAACTGTGAACGACGCTTTGTTCCGACTCCGCAATTTTCCGGTCGATGGCATTATGATTGGTCGCGGCGGTATTGCCCGGCCCTGGTTGTTCCGACAGATCGACCAAGCCTTACGGGGAGAGCCGATTGATCTGGAACCGACGGCACCGGAACTTCGAGAATTGATCCGAAGGCATTACGAATTGATGGAACGGCGCTTCGACGACCATCTCGCAACCGTGATGATGCGAAAATACGCCTGTCGCTATTCCATCGGGCGTTCCGGTGCAAGAATGTTCCGCAACGCAATCTGTTCGGCTTCCGACAAAATGGAATTCTTTCGAATTCTCGACGAATTTCTCGCCTTTCTACCTTAACCCGCGCCCTACAGGAGGGGAAAGAAGAACTCTGCGGAACACTTTTCGGTTTCTCCAAACGTCGCGGAAACGACGGGAAAGCCGAATTCGACCGTTTTGTCAAAAATCAGTTTGGCAAGGTTTTCCGCTGTGGGATTTTCGTCCAACAAGAACATCGGCTCGTTCATCTCCCGAAGAACGGCAACCAACGGGTCCTTTTGATCGAGAATCATTCGGTGATCGAGATTCTCTTCGATCCAGCGTCCGATGGTCTCTTTCAATTCGCCGAAGTCGACGACCATACCGATGCCGTCGAGCCGATCACTCCGCAAGACAATCTTCACGGTTCCGTTGTGTCCGTGCGGATGCGAACATTTGCCGGCGTAATTCAGCAAACGGTGTCCGTAGCAGAAAGAAAATTCACGGGAAACGGTAAACAAGGGAATAGGAAAAAGGGAACAGAGAAAAGGTTTTTCAAAAAAGATTTCTTTTTCCTGTTCCCTTTTTATACTGTCAACGGCCTGAATTTGTCCTTTTTACAGGATGTTTTTGTCGGCGAAAACTGCGCCCTTAGAGCGTGCTCAAAAATAAACGATCCAAAGAGCCGGGGATGAAGGCGGTACTCCGCCGTAATCCCCGGATGAACCACCAATAATTTCGTACAATTCGATAAGTTAGTTATGAGCGAGCCCTAAGGGGGAGAGGATGTTCACACTCATTTTTAATACGCTCTAGTAGCATCGAGACGCCCGAATGCCGCGCCCTTATTCCCTTATCAGCGAATAAGGGAACAAGGGCGCCGGAGAGTGAACCCTTTGATGCGGCTAAGGGCGCTCCTTTGTGGGTGTGGGTGAGGGACTAGGGCTGAATTTTCCCCAACTCCACGCCCCCGCCCCACACCCTGTCGATAATCAGCCCATAGAAAAGACCATTTTTTACCCGGTTTGAGTATGCTTTATTTTGGGGGAACATATCGATCGACTTTGACGTCGAGCGTTTTCGTCGATGGCGTGACATCGACCGTAATCCCCGATGTGCTGCCGCTAGCGAACTTCTCGTCGATCAACGATTCGTAAATGTCCATGCCTTCTTTGTCTTGCCCAATCGATTTCTGGGCACCGGAGATGTAGACACGATACGTTCCCGCCGGCAGTCCGTCGTTTGCCTTCAAGGAGCCGACGACGAACGTTCCGTCCGGTTTCAGGTCGCCCCGGGCAAGGTAAGTGTCGGTCTCGAAACAGACTGTTCCGGTCGGCACCGGACTTCCGTCATCGGAAAACGTCGCTTTTCCTCTCAGCCCGACCTTGTCGCCACAACCGGCCAACATCAACAGGGAGAGCGACAAGGCCAGGAGAATGCTGTTTTTCATCATGATCAACCTCTTTTCTTGGGTTTCGAATGCAATTTTTCTGCAACAACGGGACCATCGTCCCACTGGAACGGTATCATATCACAAGTTACCGGAGAAAGGAAGGCATCCGAAAAAAATCTTGTGTTTTTTTCGTCGCAAATGATCTTGGCTTTTCTCCCGAATTTCGTTAGGCTTCCCAAAATCGTTCTCGGAATACGACCACGCAGCCCCAGTTTTTCTTTTACGTCCATGATTCGCAGCATTTTTTTCGTGTTGACGTTGTCGATCCTTTCAAGCGGCTTGGCGTTCCTCGTGCAGGCTCAAACACCGACGGCTGCCGTTTCTTCCTCCACAGAGGAGATCTCTCCATGGATCAAAAAACCGCGACGGGGGACGCCGGAATCCGAGGCATCAACATCATCGGACGCGCAACGACCGGCCGTTCCTGACGCCGCAACGTCACTCGCCCAGGCAATTGTCACAAAACAATGGATCGACGACACCGTCGCAAAGTTCCCGACGGAAAAAGAAACGCCACCGCCCGAGCAGATGGAAAATGTCGAAACGCCGTCCTCCAGCGACGCGGCGATGGGAATTGAGGAACTCGAAGAGTTCTTCATCCAATACGGCAACGTCCGCAGACCGAAAGACCTGTTTCGCTATCTTTTCCGAACTTGCACGCTGAAGCGGAATTATAAGGCCGCAAAGCTCTGTTTGGCGTTCGGTCCAAAAAACTACGTTACCGAAGCGTCGCAACGGGACTGCCTCTATAAATGGTCCTATATCATTGAGCGGCTCCAAGACGTCGATTCCAGTGAATTTCCGCAGGATCGACGCTCGGCAACCTATCCGTTCACGACGGTCAAAGACCACGCCATCGATTTGGAATTCGTGAAGGACGCCAACGGGTATTGGCAAATCGCGCCTTCGGCGTTGCTGAAAACCAACGTGATTTTCAAGGACGTCCTCGGCGATCCGCCGATTCGCAATCGATTCCTGATGAACCGGGTGCCCGTTTGGATGTTCCAACTTTGCGGCGAACTGACGTATCTGCAATGGACGATTCTTGGCGTGGGCTTGCTCGTCGGACTCCTCGTCTATTGGATTCTCCACTGGACACTTTACTTGATCGCTCTGACCTATACTCGGGTGGTCTCCAAGAGTGTAACACAACATTCGCGCACCGTTTGGCGGCAACTCGCGTCGATTGCCATGATATTCGCCTGGTATCGGGTTTACACGATGGTCGTCCGCGATCCGGATTGGACGACGGCAGCCTTTTATGCCTGTGCAACTTATGTGACCGTTATGTCGGCGTTGATTCTTTTGAAACTTGCCGACTTGGCCGCCGAGATGATGCGCTGCCGTTTCCGTGCGGCAAATTCACGAGTCGACGATCTTGTCGTGCCGCTGTTTTCACGGACGATGAAAGGGATCATCCTCTGTATCGGAGCCGTGACGTTGGCGGCGGCGTTTGATTTGCCGGTCGTCGGTCTCATCAGCGGTATGGGAATCGGCGGAATAGCGATTGCGTTTGCCGCCAAAGAAACCGTTGCGAACTTGTTCGGCTCGCTGACGGTATTGATGGACCGTCCGTTCGTCATCGGCGACTGGATCGTGACCGGCGGCGTCGAAGGAACCGTCGAGGCCGTTGGAATGCGAAGCACACGGATTCGGACCTTCTACAATTCCTTGGTCACGATTCCGAACAACAATTTGACGACCGCCGTGATCGACAATATGGGGCAACGGATTTACCGACGTTACAAGACTTTCCTGAAACTGCAATACGATACCGCCCCGGATCGGATTGCCGCGTTCTGCGAAGGAGTCCGTGAAATCGTCCGTCGGAATCCGTTTACTCGAAAAGATTCCATTTCGGTTCATCTGTTCGAACTCCAGGAGTCGTCGATCGACATTGTCATGACGATCTTTTTCCTCTGTCCGGATTCCGAATCGGAAAACCGTGAGCGGGCCGACATTCTGGGCAACATTCTTCGTTTGGCCAGGGCGATGGACGTTCGTTTCGCTTATCCGACGCAGACGCTGCATCTTCATACGGAAGAGGACGGTGACTATGCCATGTTGCCGGGCGAGAATCCTTTCGAGGCAGGCCGAATCGCCGCCGTTCGCGTGCTGACCGCCGACGATTCCATGAAAAAAAGCGCCTAACGAACTGCGACCTGTGGTCGCAGCCAACCTACGGAATCGCAAGCGACTCCGCCGGTTGGAGCGACAACCGTGCCCGACAGGGAAGCAGTTCCGCTGCTCCAAACCGAACTCGGTAGCGTCCCGACGGAAGTTCCTTAAGTTCGCCGTCGCCCATCGGGAGTTGCGAAACGTCTTTCAGCGGCGGTCCATAAAGCCGAGTCGCTTCACCGGGCCATTGGAACACGTATTGCCCCGCCGAGAGCGTCGCTTTCACGGCGATCCGTTTGCCGTCGATTTCCACGAAAGGATCGGTCAGTGTTTTGTCCTTGGCGTCCGGTAGAAGGTGAACGTTGAAACCGACACGGACCGCTCCGAGGTTTTCAGGTATTTCAACGTCCCAAGCGGCATCATCCGCCGACGAAATTTTCTGCCACGGCGTGTACACGACCCGCTGCAAACGCTCCTTGCCGGACTCGCCCAGAAGCCGGTATTCCTTGCGAAGATGAGCAAAGGACTCGGCGATTTCCTCCGGTTTCTTGCCGCCGAGTTTCGGATCGATCTTGATCTTTTCACGGAGTTCCGGTGTGATTCGTCCCGAAAGGCGAAGCTGTTCGAACTGACGAATCTTGTCGAGCAGTTCTCCGGTAAACGGATGTTTGTGAGCCGCTCTGACGGACACCTGGAGCGACATCGACGAATCGTAGGCCAAGGTCGCAAGCAGAATGTATTCGTACATATCGATTGTCGAATTCACGTCGTAAGCGTAATACCAACCGATGTCCTGCGGCATGGCGTTAGGGACTATTCCGGCAGCGATACCGGGCGAACGCTGGTCGAGATAGCCTTTCAAGTCGCCGTGTCCGTCCGCCGAGGCCGTCCGTGCCAGTTGGTGCCAGGAATACGGCGAATAACTACTGCCCTGCATCAACATGTTCTTGTTTTTGACGGCGTCATAAAACGCTTTCTGGAGCTTGGCGTTGTAGTACCAATGTTCGCCTTGGAGCCATTCGGAACCGTCGAAGTACATCATGTCGATGTTGCAGGCGTCGGCAATCGTCGCCAAATGAGCGGCGACTTCCTGCAAGAGATCGGTGTCGAGGTCGATCCGATGGTATCCGTAAGCTCGGGTCAAGTGGCGAATGCGAGCGTCTCTCGGATGCTCCGTCGCTTGAGTTCCGAGGTGGCCTCGACGACAACCTTCGAAACCGAAAGGAGCGTCCGTCTTGAGTTTGGTGTACGTAATCAATTCGTTGCCGATTCGCAAGACGCAACCGTGCCCCATGTACCCCCCGTCTTCCTTCGGAAAGGCCGCGGGAGCGGTAACGGTCGGTATGAACGTTGCGTCGGCGGCAACCGCTGCGGCAAGTTGCGTTTCGACGCCGTAAACAAGCCGCTCATCG
>JGI24702J35022_10002274_pt1 | contig 11784 bp, 9 predicted proteins | sample TergutTh196P4_FD_35022 | JGI IMG/M metagenome (IMG submission 35022)
ACCGTAACCACCATGAAAAAGCGCAGTCCTCATGTATTGCGTCACAGTTTTGCAACCAACATTCTCGACAACGGGGCAGAATTGAATGCCATCAAGGAAATACTTGGACATGCCAATCTCGCTGCCACACAAGTTTATACGCATAACAGTCTGAAAAGAATTAAAAAAGTATATCAACAAGCCCATCCTCGGGCATAAAAATACAAGAGCATGAATGTAAAAGTTAATTCGGTACGTTTTGATGCCGACCAGAAATTGATTGACCACGTTCACAAGAAAGTAAACAAATTAGGCCAGTTCTTCGATGGAATTATCGGCGCTGAAGTTTTTTTACGTTTGGAAAATGTTCAGGACGATGAAAACAAGATCGCAGAAATAAAACTGTTCATTCCGGGCAATGACCTGTTCGTCAAAAAACAATCAAAAACTTTCGAGGAAGCCGTCAATAAAGCAGTAGATACGCTCAACCGGCAAGTGACCAAATACAAGGGAAAACTGAAGGGCAAATAAAACTGTTTCCTCTTTACCAACCCTGATCTTTGATCTCCATTCGTGTACCGTTTTCTGTCACTAAACGGCAACCTTCTTCTTGTGCTGTTACATAGCCAATGATGGAAATGTCTTCATTGCCCACAATTTTGCCATAATCCTTTACGGGTATCGTAAACAGCAGTTCGTAATCGTTACCGCCATTGAGCGCAGTGATGAGCGGTTCGAGATAAAATTCTTCAGCAACAGCAACGGTTTCGTCAGCAATGGGAATCTTGTGATGATGTATTTCACAGCCCGCATCCGATGCGGTACAGATGTGCAACAACTCTGACGACAGGCCATCTGATAAGTCGATCATTGCAGTAGGCTGTAACCCTGCAGATGCAAAAAAATGTACCATATCCTGCCGGGCTTCCGGTTTTAATTGGCGTCCCACCACATATTTATAGTTTTCTAATAGCGGTTGTATGGTTGGATCGTCCTGAAATAGTTTCTTTTCGCGCTCCAACACTTGTAATCCCATATAAGCGGCGCCCAGATTACCCGACACGCAAATCAAATCGCCTTTTTTTGCTGTATGGCGGTACGTAACCTTTGTTAGCTCTGCTTCGCCGATGGCGGTAACATTGATCGCAAGTCCGGTCACAGAAGACGTGGTATCGCCACCCACCAGGTCAACACAGTGGCATTTGCAGGCGAGTTTCAATCCATGGTAGAACAGTTCCAGTGCTTCCACTGAAAATTTTGCCGACACTGCTATGGCTACCAATAACTGTCGCGGCTTGACATTCATGGCGTACAGGTTGGAAAAAGCGACGATGGCTGCCTTGTAACCCAAATGCTGCAAAGGCACATATGTCAGATCGAAATCAATACCTTCCACCAGCATGTCGGTGGTCACTGCCAATGCTGTATCACCGCAGATGAGAATGGCAGCGTCGTCGCCAATACCTTTCAATGTAGAAGGGTGTACAGGTTTGAAGTCTTTGGTCAGCCGACTAATCAGTTTAAATTCTCCTAATTTGCTAATATCCATGTTTTTGCTGCTTCAATAATATTGTCTGTTTTAGCATCTTTACTTAATTCGATGGATTGATCGGGCTCAATACCCGATTCGATGCTTCTTTTAAAGACGTCGAATACCGGATTGGTAGACAGTTTCACCGTCCATCCGTTGTACAGTTCCGAAGATATGGGCACTCCTCCGCCTCCGCCTGTTTTATCGCCCATGATACAAACCTGCGACAGGTTATTCATAATGGAAACGAATAGATTGGCGGCGCTGTATACCTTCCGGTTGGTGATGACTGCTACTTTTCCATAAAAGGGATGAGCGCCGTCAGGTTCCACGTATCGTGCAAAGTAATCACTGAAATCATTGTGCCCTTTGCCGATTTTATAACGCACATAGCCCACATGGGTTTTTTCGCGGGTAAATCGCGATGCAAGCATATATGCCTCTGAAACCAACCCGCCTCCATTGTTGCGTACATCGATGATTACTCCTTTGACTCCCTTAAACTTGACCATTGCATTGTCCAAATCATCACGGTTGAACTTGTCGGAAAAGGATGGACAACGAATATAACCGATGGACTCGGGCAAGACGGATATGCTCATTCCATTTTTCAAGTATTTGGTTTTCAGGTCACTATCCCTGTATGCTCGAATGAATGATGAATTGAGATTTTCGGGATAAGGGCTATGCCATCCGGAGTAGGTACGGGTATTATATCCGTTCTCAAGGCTTACGTGGCCGTCGCGCAACTCTTCGAGCATGAACCACATTTCGTTAAACAAACCTTCTGATAGAGGATCGTCATTGCGGGCATGACGCAATACTTCATTCCAGTGTTTGTCATACATCCGATTCCAATCGATCTTCTTTTCTTCAAAAAAACAGTAACGTTCGTCAAAGATTTGCCACAATAAATCGAAGTTGTTCTGTGCAGTATTGGATTTTTGTTCGTCTATGAAGAGGTGGTTGCAGGAGGCGAACAAGAACAATACAAGACCACATCCTGCCCCTTTCACCGCATAGTGGAGAGGATGAAGCGCTTTGAGGCGGTGTTGAGGAGATAACATCATGATTTTACTACTAATTTATTTGTTTTCATTGATCTTTATTTATTCGAAATAATTATCTGTTTGCCACTATAGATTGCTTCATTTGCTTTAACGGTAGCATCTATTCCTGCAGGATGATCCTTACTCACAAAAACAACCCTGAATTTGAGTTTGTCGGGCATACCGGCATATTGTCCTTTGCGGTCGCCGATGGTCAGTGTTTTGTTTTTGTCGCTGTAGGATAACCTGATATTGGTAAAAGCGCCTTTCTCGTAATTATAATTAGTGTGTTCGTCGTCGAACAGGGTAAATTCGCTATCTTTTCCGGTATAGACAAACAAAATGATGTCCGTTTGTAACTGTTTAGTGTGCTGAATGAGTTCCCCCATGGGGACAATCGCGCCTTCGGGTGCATACAGCGGTATACGGCTATAGGGCGCATCAACGGTTTTCAGGACGCCACCCTGAAGGTATTGTCCCGAATATACATCATACCAGCCTGTTCCGGCGGGGAAATATACTTCTCGCACACGCGCCTGATATTCGTACACCGGACAAACCATCAATCCGGGACCAAACATATACTGGTCGCCAATATGATGCGTTTTGTGATCGGCGGAGAAATTCATCACCAACGGCCGCATGATCGTGTAATCGTTGAAATGAGCCATTCCCGCCAGGGTATAAATGTAAGGCAGCAAACGGTATCTCAATTGATTGTAATACATCATGGTTTGGTATGCGGGATGATGGTCGGGGGCAATGTTCCACATTTCGCGGAAAGGATACTGACCATGCGAACGGAACAAAGGCGAAAAAACGCCGAACTGATGCCAGCGGGCATTCAACTCACGCCATTCTTCCAAATCCGGCGAACCTTCTTTAGCCCTTTCATAACGGTTTTCAACACAGAATCCACCGATGTCCATCGTCCAGTAAGGATTACCGGATACCGAGTAATTAAGCCCTGCTGAAATTTGTGCTTTCATATCTTCCCATCGTGTGCCGATGTCGCCGCTCCAAATCACGGCGGCATAGTTTTGCGAGCCGGCATATCCCGAACGGGTAAGCAGGAATACGCGGTCGTGGTTGTTCACGGAGCGTTGTCCTTCATAGATGCCCTTGGCGTTCATCAGTCCATAAGCGTTAAAATATCTGGTGGACGAGCCTGAAGCTGTAGGATTCATCAATGCTTTGCGATAGGGAATGCTGGCGTTGGAAAGAATGTCGGGTTCTGAAGCATCCATCCACCATGCGTCAAAACCTTTGGTGTAGAGTTTTTCATTCATTTGATCCCAAAACAGTTGGCGAGCACCTTCACTGAAAACATCATAAAACGAACCGATATATCCTTTGCCTATCCAGTCGCGGATACTGTCCTGAACTGCAAGACGATACATCCATCCTTTTTTATCAAACTGTTTATAATGTTCTGTTGTGTAGTAAAATTTTGGCCATACCGAAATCATGAGGCGGGCGTTGAGGTCGTGTACCGTTTTCACCATGCCTTCGGGGTCAGGAAAACGCTTATAGTCGAAATCGTGGCTTCCCCAGGCGTCAACCGGCCAGTACGACCAGTCCTGTACGATGTTGTCAATGGGTATTTCCCGCTTGCGAAACTCTTTTAATACATCTTCCAATTCGGTCTGGGTTCTGTAACGTTCGCGGCTTTGCCAGAAACCCATCGCCCATTTGGGCATCACCTGCGCTTTACCCGTAATGGTTCGATAGCCGCTAATCACCTCGTCCATATTGTTTCCACGAATAAAGTAATAATCTATCTGGTCGCCCATTTCCGACCACAACGAAAGTTTGGCCTGTTCGCTGTCAGCCACAGGGCTGAGTGCTTTTAGACCGATGTATGACACTCCGCCGTCGGGTTTCCATTCTATTTTCAATTTGTGTTTCGTGCCGGAAGTAAGATGAGCCGCAAATTTGTAACTATTGGGGTTCCAAGCTGTACGCCAGCGTTCGGCTACCACTAACTCGTCGTCGAGATATAGTTTGGTATAACCTGCATAATAGAGAATAAAGCGAAATATACCGCTTTCTTTCGGCTCAATAAAACCTTCCCATGTGATTGTGGAGTTGTAGAACTGAAAATCCTGCGGAAAATTTTTGACGGTTGCTAAATTTTCATAATCAATGGTGTTCTCAATCCGTTGAATTAACTGATTATTACTGGTATTAACATAAGTTGCCGTCAGCCCGCCCGGCTGTTCGTCTTTTCCGTAAAGGTTAAACTGATTGATTTCTGCATATTCGCGAGGGTCGCCAAAACGTGTCAGGGAATAATTGTCCCAAAGAATCCCGTAATTTTTGTTGGATACCACAAAAGGCACCGCTACTTTTGTATTGTATTGGAACAATACTTCATTTTTGCCTTTGTAATTAAATTCGTCCGACTGGTGTTGCCCCAGACCATAGAAAGCCTCGTCGTCGGGCGATTCAAATACCTGACGAACCGACCAGGCGTTTTCACCATCAACGCTCATCGGTGCAAATGTTTTGCCACCGCCTTCGTTTTCGGCAAGAATGAGATTGCCGACCAAATCCGTAAATTGTATCTCACCTGTTTTCAGCGAAACAATAGCTTGGGTAGTAGCCGTTTGCAGAATAACGCGCTCATGCTCTTCCAACAGTTGCCAGCCGGAAGTTTGTGTTGCAGTGTAAACCGCCATCAAAGACTGTTCCTTGGGAAAATCCTTGCCGGGAACAGCCTTCACCCGGATGATGTCATCGGTAACAACTTGCAAACATATTTTCTGCGCAGACGTAGACGAGGTTGGCTTTAAAGTAATGATAACGCCGTCGTCGACTTTTTGCCAGGATGACTTATTGCATGAGCAAAATGCCATGCAAACGAAGATAAAATACAGATATGATTTTTTCATGGATATGATTGGTTTAAAGATTGTTTAATATTGATAAATATCATTCCTAAAGACAGATTAACAAAACTTACGTATCATGATGATAAGTGGAATACCTTTTTCAATATCATCAATTTTTGCATATTTTCCAACGAGCAATACAAAGCATAAAATTTTTCACTATTAATGACCCGCTGCGTCAAATCTTTCAGAAAGGTTGTTTTGCCGCTTTTTCGCGTTGCATGAATTAAAAAATATTGCTCCGTGTCAATCAGTTGTTCTACTCCCTGCAAGCGTGAAGAAGCTTCTAACATGTAGTGTTTTCCCTTGTTGCAGGGATCTACTATATTATAACATATCATAAAATAACGCTGTTTTGAATGTTGATTACCATCGCAAACATACATGAAATTTTTGTGATTTTCAACTTCATTTGTTCAAAAATATTATTCGCCCTCTCTCCACAATTTTTCTTCCTGCCGGATGATACTTCCGTCATCTGCCAAGCCTTCAATAATCACCGTATACGAAGTCTGTTCATCTGCCGTGTAAAACTCAAACGATGCAACACCCTCGTTATCTGTTTTCACAACAGGTTGCCAGTGGATGGTAGTGCGCAAGTCGGGAGTTTGCGCATACCGTTTTTCGGGCGTGTCATATTTGGGGGCATAAAATTCCACCGGTGTTTGGTAACCTAAAGGCATTATCTTTCGGATGTGAAATGGCTCGCTCTCGTCTTTAATGATTTCACCGCGCTTGGTAATGATGGATATTACCCCATTAGCGCCGCGCATACCAAAAGGATTGGCGCCACTCAATAGATCAATTTGCGCTACTTCGAACGGGTTGATTGCATCAATGTCTTCAAAATCCCAAACCATATCGTCGACCAACAATAATGGAGTATTTGAGCCGGTACTTCCGATTCCGCGAATGTAAACCAATTTGTTCACAAAATCAACCTGAATACCCGGTAGCCGTGATAAATGCAAGAGTATATTCGATGCCGGATATTTTTTAAGTTGTTCTTCGTTAATGGTATAGATGGTAAAGTTGGTATCGTAATACATTGATTTACTTGGCGGCTTTCGTTGGGCTGTAATAGTCACTTCCGACAAGTGATACACACGGATGCCGCCTTCATTAATAAATTTCAGTTCGGCTTTGTCTGCGTATCTTGCAAATTGATTTTTGTCAATCACAGCAGGAGGTGAGGTAAATAAAGTCCTTTCCGGAAAAGTTTCCTTGTCTAAAACCAAATTCATACCTTTCAAACCTGTTCGTTCCTTGGTTTGCACAATATATCCCGTACTGTCGGGCAGTTCGATACCGCGAAAATAAAAACGCCCGTCGTTATCCGTTTGGGTAATTTCAGCAAAATCATATTTCAGTGATAATAATTTTACTTCGATATTCCTGACAGGCGCAACAGGTGTAAGGTTCGGTTTCCACAATGTGCTGTTTTCTTGTTGTTTAAATATCAGGGTTGTGTTTTGAACGAATCCGGAAATTTGAGGAAACGATTCGAGTGGGAATGTTGGCAGAACAAAATGACCCTGTGTTAATTCCGCAATATTGTAACGTCGCCAGCCCTGTGTCAACATCAGCAAATCCAATGCCATCATTGAGGTATTTTTGTTTTTAAAATAGTATGCCGGATTTTCAATATTTCCACGTAAATCGGATGAAAGTAAAAGATGTGTCAGAATATTTGTTGTAGAATCTGGTGTTACTTCCCTGTCGGAAGTTACAGCAAGCGAAAAATTTCCAGAAAGAGGTTCTCCATCAATGTCAGTTAGTGTCACACGGTTTTTTACTAACGAACGGGCAACAAATTTTTCCTGATCCTGCTGGTAAGATACCTGCGCCCGATCCTCATTGTTGATAAAAAGCAAGCGTTCGCTCACCGGATTCAGGCCAGCATCAAAAAGTATCAAATGCAATATGCCAGATGGAAATTGGTTGCTGTAAAAAACAAGCGCATTTTCATGATTCCACAGGACGGCAAAATGCACCAGACCGCGCGTATGGGCGAGCAAGTAAATCTGCTGGTTTTCAAATACATGTAAGCTGTCATTATCGTTGGTATCCGGCTTCAGCACAGATACATAAATTCTGTCTCTCACCTGACTGACCGTCAGCGCGTATCCACGATCAACGGCCACCGGCAAATCAAAACGTTTCGACTGTCCTTTGTCGTTTTCACAAATTATGTGATAGGTTTTTCCTTTTTCGGCAAGAAGTGAAAAACTTCCCATACCAAGGTGTTCCGATGTAAATTCATTTATTTCCGTTCCCGTCTGATCGTACACTTTGCCGGATATATTTGTCGACTGACCGTTGGATTTCATTGCCTTGAACGCTACTTTGCAGAAAGCGCCCTGCATGAGCGATCCTCCTTCGGGGTAAAAGGTAACGTCGAAATCATCGTCGGGAACAGGAATCTGGATGAATTGGCGGTAAGGATTATTGAATGCCAATACTTCAAGTAGCATTGTTCTTTTACGCGATGTAGCCGGTAAATTGAAATTGATACTGGCTGTTCCGTCGTCGTTCACTTTCAGGTTCATCAGCCTTCCATCGTTGACTTTTACCTTGACGGACTTTGGGACAAGCGGTTCGGAAGAACTGACGTGGGAAAACCGGAAAGTAACATGCACCCGCATACCCGATTCAAAACTAAACTCCGTATCAGTATGCACTGCACGGAATTGCGGGTCGCCGATACGGATGCCTTTCGTACAGAAATAATGCTCATCCTGGTTTTGCATGAAAGTGGTGTAGGCTCGCAAAGTGTAGTCTCCTTCTGGAACATCTTCGGGAATGAGCAGATAGCCATGATAGGCATTTTCTTCCTGACGTATTTTAACACGTGTAACCACCGTATCCAAGGGGTTGATCAACTCGACATAAACATACCGGCTGTACGAAACGGGATAATGAGTTGCAGCATCGGCAAGGTGTGCCCTGAACCATATCCGTTCGCCCGTAATATAATAGGGCTTGTCGGTATGCAAATGAATCTTTTCCTGTGGAAATAAAGTTAATTGTTGACTGAAACGATCAATTAAGTCGTTTTCATCCACATCATCTGCTTCAGAAGGCGAAGGTAAATCAATATCCGGAACATAATCTAAAGGCAGCATCTGGTTGATTCCCAAAAGAGAAGAAGATAAATGAGGTTTTAACAGTAAAGGATTACAGAATGTACCGTCGGAGAAAATGTGAACCGGTTCATCCGGAGTTTGGAGTACGTTTCGGAACAAACCGACTCTTGACCAGTTATGTATTCCATTTTTTGCCCGCTCCACCTCATTCAGGATTTTTTCGTCTACAGGCTTGCCGAAACAAAGAAGCGCTAAATCCTCTACATATAGTGTTTTACTACCGTCAACCGAATCGACAGATAAAATACTCATCGGTGTTTCATACAAAGCATGAGGCAAGTTGTTCAATGGGTTTATTTTTCCTGGGTAGGTCAACAAATATCCTTTCTCCATCAAGGTGTTATGATACAATGCCTTGATGAAATTAGCCAGGGAAACCTGATATACTTTCATTCTGTTTTTATCCCAGACATTTTTTTGTTTTTGATTTTCCGGTTCAAGTTCGTGAAACATGTATTCATATTCCCATGAACTAATTTCTGTATTATAATTATGGGTAAAGTGGTCAAGTATCAACTGCACATGATAACCCGTTTCATGATTGATGATATTCAATGGAACCCGGCAGGTAACCTTCAATATCCGTGTTTTTGTGTTATAGTAATAATAAACATCATCTGGATTTATGACATGGAGTGTTCTCTTCGATGGCGGCTTTCCTAATATCGTCTTCCAGAAAAGATTGATATCCCTTGTGCGGAACCGTACTTTTGCAGCCACCGTCACTTCCTCCATTTCATTTGCATTCAGCGCTGTATCAAATATTACAGACACATTTCCAAGTTCAATATCTCTGAAAACCGATTCATACCCCACATGTGAAACCACTAAACGATAGCTCCCTTCTCCCGGTATTTTAAGCCGGTAATTACCTTCTGCGTCTGTGGAGGCGCCTATGGTGGTGTTGGCAATGAAAACCGAAACTCCTGTTATGGGTTCGTTGGTTTCAGCATCAGTGATGCATCCGCTGATATAACGTTGACTTGATAGTGTTAATGGGATAATACAGAGTAGAAATCCCAAAATGCATCCGAATACTTTCATGATCAATCAAAATGATGATTCAGTTCTTCGTTTTGTTCTGGTGTGAATCGTCGCTTGTGAAGAGAATACAAAAATTTTCCCAACTCGTTATCTTTATTTTCAACGATGATTTGATAAATATCGTTATGATATTCGGCAGATATGTTTTCCATTTCAGCGTTGATGGAAGGCTGATCGTCTTTGTCGGCAGCTCTATATTTTCTGCGCAACGTGTAAGAATCAACATCATACGTTCGTTTACGGTCTTTCCAGTACTGAAGCGTTTCGTTGAGCGATGTACCCGTTGCGCGACTGATGGAATCGAGATGTACATGTATCGTTCCTGCCTCTGCAAAAACAAGGATATCCTGCAAGCCTAAACGTAACTGAGGCCTTACTCTTACGATACCCATCTTGCCCAGATTATGGGAAGATATAATAATCTGGAATGTGTTTTTGTTGATACGCCCGGAATCAACCGTCTCGGAAGAAGCATCTTTGTACGGAACCCAATAAACAACTTCTTTGTCGTAACGATCGCTTGAGAGCGTACCTTCTATCACCGAGTTACGGGTGGCGCAAGCGGTGAAGCAAACTGTGAAAACTGCTAAGATAAATTTCGAGATTTTCATATTGATTATGTTTTATGTGACAAAAATACAAAAAAATTCGAGATTTGATTCATAGCGGCGAAATCTTTTAATTTTATGCGAGGATATGACTATTTTGGGTTTGTGAAAATGTTGGACAAAAAACATGAACATAGAGGAATTGCACAAAAACTGCATCTCGATCGTTTTGAAACAAAAACGTAGAAAACACGTATATTTACAAGTTGTACGTCAGCGTCGAGAGCGTTGTCGAAAAAGTATCATATTCCGAAAATGTAGTACAGTCCGACAATGTAGTGGACAAAGACCGAAAATGACAGGGTGAAGATAAAGTAATGATAAGCAATTATCTAAAAAAGTAATTATAAAGAAAGTAGAAAATCAAAATGTAAAATGTAACGTCATGAAAAATATTTTATTTATTTCATTTATTTTATTTTGTGTTGTTTCTTGTGGTGAGCCCAATGATGGTACAATAGTATATGAGTATTGGGTCGAAAATCAGTTAAGTAAACAAACGGTAAAAATCGTTCCGACATCAAAAACAGACTATTTTTGGATAAGTTCAAGTGAGTATTATATTGTTGTTCCGGGAGAAAAAATCATTATTGGCTCCAAAACAAAAGATTTTAGTAGTTTTAGTTTTGGTCCACAAAAAGCAAAGGATATATATAAGCCCAATGATATTATCGTACCTTTTGACGTATATGTAGACGATGAAAAACTTGAAAAAACACTTTCAATTAGCGAATTTTGGAAATTTTCATCAGGAAAAGTAAAAGAAAGTGGAAAATATACTCTTGTAATAAATGAAAACACATTAAACAATTGAACCATGAAAAAAATAATTTCACTATTTATTATAAGCCTTTTTGTATTTTTTAGTTGTGATTATCTTGGTACATATACATTCATAGTAAAAAACGAAACCCAAGAAACAATCACTTTGAAGTTTTTGAATAAATCATCGTATAGGGACCCTGATGAAAATAAAGAGGTAGTAATTCTACGACCAACAGATGAGAAAACGGTCAGAATTTTAGATGCTCCCTTCAACGTATATTCTCATGATTGCTTAACAAACCATGGAATAGCATATTTTAGAGAATTAGTTTTTGACACATACGTGAATGGCGTAAAAATGGAAAAACAATTGTGGCAAGCAGAAAATTGGATATATAAAAAAATATCGAGAACATCCGGAAAATACAATATGATAATAACAGATGAACTGATTAAAGAATAAAAGCACGAAACCTAACTGCGTGGTTTGGCACAACGACAGAAGTAACCCAGCAGAAAGGTGAAACCGACAAAGACAACACTCTCGGAAGAATGCCGAACGTACAACTGGCGGTTTGGCGCAACGTCGGCAGTACGCCCGCAGAAAGTAAAACCCATTTTGTAAAATGAAACGAACAAATATAATTCGCTGATTTACTTTACTATATTGCACTGCTTTGCCATCCGGTTGGAAGGCAAAATTGCATTAAAACGCTAAAAAAAGCAAAAGTTCCGTTACCAAATCATTACCCGTTTGGGATTGAAATT
>JGI24702J35022_10002275_pt1 | contig 11784 bp, 10 predicted proteins | sample TergutTh196P4_FD_35022 | JGI IMG/M metagenome (IMG submission 35022)
AAATATCGTTCCATTATATCCGACCTCCATGCGTGAAAATCGACCATTTTCAAGTCGGAAGGCGTTTATAACAAAATACTTACGGCAAGGCAAGGTTAGTTAATACAGTAGAACTAAACAAGTTCACAATGCTCGGAATGCCAAAATATCACTAATTTGTTTAGGAAACAACGCCATTCCTTTGTATAAACCGAAGGATAAATCCTTCGGCAGTTAATGTTGCTCGTCTCTGCGTTTTTTTGCATCAACTAATGTTTCAACTCCCATTTCGATTCCATCGATGGTTTCTGTCCACGACACATCGGCTCCATTATCGGTTGCCCAGCGTTCTGCAGCGTCTTCGGGCGTTTCAATGGCGCACGGCAACTCATCGTAAATGGCAGGCATGTCATTTACGTTTTCGTTTCGCATATCCATCGCCCTTGCAACACCGGGAGCGAGAGCGACGAACGGAATTGCCGTTGCCGCTAACACTCTTTCAGTGGTTGTTGTGCCGGGCAGTCACCCTCCGACAATTCGCCTTACTTCTTGGGCTTTTCCTCGCAGTTTTCCCGCAAGGGATTCTGCCTTTTCGCGTGCCGTGGAAACAGCACTTCTAATTGCCGCCGCATCTTCCATAACGCCGGGAACTTGCATGCCTTCCGACCCTTGCACCGCAGCGTCGATTTTGCCGCGAATCATTTCGAGATCAGCACCGCAATTTCCTATTGCGTTTGCCATCTGGTCTAATTGTTCTGGACTGATTGCCATAATAAAGTCTCCTGATTGTTAGGTATCACCACGTGATACGTTAAGGGTAAGTCCGAATTTCACGGACAAATTTATTAACTTCGTCTTTGCAATTCTGTTTTTCCTTCAGTAATAACCTGTGCAATCTTGGAGAGGGATTCGCCAAGTTGGTTCATGTTCATAAAAATTGCGTTCTCTTCGCAACTCGCTATGTCGTTTAGAAACGCTCTGTCCGCTCCGCCGAATCCTAAAGCAGCAATCCCGATGTCATCATTGTGACATTTTCTTGCTTCCTGCACGGCATACGGTTGATTTTCCCAAGCGCCATCGGCAAGAACGAGCATAAATTTTATGCCGTCAACGCCCACAAAAAATTCTCTTGCTCGCGTAAATGGCTGTGCTGTATTCTCAATTCCCGCATCCAAATTAAATGGAATGTAATGTCCTTGAAACAAGGATTCCCTTGTGAGATCATCAATCTTCCTGCCGATTTCTTTCGCGTTTTGCGTTGGATAGCATAACTCTACGACTTTTTCTGCAACCATCCATAAACCGATAGAACAATGCGTTAAGTCCACTTCGTTTACGAAACGGCGTGCCGCTTTCTGGGCTTCTTTTATCGGAGCTCTATCAAAACCCCCAAATTCATCGACCGCCATACTCCCCGATGTATCGACGACAAGTAAAACCGTAACGTGTTCCACCTCGGGCTCGGGGTCTCGGTCAATCGGACATAAATCCGTCCAACTCATATCACCGGGTTCATCCTTGCGAACAGTCAAACTGTTGCCCGTTGAACGTTGTTTGGCAAATACTTCCACCGTCCCGCTTTTATCGTAATGATATTCGATGTCGCAGACGGCATTGCCTTTTTCGTGCATAATTCCCGATATGACATACTTGCCGAGAATCGCACAGCCGCCCGGTGTCTGGCTTTCTCCTTGTGTAACATAAACCTCGATTTCGTTGTCGCGTTTCGAAGAAGTTCTTAATTGAAACGGACGCACTTCACAACTCGGGATGTTCGTATTGCGTGGAATAATGATCGTGTTGATGTATTTTGAACGGTCGGCATTTTCGGCAATCATTCCGAGCGATTGTCCTGTTACGTCTTTTATGGTTCTGCGACCTTCCAAAGTGTAACCGCTTTTGCCGTCTTGCTTTGCGTCTAACGTGTAACGTTTTTCATTTGCGTCCAAATCCGCTTGAATTGCCGCTCCGATTGCCACTGCTTCGTCTACGTTGATTCCGTGAAGAATCGGCTTATCGGTGTGCTTTTTCAATTCGGATTCCACTTGCGGCATACGAGTTGAACCGCCGACGAGCAATACGCCGTCGATGTTTTTCCAATCCATCTGTTTGGCAACAAGCACACTTTCGCAAAGGGTCAGTGTTTGATTAATCAAATGCTTTGTTGCATCTTCGAATTGTTCTCTTGTAATTTCGTAACGTCCTTTATTGCCGTTGTAAGCGATAACAAAATTTGTCGTTGTTTTTTGCGACAACGCTTTTTTGGCATTTTCGGCGGCAACAAGTAAATCGTTTGCCGTTGCAGAATCTTCCAACGGATTTACAGAAAATTCGTCTTGAAATTGACCCACAGCATATTCGCGGAGAGTGTCGTCCCAATCTTTTCCGCCGAGTTGATGGTTTCCGTCAGTGGCAAGGACTGCAATTTCATCGGCGGTAATTTTCATTAACGTTACGTCAAACGTGCCGCCTCCTAAATCGTAAACGAGCACCGTTTGTTCTTTTTCCGACTTAATTCCGAAGGCGACAGCCGCAGCGGTCGGTTCGTTGATCACACGCAAAACGTCCAGTCCGGCGAGTTTGCCCGCTTTTTTTACTTCTTCCCGTTGGATCGCGTTGAAGTAGGCAGGACAAGTAATAACGGCTTTTGTAACGGTTTTACCGAGTGCTTTTTCTGCGTCTGCCTTGAGTTTTTCAAGAACGTATGCGGATAAGTCCGTCGGCGAGTATTGTTTGCCGTGAAAAGTGAGATAGAAGTCGGAATTTCCCATTTCACGTTTGAAAAAGGAAGCGACATCTGCATCTCCGAGCGATTGGATATTTTTCGCTTCGTCTCCGACAATAACATTTCCGGTTTGTTCAAACGCAACAACGGACGGCGTGATCGGATTGCCCTCCTCGTTCTTTAGAACGAGGGGCTTGCCGTGTTCGTCAATGGTTGCAACACACGAAAACGTGGTTCCGAGGTCTATTCCGATAGTGGTCGTTTTCATACTTATGTTCCCTCCTTTTTTTGCTTCTCTTGTTCTTTGGCCTGTTTTTCGGATTCTTTCTTTTGCTTTTCGGACTCTAATTCTTTCTTTTTCGCTTCTAATTTTTTCTTTTCTTTCTCCTCATCGAAGTTTTTCCATTTTTCGTCAACTTCGGTTATCTGTTGGTTCAACTTGCTTATCTGTTGTTCCAATTCGGTTATCTGTTGTTCCAATGTTGGTGGTTTGGGAGTAGTGGACGCAAACGGATTGATACGCTTAATGGTGTTCACGCTCCAGTTCGGCGAAGCGTAACTGATGATAAACAACAGAATAAACGCAACAGCAATCGTGATGCCAACGTGTTTTATCATATATCCGAGACTGTCGTTTCGTAATTTTTGATTATCTTCCATATACCGTCTAAGTGTTTTACTTGTTTCATTCAGACGATGTTGAGTGTTACTAAGAGAAGATTGCAATGATGTTACACTTGTCGTTAAAGCATTGACTTCTCCTTCCAATGCTGTTGCTTTGTCGATGTGTTCCGCTTCCCATTCCGCCCGGTCTTTAGCGAAAGCGGACGACTGCTCGTAATTCAATCCTGTCGGATTGTCTGTTATTTTTAAGTGCGAATCGAAACGCGGCGTTATGTAGGGTGCAAACTTTTCCAATCCTTTTTGCCATTTTTCCGACAAGTTTTCGCCGCTTTTTCCCGTGAGCGTTGCGGGAGCAGGAACGGGAAGTTCTTTGCTGTGTTGTTCGACAAACTTGAACGTTTCATTATTGAAAATCGGGAGTAATTCCTCGAAGGTTTCGTTTGCCCGGATCCAAGCGGTTAAGAGAACCGTTCCGTGTCTTCCACGGTCCCTTTCGCCTCCGTAAAAGGAACGGTAGAGGACAATCCAACCATTCTTTTGTGTAGAATCCGCATCGGCAATGTGGGCGATTCCGCCGCTGAAAGGGAATTTTGCCAAATCCGCTTTGGATAAATCGGGCAAATTGTTGACCGCAAAATTGCCATAGAACCTGTCAAGCAAGTCGAATGTCAACGGCGGTTCGAACCACGTCCAGTATTTCGCATCGCCCGTATCGGTTGCTTTGTCGTATAAGGCGTAATGTATTTTCATTGTTGTACAAAATAAAAAGTATTGTTAATCAAAAGTTTCAGAGCCCGAAGAAGCGGCTGTTCCGCTCGTCCCTGACGGACGCGGAGGAGGAGTCGAAGTTCCGCTTGTACCTGACGAACGCGGCGGAGGAGTTGAAGTTCCTCCTGTGCCTGACGAACGTGACGAAGCAGTCGAAGTTCCGCTTGTGCCTGTTGGACGTGAGGTTGTCGGTTCTTCTTGTTGTTCGTCTTTTTCACCACGGTCTTTCTTGAACAGAAATCCGTCTTTTTTCGTTACTAAGACCTTAAGTTTATCACCGACGAGGAATCCGATTGCGGCTCCGATTGGCATTCCCCAAAAGAGACTATTAAAAAACTTCGTAGCGGTTGCTATTGTATGTCCTGCAATCCCCCCCAGAACCAACCACGAAAGGACTCCGACAATTGCTCCGATAACGATTGGGGCGATCCCATACAGTAGAAAGTCGTGCGTTTCCTTGCCGTCATCAATCTCTTTTCTCACCTTGTCCCAATGGCGTTCCCACTGTTCGCACTTACACAGCCAATCGGCGATTTGGCTTATGCCCCAAGAATGGCGAGGATTTCTTATGTCGAATCTGATAGGAGGTTTCCCAACCCTATCGGGAGGTATTCCGGGGGCAGGTTGCTGTGCGATAACCGGCGCAAGTGCAATACAGTCCAAAAGAATCTTTTTTTGACCGTAACCGTGTTCCGTATAGTCATGAACTACTTTTGCACCAGCCACTTGACAGGATCGAAAAAACATCGATAATTCTTCTCGCAGGTAATTGATAATATTACCGCCGTATGTTTGATCTATGATTGCTTTGTATTTGTCGTATGCGGTGAAACATACTAAAATGTAGTGACATGTTCCCGCTTGGACAAGATTGGTTAACACTTCATTTAACACCTCTTCGTTTTCGGCTCTTTCTATTAACGTCGAAGCATCAGTGAAATGGTCTAAATTGACAATGATCACGACTACATTTGAGGACAATATGTAGTCGAATAATCTTTGTTGAAACGGCGATAATTCATTTTGATTATAGGTCGTCCCAATTCTTTGTAAGTCTTCCCCAGCACTGTCGAGCAGTTTCATTTCATACGCATTTCCGCCGATATGCAACTCGAATCCCAATTCGTATTTGGTATTTGCCGCAGTTCCGGTGGAGGCCCATTGTCCACGGTGTAGTAAATCCAACATCTCGTGTATGTAGGAACTCGTTGATGTTGCCTCAGTATTATTTCCTACATATCTGTACGCTCCCCTCGGATTCATATAGACTGTGTCGGAATAACCGGACAAATACCTGGACAGCACTGCTGTCAGTACTGTCTTACCGGAACCGGGAGAACCTATAATGGCAACTTGAAACGTCATTTTTTAATTGTTAGGGTGAAAAATTATTTATTTGGGCTGGACACGGTCATGCTCTTGTTGCCTAAAAATATGGTCAATCAAAACTTTCGGAGCCCGAGGTAGCGGCAGTTTCTCCCGTGCCTGATGGATGCGGCGGAGCAGTGGAAGTCCCGCCTGTGCCTGACGACGGTAAAGGAGGGGGGCAAGTCCCGCCCGGTGTTATTGCCGGTTCCTGTTCTTTGCCTTTCTTCATTGTGAATTTCCTTGTCAACGAATCTACTTTTCTTATCAACGGATCTATCTTTTGCGTCATTAACACTTTAGTTAACCACACCTTAGTTATTTCCTGAATTTTATTGTTAACGAATGAACTGGTGCTGACTTTGAATCCGATCTTTGCTCCGATTGTTGCTCCAAGAATGATGCCGCTTAATAACGCCAGCATGGATATTAATAGTCCTGAAATCAACCCCGTCACAAGCAAAAGTAACCACGCAAGTAATCCGCAACACGTTCCGACAGCGGCTGGACCTGCTTTCGACAGAAATTCTGCCCATTTCTCGCGTCCTGCTTTGTCACATTCTATTTCGTCCCAATATCGTTCTGATTGTTCGCACTCACATAGCCAATTTCCTATTTGTGGAATTCCCCGGCTATGCTCACTATTTTGCACGTCAAAGCTGACGGGCGGTTTCCAATAGCGCTCCGGGTTTATTTCGGGGGCAGGTTGCTGTGCAATAACCGGTGCTACAGCAACACACTCCAAACGAACCATTTTTCGTCCTTTGCCGCATTCCGTATAGTCACGAACTACTGTTTTCCTTGCCACTTCAAAGGAACGATAAAACATCGGTAATTCTTTTTCCAGATATTGGATAAAATTACCGTTGTACGTCTGCTCTATGTATGCTTCATATTTGTCGTAAGCGGTGAAGCATACTAAAATGTAGTGGCATACACCCGCTTCGACAAGATGATCTACCGATTCCTTTAGTACATTTTCGTTTTCGCTTTTTATGGTTACTGTTGGAGCATCTGCAAAATGGTCTAAATTGACAACAAGCACTACTACATTTGAGGAAGATATGTAGTCGAACAATTTTTGTTGAAACGGCGACAGTGCAGTTTTATCGTATGACATCCAAATTTTTTGCAGGTCTTCTCCGGGGCTATCGAGCAGTTTCATTTTGTACGCATTATTGCCGATATGCAAATCGTAACCTAAGTCGTAACTGGTGCCCTGTGCTGTCCCTACGGTTGCCCATTCTCCTCTATGTAAAGTCTCCAACATCTCGTTAATGTAGGAGATTGTTGGTATTGTCTCTGAGCGGTTTCCTACATATTTATCCCCTGCTTTCGGATTCATGTAGGCTTTATCGAAATGGCTGGACAAATACCGGGACAGCACTGTTGTCAGCACTGTTTTGCCGGAACCTGGAGAACCTATAATTGCGAGTTGAAATTTCATTGGTTGATGGTTTAGGGTACAAAATACTGTAGGGAATCTCTAAGTTTTGGATAACAAGCCAGAAAATTAGCCAACATTGCGGGTTTGAACAAAGGGATCGTTGCGATTCCGTCGTATTTGCACGAATCCCAAAACTCGCGTAATTCCTCATTTATTATTTTTTTTACAGTGCTTGGCACATCGTTGGGGTCAATTCTTTCTTTGAATTGTTTGTCTATTACGGACTGTAATTTGCTTTTTATTCTCGGGGTCGAATTGTGATATTTGATGCTCTCTTCGAATAAGTAAACCAAGTGGGTTCGCAATTTTTCGTATTGTTCTCCCCAAATGCCACCTTTTATTGGTTTCGGTTTCTCCGGCAAAGGACATTTTTTTCCTTCCGGGAGACAAAAATACTCGTAAACAAGCCATGCCGCTTCCTCTTGTGTATAGCCGAGTGCTTTGACTACTTCATTTATGAGTTCGTGATACTGGTTCCAATCAGTTTTCTTTTTCGGAATCCAACCATCAACGTAAATTTTAAGATTTGCGTCTGCCCATTCATCAAAACGGAAACGTTTTATCGCAACATCGTACTTTGTTTTTGCAGCGTCGGTCTTGAACATAGAACCAAATTGTCTATCCAGCCGATTTAACGCGTCGTATTTGTAGCCATCGGGACCAGATTGCGAAATTGATTTCATTTTTTCTCTTATCACTGTTATTTTCTCGTGTATCTTCTCAAGTTTTTCTTCGTCGTTTGCGTCAACTAAGTCATACAAAGAATCGTGTCTCCCGTCAGTTACAACACGCACGTCCCTGGATATTTTGCACATCTCTGTATGCGACACTGGCTTATCGCCTTCCGTTTTACATTTCAATTTATCAGGACAAACAGGCACTATGAATTCGTCATCGGATTGCTTCGAGGAAGGACTTTCCACCGGCACTAACTTTTTTATCGTGTCTTCCTGAAAAAAATTCTCGAAGTCCTTGACGAGATTTTTTACGTTCCGCTCTGTCACACCGATGTCGATAATTTTTCTTGCTCGTCTCGTTAATTCTTCATATTTTAGGGTGTATGCTTCACGTGCTTGTCGTTGTAAGTCTGGCAATCCTCCGTTAATATGTTTTTTTGCGTTTGCAATAAAAGTCTTAAAAGTATCCCCATGACTATTGCAACGGCTGTTCCAAAAGGGAATAAACGTTTTTTCAAGATACTCTTTCATCGCTCCCACTTCTGTAATCGGCGGGTCGAGGGACAATTCTAATTCTATAAAAATGTTTCTCGTCGGCGGTGTCATCATATCTTGTATAACCGCATTTTTACAAATGCGGCTCTGTTGTTGTGTTTGTTTATGTATTTCTCAACTACAATTTGTCCATTTGGACACTAAAACCTCAAAAAATACCTTTCAGAGCCGCAACCGGAAGGTTGCGATGCTGAATTTTCTGTACAGCGACCTTCCGGTCGCGGCTCTGATGTGAACTATCAATACTGAATTTCCATAGTTGTAAAACTATTGCCGCAACTATTGCATTTCCAATGATAATTGTCGCTGGAGTCCGCAATATCCGTACTACTGCATTTCGGACACTTGGCACCGTAGGGAGCAGTGTATCCCAAGTATCGCAACATCCTACTCACAATCTTACCCATAGCATTCACCTCCTTCCTATAGTTAGAGGGTTAGAGAAAAGAAAAGGTCTAACGCACTAAATCTCTCGATTGTGCTTTCGCTTCTTGTTTTTCTTCTTCCGTCATTACGCCGTCCGAGTGGAAGTCAGCCGTGATTTTCTTTCCGTGTGTCTTGTCGATTCCCGTCAAAATCAACTTCCCTTGTTCGTCGAGGTTGAAGATAATTTCAATCGGCGAGCCCGCCGGTAAATTTCCGTCGAGAGGAAATTCGGCTTCTCCTAATACATTGGATTTGTCTAACCCTACTTCCGCTTCGTTTTCGTTGTTTAGATACACAACGAGTTCGAGACACGTCGCATTATCGCTTGCCGTTCCGAAAGTCTCACCATTTGACACAGGAAGTTTTGTCTGTTTCTGAATCAAGTTGACAACAACGAATTCCCCACTTCCATCCCGCACCTTAATCCCATAGGATTTTGATGCAACTGTGCCGGGTAAACTTCGTACCCCTTCTCCGTCAAGGAAGTATTTCTTGCGGACAGTTTCCTTCGTTTCGCCTGTCTTTTCAGCGACTTCTTCGATGACTTTCTCCTGCTCTTGTTTCGACAATTTGCCGAAATCCGCATTTCCATCGGGGAAAAGTTTGTTAATAAGTTCCGTTGCATATTTGATTGCAACAGCACTGGCACCGAATAGTGCTGCACCTTTGGCGACCATTTCGTCGACATCCGATCCCGGATCGATCAGGTCTTTTTCCAGCGTCAATCCGTATTTTGCGCACAGTTTGTCCCGCACTTGCCGCATACGAGTTGAACCGCCGACGAGTAACCAAGCGTCGATTTTTTCTTTCGCCTGTTCGAGAACTTGGTCAGTTAACGCAATCGTTTGTTCAAGCAAGTCGCTTGTGAGTTCGTCAAACTTTTCGCGAGTCAGTTCAACCTTTGCTCTTTCTCCATCGAAGGAGATCGGCCTTGTGATACTTTCTTTCACTGAAAGTGTCTTTTTCACGTCTTCCGCAAGGAGCCATAATTCCGCTGCTCCTTCCGGATCATCAAGCGGATTAGCGGAACTTCCTGTTTGCGATTGAAATTCCTGGACATAATACTCGACGATTTTCTGGTCCCAATTGTAGCCGCCGAGTTGGTGGTTTCCTTCAGTACAGACGACTTCGACGGAACCGTCATCTCCGATTTTGACGACAGTCACGTCGAATGTTCCGCCGCCGAGGTCGTAAACCATAATCGTTTTCCCTTTGTTGTCGGCAGTCAATCCGTAGTAAAGTGCTGCTGCGACGGGTTCGTCGAGAATGGCGATCACGTTTAATCCTGCAATTTCTCCTGCGTCGCGAGTCCGCTGACGCTCGAAATCCCCGAAATACGCCGGACATGTTATGACGACATCCTTCACGTCATGCCCCGCCGTCTTGCTCGCATCGTTTGCTAAACGGCTGAGAATATACGAAGAAATCCTTTCGGGTTTGTAATTTTCTCCGTCAATGGCAAACGTCCAATCCTTATCGGACATTTGCCGTTTGACAAAATCGACAACTTTATCAGGGTCTGTTTCTTTCGACCCTTTGGCGATTTTCCCGACCACTATCTCGTCTTTCGATTGGAAAAACACGACGGACGGAGTAACCCGCTCGCCATCGCTGTTGGTAATCACAGCGGATCTTCCGAATTCGTCAATGTAGGCGATGGCGGAATAAGTCGTGCCGAGGTCGATACCGTAAATCTTCTTGGGTGTGTCTGACATTGAAAATATCCTTTCTTATTGGAGTGTTAGTTGGTTTCTGTTGTTTGTTCCCCTTGCGGAGACTGATGGACATAAACTTCGACCATTTCAAGACGAAGTAACGTTGTTGTTCCGTCTGCGCTTGCCATCTCGTATCCCTGACGGAGGGATTTACTGATTGTTTTGTGCTTCGTCTCGTCTTCCGTTGGAACGGTTTTTAATGCACGTTGACGTTTTGCGTCGAAGGGAGTATTTTCTTCGCTGTCAAAAGCGGCAACGTCAAAGGATTGTGCGAGAGAATCTTGAAAATCCGTTGCGATTTCTCTGTAGTTTCCGAGCAATTTACGATAGTTCTCTTCAGAAAATTCTTGATTGCCGAAATGAGAGATTGTTTTAACGGCAGCGTCGATTTGTCCGATGACCGCAAGGACTAAGGATTTCTTGAACTTTTCGAGTATGCCCTGCTTATATTCTTGATTTTCGCCGTAAAGTTTATCGATTTGCTCTTGTTTTGCAGCATCATATTTGAGTTTGACATCGAAATCTTTGGCAAGTTGCAGTAATAATTCACCGTTAGCATCTGTTACAGATTTCAAGTGTAGCAACAATTCATTTTCCGATGCTTCCGGCGTTTCGGAAATCCCGTTGCAGAAAGTTTCATTGTCAGAAGTCTCCGGCGGAGCGGCAACGGCACTGTCGGTTAATTCTTCGCTTTGATCTACCGTCTCTGATTCTGGTGCGAAGGATTCTTCAGCGGGAGAAGTTTCAACCGTTGCAGTTACTTGTTCGGGCATCTCAATTGTGTCGACTTTCGCCGACACGGTATCGATGTCTTTTTCGGTGTTAGCAGTCATTTTTTGTGATTTGAGCGAAGAGGTTAAAGGAATTCCGGTGGGGCTGACGACGAAATAGCCCACAAACAGGTAGAACCTTGCCGTAACATCGGAACCGACAAGTGGAAAGTGGGAGATACTCTTCTGCAAAGAAAAGGACGCCACGTCTTCTCGTTACGGAGCTACCTCCACATACGACCGTGGTGCCCTGCACAACGTCATGGCAAATGCGTTACACAGGTATTGCGAGTAGAGTGAATACCGAGAACGCACGGAACGCTCCGCAAGCCCAGCCATGACGTCCTCTGACGAGGACGCGCATGTTTCTGAGCAATACACCCCCTTTCTGTCCGGCAAGCCGGGTCGTATACAGAAAAGAGTTTTCGAGAAGTCAACTTGCGATTACTTATAATGTATGATTGTGGACCCGGCAATAAGCCGGATCAAATTCAGGTATCCTCCGGTGAAAAGAAAGAGACTATCGAAATCGAACAAATGACACAAAACCCAGTCGCAAGCCTTCGGCAACTCCCTCCTGAAAGAAGTCGGGAACCCCACAACCGGAAAACGTTAAGGCTCTATTCCGGTTCCGGATTGACGGGCAAACATCGTGTCGAAGGTTGCTAAAATGCCGTAACATTGTGGAGAAACACACAAAATGGGCAGGTCACTGGTTGCATTTGGGTAAAAC
>JGI24702J35022_10002276_pt1 | contig 11783 bp, 11 predicted proteins | sample TergutTh196P4_FD_35022 | JGI IMG/M metagenome (IMG submission 35022)
GTTCCAATTCCCCGTAGCCATCTCTTTCGACACAGATAAAACATTTTCCAAATGGGTCTACGCCTTCAACGACTGGTATGCCGGACTCCTGGAATGGATACGCGCATCCAACTTCACCCCCAAATACCTGAATTCATATTTAAAGAATGCCCTTAATGCTCACGTCCACGTTAGTATCCCCGGCTCGTGGTACGAACAGCAGCGCCAGCTGCTTCAAAACATCTGCACCGAAAATCTGACCGGCGCCGCTCCTGTACAGGCCGAATACCGGGGCGTTAAGCTCATAGACGAAAAAAATCGTCCCATATCATATTACGAGACCATGGTAGAAGAGGTCATCGTACATGAACTGACCCAAATCACGTCCCTCATGAGCGGCGAGGGCGAGAATCAGGGAAAACTGTGGGCATCGACACACTGGGAAAAAGATGACGGCTGGAAGTTCGAAGAGTTTCCCTCAAAGTTCAAAGAATACTTCGATACCGTACTCAACTACGACCGCCGCGCCGACCAGGTGACGCTGGCAGGTAAAGGCGTCCCCCCCTCTATTTCGGGCGTCGACAAGGACGGTTCCGTCTCCAACAGCGGATCGGAGGTATACTACAACTACCTGATATACCTCAATTCGATCCATTTAGACCAGGAATTTGTACTACGCGACTTGAATCGTGCCCTGGCTTACAACTTTCCCTACACCGTACAGCAAAAAATAAAGTTCGGTTTCTGGGTCGACATCCCCGCCAAGCTACAGGACACCACCCCCTCCGACCGGCTAAATAACACCGCCACAGCCGACACGAAAACAAACCTACCCAAAACACAGGAACAGCAATGATAACGATACCCTTCAAACGCGACGGATTCACCGCAGAGATGAAGCCAAAAATTTCGGGCATGAACCTGTCGCTCGAATATGACAACATAGAGAGCAGCCTCATGAAGGTAGCCCGACAGATACCCGCGACCATTTCCAAAGCAGTATACGAACTGCTAACCAACGGCTATCTCAACAGTACCGGACGCCCGGTCGACAAACCTGCCATTGACTACCTGCAGCGCGCGATGCTCCACTTCGCCATTTACGAGCATAAGATATACATCATCCTTAACGTCTCCAACGATGGCATCACCACAAAAAAAACCGACACCGAAACAACCGCCTTCAAATACCAGACCGACGAACTTCAGGACAACCTGCTGACAACAGCATGGTTCTGGATGAACGAACTAATCCGTTACCTGGAAGAACACCTGGCGGACTATCCCGAATGGGAGAAAAGCGACGAGCGCAACTCATTCATCGAACTGCCCGTCGACCTGACAGACTTCAACCGCTGGGTTGGCGTAGAACTTGCCGGCGGCGAGTTCTTCATGCTGATGGCCGCCTGGATCATCCGCGAAGTATGGATCGACTGCATAAAGTCACGCATAAAAGACCCCGTAAAGACCGACGCCAGGGCCCGCGCTGTCTGTTACGAAGTTATGGGCCGCGCCTGTGATCGCTTAGCATACCAGTGCCTCCCGTCGCCCATCCGGCGCGACATCGACAACGAGATGGGCAAGAACCACCGCGCACAGGTAGACCACTACATACGCGAGCGCATTGCCGGAACGTACCTGCAGAAAGCCGCCGGTTACTGGAACGCTGTCGATCTCGAAATAAAACAGGAACAGATAGCCGCCTCGCAGGCCGACATAGCCAGCCGCCCCATCATAGGCAAAAAAGCCATCGCCGCAACCGATAAATTCTACTACGGATGAGAGCAATAAAAGTAAAAAACAACGCTGTACTAATCCCCGATTCATGGGAGGACTTGAACTTCGGCGAAAAGATTTTCACGTTCAAGACGCTGATCCGCGTCCTGTATGGCGACCTGAAAGACACGCCTCTCGTCGGTCTGCTCAAGCTGCTTGTGCATTACACAAAATACCGCCCAAAGTCATTTCGTTATTATCTTGCAATGGATATCAGCCGGTATTATTGGAAATCATTCCTGATATACCTGATAAATATTCCGTTCCTTTTTGTACATGGACGCAAACAATACAAATCGTACACACGTCGCCTACGGGCAACATTCCGTCCAAACCCCAAAAATAAAGAACTCGAGCGCGAGATCATCGACCTTGGTTTGCTTCGTCTATCCGAATCGATTGATTTCGTCTACAAGATCGACACAGAAGTAAAAAAAATAATCCCGCAGTATAAATTCCTCACAAACCCATTCCCCTATATCCGAATCGGAAAGAAAAAATACACCGGCAAAAGGTTCTTTTTTGACCTGACCCCCTACACCGACATCACCGCACGCTGTTTTGTCGACGCCCTTGACCTGCTGCTACTGATGGAAAAGGTAACAGGGCGTGAGCATAAAGAAGAGTGTATCAATAAAATATGCGCTATGCTGTATCCGGCAGTTCCGGATCACAACGAAAACATGCTATCCGGACATGCCCGGCAGATGTGCGCCCTTAATCCCGTTGTCAAGTTCGGCATCGTATACTGGTTCACAGGCATCGTCAACTGTTTCCGCGAAAACGACACCTACTGCGTTCTCTTCGACCGTATAAAAAAAGATGGCGAAGAAGGCAAGATCACGATCGGTATGAACGAGATAGCCTTATTCCTCAAAAAAGAGGGTTACGGTGATCCGAACAACATGAACCTCATTGACTACTTCGATGCTCAGGTAAAAGCCCTCAAAGACTACATATCCAAAGCCATTGCCGAAGGCGTCAAACCCGCAGACATATCCGACCGCACCGGCATCCCCCTCGACACCATTCACCGACTGTCTTAATTATGAACGACTTAATAATAGACATCTTCAAGTATTTCGGGAAATTCGTCCCTAAAAGCGTGTTAGAAAAAAACTTTGTACAGCCGACGACCTCCCGCCTCGCCGGATACGACATGATTCGTGCTGAAGTGATGGCGCTTCCCAGCACAAACGAGTTACCGGAACTTGACACCTTTATTGTATCCATAAACGAAAATTTCGTATCCGAGCGCATGAAAAATGCCATTGGTTACATCCTGTTTGTCGAATACGGCGCTATGACGGTCGACCATACCATACCAGAAGGCATCATCGAACAATTAGCAGTTTCAATTGTGCGTAAATATTCAGATTCAAACAACGATTCCATTAACGAACTGATTCAGATGGATAAATGTTTTGAGTTATTAGACAAAATATTGCAGACCTTGATGCTCGACCAGTCTAATCTTGATTTTTGTGGTGGTGCGTTAGTCACTGTGCCCGTCAAGGTTGAGCCTGTTGATCCTGCGCTTTTCTTCGGATGTGGCGGTTGGGTAGCTAAATTCAAAAAAACAAATACTAAAATTATATAAATATGAAAACAATTGTAATCAACCAGAGCAATTTTATTGATACGCTAAGTATTTTCGGCGTTGATGTATGGAATGAAAAATTCAACTATCTTATCGAATTAGGATACAAGTTACCTTCTGTGTGTCCGGAGGAACTATTAACCCACCGAATCGACACCTGCCAAAGCAGAACTTATTTTCACGCATGGGTCGAAGGACAGTGGTTGCGCGTAAACGGATGGAGTAATGCCTCAGTACAGCGAGGCATCATACTCTCTATAATCGAAATGTTCGACCGCACCCCTCTTGCGGAACTGACAGACAATACCGATATCTTTTTCCACGAAAAAAGCGGGCTGTTAGACAACCTTACCCCGCTAAGAAAAGAAGGACTTCAGGAAATGGTCAACCGTGTACTTGTCCTTTGTCGAAAGCCGGAGATAGAATAATTTTGACCTGTTTAACTCTAAATAATTTTGACAATGAAACGATTTTTATTTTTCAGTATCTTGACAATAGCGTTTTTTATAATAGCGCATGTCAAGGCGGCGCCGCCGAATTTCGATCAAATTTGGAAACCTCCGCAGTTAGTGAATGCGAACCTGCAACCTGTGAAATTCATGGCACAACAGCAGCTATTACTTACGGATGCGAACCTTGCTGCTACACCTGTGAAAATCATGGCATCACAGCAGCAATTCCTTACGGATGACGTGCAAATACCCTATTTCAGTCTTTCTACATTCGCCGGAATAGTCGCATTGATCTCATTATTTGTAACGCAAATAGCAAAAAAAAGACCGCAAATCAACGAGAAAGCGATATTCAAGATTCTTGTATCTCTGGCAGTCGGGCTATCACTAACATATATCGCATGGTGGTCTGGTCTAGCGTCTTTTCTCGTAAATATGGTTTGGTGGGAGGTATTGATACAGGGAATATTTGCCGGTCTTTCAGCTTGTGGCCTATACGACATGTTGAAAGGCATCGGAATAGTGAGTGGTGTAGACTCTGTTCATAATGATTCTGATTGAATTATTATGGGGGTAGTGCGGTTTAAAACCCGCACTACTTTTTTAAAAAAAAACTACAAATTATGGAGCATATTGCAGTTATATTGACAAGTTTATTCGCTGCCGTATCGACGCTTATAGCAGCATGGTTTGCTTACAACAAAAACAACCACGAAAAGCGCATGGATTTAAAAATCGAACAGGTAAGGCAGGAAAGCAAAGATAAGACAGCAGCAAACAGCCGTAATATTGCCATTATTTATGGCGATTTATGGCAGTTACTGACTAAATTAGGGGCGGAAAGGTGTTATATTATACAGCCACATCCGGAGAATAAATACTTATTCCTTTCAGTTTTTCTTGAAGTCTGTAAAAAAGGCGTCTCAATGATGAGTGAAATTATAAAGGATATACCCATGTCGGAGGTTGCCGTTTTTTCAAAGGAACTTGCTACTGTTGATTATCTTTATTTTGATAATGTTGATTCGCAAATCTGTGATCTGCGAATCAAGTCATTGATGAAGATTGCCGGTTCTACCAATATCGCCATCAAACAGTTGTTAAACATACAGAAGGAATGGACCGGATCACTTGTTGTAGAGAATACTTGGAATAAGCCTAAAGACGATAAAACGCAGGAAATCATGAAGGAAACAATGCGTTCTGTCGCTCAGACAATACAGTTCATCCTCCCCCCAATAAAATAAATACTCATGGCAGATGTAAAAATATTATTCCCCTTCATCCTCCGCTGGGAGGGTGGTTTCGTCGATGACCCTGCCGACCTGGGCGGCGCCACTAACAAAGGCGTAACCCTTGCGACATGGAAACGAGTGGGTTACGACAAGAATGGCGACGGAGTCATCGACGTCGCCGACCTGCGGCTCATCACCGACGACGACGTGTTGACCCGCGTACTCAAACCTCATTACTGGGACCGCTGGAAAGCCGACCATATAAAAAGCCAGAAAGTAGCGAACATCCTTGTAAGCTGGGTTTGGGGTTCGGGCGTCCATGGAATCAAAATACCGCAGAAAGCGCTTCACGTACTTGACGACGGCATAGTAGGACCCAAAACGCTCGAAGCTGTCAACGCTCGCAATCCTGACGAATTATTTGAAACCATATTTCAATTACGTAAAAAGTACTTTAATGACATCTGCATCCAGCGCCCCGCAAACAAAAAGTTCCTAAAAGGATGGCTCAACCGTCTCGAAGATTTAAAAAAATTTTCAAACGAATAAGAAATGGAAAAAATTAACATTATCAAGGACAAAGGAATAACAGTCCAACATGGCAAAGATATGAAAGATGAAATAAAAGTATCAAGATCATCTTTCAGGATAGATAAAACAGCGAACAAAGATTATGTTATCTATATAGATGGAAATCAAAGATTTGTTAGTAACTCTGTAACAATACAGGACGGTTTTACAGGTGTACCCATCCTTTTGACACCTGACAATTGGATCGAACTAACCGAAGATATTAACGAACTAACGGGTGGTGTGGGTGGCGGCGCAATAGCTGTTCCTGACGAGTATTTTTTTGTCAACGATGCGGCTCGTGACAGTTATTTTGGTGCGAATCCCTCTAAACTTATTGAAGGGGTGTCGGTGGTTTCCGATGGGAAGCTGCAACAGTGGAAAGGGGGCGTTTGGGTTGACGAGACGGCGGTTATTCGTGGTCCGAAAGGTGACCCAGGCACTTCGGGAACTCCGGGAACTCCGGGTGCGCCGGGTAATGATGGTGTGAGTTCTTATGTTCATGTGCGTTGGGGTGATTCGGATACTCCTTCTACATTGCTTACTACACCGGACGAATATATCGGGGTTTATACGGGGACTTCTGCTATTGCGCCGACTACCTATTCGGGCTATACTTGGTACAAATGGAAAGGAGAGAAGGGAGTCAAAGGAGACCAGGGCGAAAATGGAACTTCGTTGCTTGAATATGAGCAGGGGAAATCATACGTAACTGATAGTCTGGTTTACTCTGATGATATTCTTTACCGGGTTGTGAGTGATTTTACTTCTGATAACATCGAGACGCTCGTGGAGGAAAGTCTGGATAAGGATATTACGGTAGGGCATTTGAGGGCTGTTTCTTCGCCTGTTCCGGACGGGGAGTTTGTTGAGATTGAATCTTCGTTACCGCAGGAACTTGATACGTCGCTTGTTTTTTCGCAGAATAATGAAATTTCGTTTAACGATAAGGATGGCGTACGGAAGGCGCTGTCGCTTGGGAAGTATGAGGATAACAGGATTCTGTTGTCGGATGTGACGGTCGGGATGGATTTGTCTGGGAAGAAGATTGTGTTTGATACTACTAAACAAATTCAACCGGGAACGGGCTCAACTAGAATAGACTTAGGCACAAACAAATATTTACGATTTAGTAATGTTTCCGGCGGATACATCGAGTTTAGTGATCCACAATCAACGTATTTATATGCTGGTGGTTCGTGGTTAGCAGGCCATTTTATTTTTCCGGAAGGTTTTGAAATAGAATCTATTCAATCCGTGACTCCTTTTCAGGAGGAAGAACCATACCTGAAGCTCTCTGACTGCTATATCTGTGATGTCGAGGAATCGATTGAGGTTGGGGATGAAGGTAAGCATTTGCGGTTGCAGACTTGCGCGACAACTGACTATGATGACCACATTACTGCAAAGACGCCTTTTGGGGTTAAGAAGTTGGCGTATGTTGAAGATATACCAAACGTTCCGGCGCCTTATGTAGAGCCTCTCGATATGAGCCGTATTTATGTTGAAGGAGGCGTTAGGGTGACTAAACGCCTGCATGAATTGAAGGTTGGAGATTTTGTAGAGAGCGTAAAGTTCAATACGGATTTGGACGCTGAAGCATTTATAGCAGCTTTGGTAGCGGATTGGATTTCAATCGATGTGCATTTTTTTTCAGTATCACAAGGTACTTCATACCTTTATGCTATATCAAAAGGTTATGGGTTAAGGTATACAGATATGAATGGTGTGGATATGGCAATAACGACATTTGTCGGACCGCCATTTATTTGGGAGCCTGCTGCATATAACACACATATTGTGAATGGAATAGCCTCCTCAATAACTATTGTGAATAACAACGCAGTAGATATTGAAATATTTGCTACAATGGCCGGCGGCGCTTTTGTTGATTTAGTGGAGTTTACTGTAATAGAAAATAAACGCTGGGACAACGAGCAGCTATTGGAGGAGATACGGAAGTTAGAAGGCGAGATACCGGAGGACGTCCTTTTGGGTGTGCCTGGCACGTATACGCAGGTTTCGGGGACACCGGCTGATGAGTTTGAGTTCAATGATTTGCAGACGCTTTTGGACGAAAGGATCAATAACAGGGTGTTTGATGGTGATGTAACTGTTGTTATGGTTGCCGATAACGATACGGATATTACTCTTGTCAGGTTCATCGGAACTAACCCGCCATTTACGTCGCAGTTGATAATTCAAAGTAACTATAAAATTGCGAAGCGGTTGAATGCCCTTAATTGCCAAGGCAGAGTAGACGTATACGGGTATGGGGCGGTATTATGTGAGAACTTTGAAATAAGAGGTTGTAACGAATTTAATTTCAGAGGCGGCAATACCACAGGCGGTACAGACATAGGGGCAGCAACGAGCATTTACACTACTATGGTTGCACAGACATCGCAAGTGGCAATAGCGCCGGATAACGGATTAAAAATGATTTGCTCACAAGTACCGATAACAGTTTATCACAACGCATCGCTGTCAATTGTAAGAAATGTTGAATTATCACAGTTAGTTATAAACAACGGCTATGTTATCAACTTTTCAGACGAGGCACAGTATGCAACGCACCCGCATTCTTATGGTGTATGCTCTGACAGGTATAACCCAACGAATGACACATTCCAAAGGAATAATCTCGGCATTGCAGGAATTTATAACCAAGTAAACGGAACGCCGAACGGTCACTTTGAATTTGACGACCTGCAAGAATTTCTTAACACTAAGATAAACAACAGAGTGTTTGACGACGGTGTAATAATCAATGTAAATGACCCCGGAAGTAACCCGAATGTTTATTTTAGAAACATAACCTTGCAGGGGGGTTATGGTTCAAAGTCGCTTTATGTTAATTATCTTACGGGATTTGAATACTCAGGTGGGCTTATCTCATACGAAGACATAAATGGATATGTCATTACAAGATTTGACTCGGAAGGGTTAATGGTTGGTGGTCATATGTTCACAAGATGCGGACGAGTTATTGTTGCAGGTAAAGCCAGTATGGAACGACTTGACAATGACGGTTGCCCAGGATTAAACATAGGTGCAGCAGAAGATACACATATTGTTTTACCGGCAAGAACGCTTACGATTAGGAGTGGCTCTTATGTTACGCTGGTTACCCAAGCCCCCGCCACAATTTGCAGAATAGATATGTACGCTTTGGACAACTTTGGAACACTTGACATCGGCAAAGGGTGTATAGCCAACTGGGATATTATCACGGACAGGTCGCAAGGTTTAATTATAGACAACAACGCAGAACACCCCCAAGAAACATTTCAACGGAAGGGGGAAAATACGTTTACAACTGTTCCTGATAGAAATACCTATATAACGGTAAAACAAAGTACAAGCGCTTCGGATACTACTATTGAATGGATTGCCACAGAAAATGGTTTTGTACAGTTTGTAACTTCTGCGCCACCAAGTAATATATTTTCAATGAGAGCCTATATAAATGGCGTAACAGACAAAAGATTGTTGTGGAATACCGGAGTAAATGCAAATGCAGCATCTACCGAATGGATTTATGTTGAAGAAGGTGATGTTTGTACCCTGGAAGTAGACATGGGCGATTTATATCAAGCAAACAGTTCAATTATTTACTTCTGTAAACCAAAAATAGTCTGGGCAACAACACCGGCTGCTAAGTTCAATGTCAATCTGATAGGGCAACCTGATTATGCGAATGCGGAAAGTATTAACCGTATAAATTCTAACAATGGCACTTGGACAGTGGATAGAGACGGGTATATTAGAACACAAATGTTGATTTCATATAGCAACACAATAGCAACAAACGTAGATGTTACAATAAATGGACAAATTGTCAGGCGAACTTGGACAATGGGCGGACTTGCTGATGTACTTGTCTTACAAGTAAGCAAAGGCGATATTATAAAACTATCTGATTCTTCGGGTGTTGTAACAGGATTTTTTTGTTATTTTATACCGCCGGTTTCGGTTGCGCCGATGTTTGTGACGGAAGCTGATTTACAGACAGGAACGCAACCTGGCGAAATGGTTATTGACCCCATAACAAAGATCCCGAGCGTTATTCCGTTTGAAAATGAATATATAGGCTATGAAACAGCGGTTCCAAATACGAAATATTTGGGCAGGCAGGTTTACAGGCAGGTGATTGCTGCTACGCTACCGGCAGGGCATCTGCCAGGCGCTCGTGATACGCATTCACTTGGACAAATATCCGGAATACACCACATCGTTGATTATCGTGTAGTGGTGTATGAAAATGGCGGTAATCGCTTCATTGCGCCACACATCAATTTGCAGTCAGGTCTAAGCCTTGAGCCTTTTATTACGATCAGCGGAGATTTGATGCTTGTAGTATTCAATGCACCAAATTCCGATAATGCTCAAGTGTTAGCAACGGTTGAATATACTAAAATTTAAAACAACTTTTTATCATGAAGAAAAGTGTCAGGTTTTTGTTGATGATGTTCCTGTGTGTAAGCTGCCGCAGCATACACACAGGAGTAACACGTGATTATAAAACCGACACCGAAACACAACGCCTTGATTTACGCGACCTCGAAAAGACATCCTTGTTAGACCTTTCTAGCATCCGCCAGGATTCAATTCATTTACGAATAACGGAATATTACCGCCCTGTTACAGGCGACACAGCCACACGCGGACCCGTAAAGGCCGAGATCGAAATCATACGGGGAGTAGTCACAAAGGTCGATTCATCTGCTACCATCATTGAAAACATAAAAGAGCTATCCATGACAGAAGAAACCGTTTCTATCGAACAGCATGAAGAAATAAAAACACGCTCCGAACCCTGGTATCTGTCATGGAAAGTAATACTTGCTGCTTCAGTCATATTATTGATAATACTTGTTTATTTAATACGAAAATGAATATTTCCGTTCCAGACTGCCTCTACGAAAGCAATAACGAATATGAAATACCTAACCTGTTATTGGAAAAGCAAGCTGGGAAATTGCTTTTGCCATTAGTTGCATACGGTTCAATACGTAGAAGTATGAATGCGCAAACAGTTCATTTCTATGTAGATGACTACAGGTTTAACAGAATATGGGAAAACCCTGCAAAAATATTGAACGGAAAAATTATCGCGGTTGTGGAACCAAACACATCGTTATTTGATACAACGCCTTTGGCGTATGGACTGCAGCAGATATACAAAAAGCGCTGGATTGCGCGATACTGGCAGGAATGCGGTATATTGGTGTATGCCGACCTGAATGTAAGCACCAAGTTTTGGGAGTATAACCGCATGGGAATACCAAATGGGTATAATGCTTTTGCCACAAGAGGATATGCCGACAGGCTTCAATTTCTAAAGAATGAGTTAGGCATGGCAAAAGATATTTCGGGCAAAGAAACGCCAAATATAATAGTTTACGGCGGCGGCGAAAAGATACGCAAGTTCTGCATCGAAAACAACTTGCTCTACATTCACGATTTTATGACAGAAAGGCATGAAACAGGGAGGCGGAAATAGGGTACTAAAAACCGGCAGCAAAGAATATACCGCACGGGAACTGGAAGTAATAAAAATGCAGGAAAGCAGAAAATATTCATCTGTTGAATTTAGCAATAAAGGAGGAGGTTATGTCGCTGTCGAAAAAAGTGCGAAAAAGAAAACTAAAGATGAAATAAAAGCGGCAAAACTTTTATCTAATAAAGGATATAAAGTAATACTGAAAGATGAAGCAGGAGAATTAACAACACATGACGGATATATTTTCAAATTCACATACGACCAAAATACTCCTGAGAAAAAAACAAAAGAAGGTGGAAAACTTACAGAAAATCAAAAAGTAAGGAGAGTAGCAAAGTTTTTAGAACATGCCAAGAAAAAAGATGCTGATATATCGTTAATATATATGAAACATAAAGCATATAATAAGCAAAATATTATTGACGGTATTAAAAGGTATGAGAAACATAATAAATATTACAGGTTGAAGAAAATAATAATTCTAACTAAAAATGGCAGAATTCATGTACATAAGCATAACGATACGTAAAAAAAATGTACAGAAGCCATGTCCGCTGTACGCTCCATATACGCCCAAGGCCGCCAACCGGAGGCTTAACATGGCGCCACCCAGTTGTATATGACAGGGCAAAGATACGATTTTTTCCGAAATACTTGCACACCTC
>JGI24702J35022_10002277_pt1 | contig 11783 bp, 11 predicted proteins | sample TergutTh196P4_FD_35022 | JGI IMG/M metagenome (IMG submission 35022)
GCCGACTTTGGCGAGCTCGCCCGCCGCAACAGTTTCCGCGAGCGCCGCGCCCTCCTCTCCGCCGGCACTTATTTGTTCCTCAACACCTCCGCTACCCAAACCTCCCAACTCGGCGTTCGTCAAACTATCGCCGCTGCCCTCGACCTCACCAAAATCCGCATGGTCGCCGGCAATCTCACCCCACTCGACTACCCAATTATAATCTCTCGCTTCCCGCTCAATGCCCCTGCTATCCCACCTCGCGTTGCCAGTACTGCCATCGTCCAGCCCCTCCAATTTCTGGCCAGCAATCAAGCCGTTGCAAACGCCATCACTGAACAACTCCGCGCGGCCGGCATTCCAGTTGAGCTCACTGTCTACCCCGAAGGCTCGCAAATCCTCTGGAACACAATTGACGCCCGCGATTACGACCTCCTTCTCCAAACCATCGTCCTACCTAGCGACCCTGACCCCAGCCAATATTTCCACTCCTCGCAAGTTGGCGCCCGCAACTTCTCCAATTATGTTTCTAGCGCCGCCGACATCTATTTGACTGCCGCCAACGCCACCACCGACCTCCGTGTCCGCCGCGCCCGCTACGAAGAGTTCCTCCGCGAATGGGTAGCCGACCTACCTGCCATCGGTCTCTATCAATCCGAAATGCTCTATATCTCCGCCGACTTCGCCACTTCTTTCCCCGAATCCACCATCCTCGTCAGCCCGATGTCTCGCTTCGAAACCGCCAATCGCTACGCCACTCTCCGCACCACCCGCAACCGCACCCCTTAACGCAAAACTTTCTTCAAGAACTCCCCTGTAGCCGACTTCGGATTTTTCGCCACCTGCTCCGGCGTCCCCATCGCTATCACATGCCCGCCCTTCACTCCGCCCTCCGGCCCCAAATCAATAATCCAGTCCGCCGTCTTTATCACATCCAAATTATGCTCGATAATAATCATCGAGTTGCCGCCCGTCATCAGCCCATTCAGCAGTTCCAATAATTTCTCCACGTCATCGCTATGTAGCCCCGTTGTCGGCTCGTCCAGAATATAGAGCGTCTTGTTCGTATTCGGCCGCGCCAACTCCGTCGCCAACTTAATCCTCTGCGCCTCACCACCCGATAGCGTCGTCGCCGGCTGCCCCAGCCCAATATAGCCTAGTCCCGCCTTCTGCAAAGTCTTCAGCTTATTGCTAACCGCCGGGAAGTTGCTAAAGAACTCCGCCGCCTCATCCACCGTCATCGCCAGCACGTCGGCAATACTCTTGCCCTTAAATTTTACTTCCAGCGCCTCGCGGTTATAACGCTTGCCATGGCATTCCTCACACTCCACAAAAATATCCGGCAGAAAGTGCATCTCAATTTTAATCACCCCGTCGCCCTGGCATCGTTCACAACGCCCGCCCTTCACATTAAAGCTAAACCGCCCCGCTTTATAGCCGCGCATCTCTGCTTCTGGCAACCCCGCAAACAACTCACGCACATAGTTCCAAACTCCCGTGTAAGTCGCCGGATTACTCCTTGGCGTCCGACCAATCGGGCTCTGGTCTATCACAATCGTCTTATCTAGATTGTCCAGCCCAGTAATCTTATCATGCGCACCCGCCACCGTCTGCGCCCGGTGCAACCGTGCCAGCAATTCGTTTGCCAAGATATCGTTCACCAACGTCGACTTACCCGAACCCGAAACCCCCGTCACCGCCGTCATCACGCCAAGCGGGAACTTCACATTTAAGTTCTTTAGGTTGTTCTCCCGCGCCCCCCATACTTCAATATATTTTCCGCCATCTAAGCCAACCGCCACCTTCCGCCGTTTCTTCGGCACAGCAATCTTCTTCGCACCACTTAAAAACTGCCCGGTCAAACTTTGCTTATTTTCCTCCACTTCCTTTGGCGTACCCGCCGCCACCACTCGTCCACCCCGCCGACCAGCCCGCGGTCCAATATCCACCAAATAATCCGCTGCCCGAATCGTCTCTTCGTCATGCTCCACTACCAAAACCGAGTTGCCAATATCGCGTAGCCGCTTCAAAGCCTCAACCAACCTCGCATTATCCCTTTGGTGTAGCCCAATCGACGGCTCGTCCAACACATAAAGCACCCCCTGCAAACCCGAGCCAATCTGCGTCGAAAGCCGTATCCGCTGCGCCTCACCACCCGACAACGTATTTGCCGCTCGCGCTAACTCAATATATCCCAACCCCACATTCTGCATAAAGCCAACCCGCGCAATAATTTCTTTTATTACCGGATCAGCCACCATTTTCTGCGTCTCCGAAATCGCCCCCGGCATTTCGTCAAAATGCTCCAAAACCGTGTCGACATCCATATTGCAGATATCCATAATATTCCATTTGCCAATCCGCACCGCCAGCACCACCGCCTTTAGCCTGTCGCCCTTGCAGGTTATGCATTTCTCCGTCCGCATAAACCTCTCAATATCCCGCCGCATAAAATCGCTATCCGTCTCCCGATATCGCCGCTCCAAATTCGGCACCACACCCTCATAAGTCGACTCATAGGTCGCCCCATCTCCCCACTTGCCATGTCCACCAACCGTCATTTTATATTTGTCATTGCCCGTACCATACAGAATCTTGTAAATCGCCTCGTCGCTCATTTCTCGGAGCGGCGTCTTAATGTCAAACCCATGTTTCGCGCCAACCGCCGCTAGCTTTTTCAACCACCAAGAGTCTTGGTTGATTCGATTAAATGGACGAATTGCCCCCTCTGCCAATGTCAAATTCTTGTTTAGCACCAGCTCCGGGTCAACTTCCAGCCGTACCCCAAGCCCCGTACAAGTCTCGCACGCCCCCTGCGGCGAGTTGAAACTAAACAACCGCGGCTCCAAATCCGGTATCAAGACATCCGGATGCTCCGGGCAGGCATATTTTTGCGACAGCGTTATCATCCGGTCGCCCTCATCCGGGAACATCAACTGCAACATCCCATTGCCCACTTCCAGCGCCTGCTCCACCGATTGTGCCACTCGCGCCTCCAACTCCTTATCCATCGTCAGCCGATCAACCACAATCTCGATTGTGTGCTTTTTCATTTTCTCCAAAGCCGGAAATTCGTCCAACGCATAAATAATCCCGTCAATCCGCGCTCGCACAAATCCCTTGCTCATATATTGCTCTGGAATGTGCTGAAACTCACCTTTTTTCTCGTTTACAATCGGCGCCAAAATTATCATTTTTGTACCGCCCGGCGTTTCCAAAACTTCGTTCGTGATATTCTCCACACTCCGCTTCGCCACCACCCGATCACAAATCGGACAATGTGGCACACCCGCCCGCGCAAACAATAAACGCAAATAATCATACACTTCAGTCACTGTCGCCACAGTCGAACGCGGATTGCGCGAAGTCGATTTTTGATCAATCGAAATCGCCGGGCTCAACCCCGTAATATGGTCTACGTCCGGCTTGTCCATCACACCCAAGAACTGCCGCGCATAACTGCTCAAACTCTCCACATAACGCCGCTGACCTTCAGCATAAATCGTATCAAACGCCAAGCTCGACTTGCCAGAACCCGACACACCAGTAATCACCACAAACTTGTCTCGCGGAATGTCGACATCAACATCTTTCAGGTTGTGCTGCTTCGCGCCCCGCACCGAAATCACGTTTTCCATTCTTATATCATACCACAAGCTCGTATAAAAAGCAACTATCAGCTGTTATCTGCGCAGTAGTATTGCCCGTCGCCCAAGTAAGTAGTTATCGCCACACTACTGCCACCCGACACACGGTCCACTGTACTTGCCACCTCATCGCTACAGCGCGCGCCATAAACTAGCCACAAATCCCCGTTCATATCACCATATCGCGAGTAGCGTATGCTGCTATAGCCACCACCCGAGTAGTTCTGAAGGAAAAACGGCCCGCTATTTGTCATCGCACCATACGAGCCCGGAAACTCTTTGCTCCCGTCATCGTTTAATACTCTTAGAGTAAAAACCGGGTCCCAACCACTTGCTAGGTATTCTTCAAAAAACGTATCGTCTTCCATGACTTCCCCGCCATACCCCAACTCTAATGTCGGCAGTCGGCCTTGGTTGTCCGCCATATACTGATTCAGCTGGGCTATCACTCTGTCAGTTGCATTACGCTGCGTTGCCGTCTGCCCGGCGTTCAGGATACTGTTAATATCCAAGTCGCCAAATCCATTCAGATCATTTACCGTCAGCTCCAAATATCCTTCCGGCGCCACGATCGACACGCTCTTATCGTGTTTACTCTCAAGCTTCAGCCCAATTTCAAACCGCATCTCATTCATCGATCCCTTGACCGTTAGCCCTGTAAAGCGGCGCGCCCGAGTACTAATCTCCACCGTCACCTTCGGCAAGCTCTTCATAGTTTCCTTCAAGCTTCTTTCATTCCGCTCGCGCTCGTCAGCCGTCATCTCTTCATACTGCTCTATCGCCCGGCTTAACATCTCATAAAAGTCTTCCGACGCACCAACTTGGAAATCGTCCATACAGCCTACAAAACCCCGCACCACGCCGCTATCATAAACTTGCCGCATAAAGTCATAGTAGTCAGAAAGTACGGTCGATGGCGCCACGCTATAAACCGCCGTGCCACCGCTCTTGCTCTCGCGCTCAAACTTCACAATCGTCGTCATAATCCTGTACAGCTCTCGAGCCGCCTTTTTATTACCGCGCAATGCCTGTGCCTCGTTCTGCAAGCACTCTTGCAGGTCATCATTGCTACTGCCAATCAAGTCCGTCAATGTCTGGTTCGAAACCATCAGCCATCGGTCATTATAACGTGTCGCTTCCTCTGGCCATTCGGTGCCCATCTCGGGCGCTACCATATCTATAACTTGCTGTGCCACCTGCAGATAGTCCATCCTCACAAAAAAGCTCTCGTCCACATAGGCCGCCTGCAACTTGCCGCTAAACTCTTGCGAACCATCCAACCCTTCTATGCCCGATATAGTCGGACGCACTCGCAAGTCAACGCTCGCCTCGCCGTTTCGGCCCTCTATGTCAGACCGCGACTCAACACCAAACTTCACGTTAATCTTATCGCCGGCGCTGTTTAGGTTCGTTATCGATACCTCGCCGTCAACTTTCACCTCGTTATCCTTCAAAAGGTTCGCCAAAGCATCGCCAATGATTTTGTCGTCGCTGTTCTGCACCAAGAAGAAAGCCAACACTCCGCCGCCCAACAACAAAACCGCCAACACCGGTATGCCAATCTTCATGATCTTCTTCCACGGCAACGGCTTCTTCTCCTGTGGCACAACAGGCGCTGCAGCCGAAAACACATCCCCACTCACCGCCGCTGGCTGGCTATTGTCAGCAAAAACACCCCCAGCCTCCGGCTTCGCCTCGCTCCCACCAAAAACACTCTCTGCCATTTAGTACCCCATTCCTCTTAAAATCATATCCAAGTTATAGTCGCTACTCCCACTTCCACTACTCTGCTTAGGATGTAGCGTCACCAAACTAGCTACTACCATCAACGCCACTGCCACGCCAGCCACACAGATGCTAGCAACCTTGAAGGTGTTCATCAGCTTCATCTTACCGCTTGCAATCGCCCCTAGGAAGAACGCGCCAACTCCGTTCACCAAAGCTGCTACCAATACCGGCACAAACGTCCCCAACCAGTACTGCTTCTGCAGCGCCCCAGCCGCCTTCTCGCTCATACCCTCAATCCCCATCGAAAATAGCGAGATAAAGATTGTCGCTACCGCCAAGAACATGTTCAAAGCAACGATTACCCAGAGTATCTTCGCACCCTTAGCGAACTCGTGCTTCACCATCTCGCCATCGGTCACTTTCTTCACTAATACGAAAGGCACAATCGCGAGACCAATCGCCGCAATCGCAAACGAAATCCAGATCAACATCTGCCAATACGCATCTCCCGACCCGCTTATCAGTAGCCCAAACGGTGAAACCAAAGTCGGCATTACCTTTGCCAACATCGCAATACTTACCGCGATACTTAACCCTGCAAAAAAGCTACCGCCCACTAACGACGCGGCCAAGCTCTTTACTAGCCCCTTCTGTCCATTTTGCATCTAACTATCCTCCTTTTGCCCAATTTATTATCTATAATATATAGCCTTACGAAAGGAAAATCAAGCCCTAGCCCGCCATTACCTCGGCAAAATGCTCATGAATCTTCGCGTAATTGTACCAGTCGGTCGTCCCCGCTGGCACCAAAATCATTTGCCCGCCGTTCGCCCCACAAGGCGCCTCAGTCGTCGAAACCGTACATTCGTCGCGCAACAGATAAACCCCTCTCTCCTTGTCCATAAACGTGTACTCGCCCCGATCGTTCCCGTCCCCCGAGCCTTTCAGCAAGTCCAATGCCGACCTTAACTCATTCGTATGTAGGCTTGTCCTCAAGTGCTTGCCCATTGAATCAATCGTGCTAAGCGCCGCCGTCGGTGTCAATAGCTTCCCATCATTTAGCGCCGCCGTTTGTAGGGACCTGATTACACGCTGCTGGTTCCTCCCTCGCTCGAAGTCATTCGGTATGCCATAACCGCCATTACTATTTCGCGCCCGCGAGAAACAAAGCGCCTGCTCACCATTCATCTTCACCACCTGTCCCTCTTTGTACCGGAAATTACAACTTCCATTCTCCTCCGCCATATTATGCGGAATCACCACCTCAATTCCCCCCACGCGGTCCACCAGCTCTTTCAACACAGTAAAGTCCAAGCTCACTACGTACTGCACCTCAACCCCCGTTATCTCAGTGATTTTACTCGCCAGTGCCTGTGCCGCCTCAGCCTCTGTCTTACCTCGTCGCACTTCACAGGAGTACACTTCATTAATCTTACCCTTGCCACAACCATGCTTAACATACAAATCACGTGGCACCGAAAAAGTCAGCCGATCGCCCGTCTCTTGGTCAACCGACGCAACCATAATCGAGTCCGTCAAACCTATGTCATCCGCCCCAAAAATCAACACGTTCGTCCGCCCATGTTCATCAGTCTTCAGCTTTTCTTTCTGCAACAACCCGAAAATACCGCCACTAAACGACTTCCCTAAATCATTCGAAACCACAAAAATCAAAGCCCCAATGCCAGCCAACAGCAGGAAAACAAAACCCAGCGAAACCCATAATGCTATTCGCTTCTTGCGTTGTTTCTTCGCCTTAGCGCCTTTCGGCGAAAGGTTCACCAACTCCGGCTCGTCCAGCGCTTTGTCCAGCTCCTTTGCCGTCATATCCTTTACACGCTTCTTCATTCACCTATTATACCAAGTTTATCTCTTTTCTGCAAGTCAAGCGGCAATTAAGCCCTCTAATCGGTCAAAATCTGCCAAGCTTTTTGCAATGTCTCCGCCTCTTTATCCTCGCCACGCGCCCGGCGCACCGAGATCTCCTGCAAAAAATCCACTTCCAGCACACTTTCCCGCGGTACTGCCACCGAACGCGCCGCAAAGTCCTCTTTCAGAAGCAACCCCTTTGCCGTCAAGTTCTGGATATGCTCCGCCACTGTCGCCACTGACGAATACCCCAAGCCAAACATAATCTCCCTATAAGTTGGCGCCACCCCTTGCTCCGCCCGGAACTGCTCAATATAATCCAAAATCTGCTGCTGCTTCTTCGTCGGCTTCATGCCATCAGTATACCACTATTTCTTCAGTTCTAAAATCAACTTGCGCTCTCGCCCCTCGCCCTCAGAGTGCCCCTCAACATCCGAAATGTCCTCGACATACTTATGCACCACCCGGCGATCCGCCGCATTCAGGTCCAGCTCAAGTCGCCCCTCTCGTCGCACCCGCTCCACCCAGTCGCGCGCCCGGCTCTCAATATGCGCCGCCCGCTGCTCCTTATAGCCAGCCACATCGATGTTCACCCGCGTCAAAGCCGCCTCCTTTTGCGCTAACGCCGCCGCAACCAAATTCTGCAGCCCTCGCAAAGTCTCCGCATTCCGCCCAATCAGCACCGCGTTCAATGTCGACGATGGCACCGCCAAATGGATTACATCGTCTTCTGTCGTCGAGCGCACCGCTACATTCACTCCAAAAAACGAAATTGTGTCCTCTAAGAACTTCGTCGCAAAACGAATCGACTCTTCCCTATTCATTTCTTCCCTTTCTTGCTGCCCTTCTTACTGTCAGCAATCTTCACTCGCGTCACCGTCTTCTCCCCCTGCTTCTTCACCACCTCACCCTCCTGTATGTCTCGCAGTTCCTTCAAAACCTTCTTTTCTGCCAAGCCCTCCATCGTATCCAAGTCTTTACTTAGCACAATCTTTTGCTGGATTACCGACAGCAAGTTAGAGGTGAAGAAATATAAAATAATTGCGCCCGGCAACTGGATCATAATAAATATCATCATCAACGGCATCATAAACGCCATCCGCCCCTGTACAATCGCGTTGACTTCACTCTGGTCGGCTTCCTTGCCATCCGCCGCTTCCTTCATAATCGCCTTCAACGTCCGCTTACCATCTCGCTTCGGCATCTGCTGCTTGGTCATCACATATTGCAACACACCCGACAGCAACACCAGCCCCAACAAGATTCCCGCACTCACCGACGCCAGCGGCAACGGCGTTGCTCGCAAATCAACCGCGCCGAACAACCGCGGCGTAAACGCGTCAAAATTCGTAATCAGTTCACTGATCCGCGACCAGCCCTGCATAAAGCCATAGGCAAACTTTTCCACCGCCTCCGGGCTCGACAAAGCATTCCGCACCACGCCATAAATCGCAATAAAAATCGGAATCTGAATCACCAGCGTCAAGATCGAAGCAAACGGCTTCACATTATGTCGCTTGTAAAGCTCCATCATCTGCAGGCTCTCCATCTGCTTGTTGCCCTTGCAGCGCTTCTTAATTTCCGCCAACTCTGGTTGGATCTTTCGCATCAAACGTGTCTGGCTCAACTGTCGCTTCATCAGCGGCCACATCGCCAGCTTCACCAGCAACGTAAATATAATCAACGCCACACCAAAATCACCGACCAGCTGATACGCCGCTAACAACAAGTTAAAAATCGGTTGGACAACTATCAAATCCCAAATACTCATGTCATGACTATAACACGCGACGCCAACTTTTACAAGGTCTTATTGAGCAAGCTAACCAGCCGCTCCCGGAATTCTGCCATTTCCATCTCGCGAAAACTCGCACTATATAATATTACCATCCCATCCCGGCTCGGTGGCAGGCCGTTAGCCTCAATCTGCTCCTTCAACCAAGCCCCGATTATCTCATAAACTCGCCGCCGCACTCTATTGCGCCCCACTGCCGACTTCATCACCTTCTTACTCACCACCACACCAAACCGCGTCCCACCCCGCCGATTCTTCGCCCAAACCAACGAAATCTCCTTGCCGCGCTCCGTTTTCCCAGCCCGAAGCACCGCCCTCACCCCCCCGCGGGAATGGAACCGATACTTCGCACTTAACACCGCACCCCTAAACTGCTAGTTTCTGGCGACCCTTTGCCCGGCGGCGCGCTAACACCTTCCGCCCATTCGGCGTCGCCATCCGCACCAAAAACCCATGCGTCGTTTGCCGCTGCCTTTTGTGTGGTTGATATGTTCGCTTTGGCATACTATACTTCTTTCCTTTAAGCTATTTTCATTGTATATCATAACAAACTTTTCCACAAAAATCAAGTATTTATCCACAAGCCCTTATCGGGGCCCCTCCATCCTGTGGAAAACTCCCACTCTGTTATTCACATTCAAGACCCACAAAACATAAAATTAATTCCACAAATTACCAAAACCCTGTGGACAACTCCCCCCTCTCCCACTATAATATAACTAACATGGAGGAACAGAAATGGCACGCCGCCAAAGGCGCCCTAGAAACCAGCACTGACGCGCTGACTTTCAAAACCTTTTTCAGCAAGCTCGAGTTCATCAGCGCTGAAAACGGCCGCCTCATCCTCAGCTCCCCCAACAAATTCATCATCCGCCAACTCGAAGGCAAATACGCCGCCCCCGTCCGCGACGCCCTCAAAGCCGCCAACTTCGCCCCCGAGCTCATCGAGTACATCGTCGCCGGCGCCAGCGACGCCGAAAAAATCGCCAAACGCCGCAAAGACACCACCATTGACCTCACCACCTCCCTCCCCACCAAACCCACCACCATCAAGCACCACTCCACCAACCTCAACCCCAAATACGTCTTCGATAACTTCGTCGTCGGCGACAACAACAACCTTGTCTTCGCCGCCTGTCGCGGCGTCGCCGAAGAGCCCGGCACCCGCTACAACCCCCTCTACATCCACGGCGGCGTCGGCCTCGGCAAAACCCACCTCATCCAAGCCGTCGGCAACGAAATCCAAGCCAAACACCCCGACTTCCGTATATTATATATATCCATCGACACCTTCTATAAAGATTTCGTCGCCAGCGTCCAGAAAAAACTCTCCGGCTTCACCGAAAAATACCGCGAAAACGACGTCCTCATCATCGACGACATGCAATTTCTCGAAGGCAAAAAAGAAAGCCAAAAAGAATTCTTCCACACCTTTAACGACCTCCAGCAAAACAACAAGCAAATCATCATCAGCTCCGACCGACCGCCATCCCGCATCGCCGACCTCGCCGATCGCCTCACCTCCCGCTGCGAACAAGGCATGATTATCGCCGTCCAACCGCCCGACTTTGAAACCCGCTGTGCCATCCTCAACACCAAAGCCGAGCTTAGCAAACTCCACTTCAGCTCCGACATCATCGAATTCATCGCCAAAAAATACACCTCCAACATCCGCGAGCTCGAGGGCGCTCTCAACTACGCCGGCCTCCTCCAAATGAGCCTCGGCCCCCGCTTCTCCCTCGCCCGCCTCGAAGCCGAACTCCAAGACACCAAAAAACTCCGCCCCCGCACCAGCCCCGAAAACATCATCAAAGCCACCGCCTCCTACTTCCACCTCACCGTCACCGAGCTCTCCAGCGACAGTCGCGAAAAACACATTCTCACCCCCCGCCAAATCGCCATGTACCTCATGAAAACCGAGCTCGCCCTCTCCTACCCCCAAATCGCCCGCGCCCTCGGCCGCAAAGACCACACCACCGCCATGAACGGCGTCCAAAAAATCAATAAGCTCATCGCCACCGACGGTCTCCTCCGCGACCAAGTCATCCACATTCAGGAGGCCGCATGCTAACCAATAGCCGGCCCAAAAATGTGGAAAACCCCCTCACAACTCCCCCCTTCCTTCCCCACTTACCCACAACCACAAAAATCACAAACTCAAACACTAAAAAATCCCACAACCACCCCACCACCTTCCCCCCACTTACCCACAACCGTCAATCCCAACTCAACCCCGTAAAAACCCCACTTTCCCACAAGAACCACAACCCTAATAAGAATAATAATCTTTTAATAAAAGGAGGAGCAACATGCACTTTTTAATCAATAAAACCAAACTCTCAAAAACTCTAAATAACATCTCCCGCATCGCCAACTCTCGCAACCAACTCCCCATCCTCAGCAACGTCCTCCTCCGCGCCGACGGCAACAAACTCACCATCATCGCCAACAATCTCGAACTAGCAAGCGAAGAAACCCTCGACGCCAAAGTCAAAAAATCCGGCGTCATCACCGTTCCCGCTAAACCACTCGCCGAGTTCATTAACAACCTCCCCAACGCCGAGCTCGAGCTCCAAACTCTCGACACCAAGCTAAAAGTCTCCGGCAAAGGCTTCTCCGCCACCTTCAACGGCACCGACGCCGAAGACTTCCCCGAAGTCCCCGAGCTCGAAAAAGACGCCCTCTCCCTCACCCTCTCCCTCGCCGAATTCCGCCAAAACCTCCAGCGCGTTGTCGGCGCCGCCTCCAACGACTTCTCCCGCCCC